>Ga0070665_100001782_pt1 | contig 24532 bp, 20 predicted proteins | sample KBSS13metaG_FD_65862 | JGI IMG/M metagenome (GOLD analysis project Ga0070665, IMG submission 65862) | Switchgrass rhizosphere microbial communities from Kellogg Biological Station, Michigan, USA - KBS S1-3 metaG | ecosystem: Host-associated > Plants > Roots > Rhizosphere > Soil ... | reverse complement strand
CGTGCAGCCCGGGTCCAACGGGAGTGCGAAGCTCGAGATGCGACCTCCGGCCGACCCGAGGTACCCGCGACCCTCGCGCGTCACCCATCCGATCGTCCCGTCGGAGACGGCGGCGCCGACCACGTGCTGGACCGTCGTGCTGAGCCGCGCCGGGTCGTCGAGCGGAACAGAGTGCAGCGCGACGGTGGGGGCCGCCTTGAGGTGCTTGAACGAGAACTGAGGGTAGGTGAACCACAATCGGTCGCCCGACACCCAGGCGTTGCTGCCCCCGCTCGGTGGACTCGCCAGCGAGTGATCGAAGACCAGCGACCGGTTGTCAGAACCCGCCAGGTCGGTGATGCGAGCGCCCACATAGCCGGAGCCGACGACCGGGAGGTACGGCGTCCACAGCAGTCGGCCATCGCCGGTGAACCTGGGGATCCAGTAGTTGGGGTGCGTGCCGTTCCGCGCCGGCGGGGGCGGCGTCGTCGCCATGCTCGACGAGCTGCTCGGGCCGGCCAGGACGTCGGACCGGATCGGGGAACGCTCGCCCACAGCACGCCTGACGACGATCACCCTGCCGTCGGCATCGAGGCCGCGATATTCGGCGTAGGCCGGGCTCGGCAGTCCGCGTTCGAACTGCCGTCTCGTCTGCGGCTGCTGGTCGACGGGCTTGATCGCGTAGTGCAGCTCACGAAACCCCGACACCGAGGTCGCCGGCACGGCATCGGTCAGCTTCAGCTGCTGGCCGTAGCGGAGCTTGACGGCCGGTTCGGGCGTGGCGTCCCCACTGCGGGTGACGCCGTAGCCGACGACCCCGGCGACGACCAGCGCGAGTGCGACGCCGCCGGCGATCGTCGATCGACGTCGGCGGAGGTGTCCGGCCGCGAGCCGGGTGATGTCGGCTGCGTCGTACGGCTCCGGCGGCGCGAACGACGTCGCGCGTTCCATCAGGTCGGTCAGGTCGCGGGGCATCGTCACTCCCTCCCGCTCACGAGCAGCTGGTCGTCGGTCTCTCGCGCGAACGCTGCCTGCAGGGTCTCCAGCCCGCGCGCGGTCTGGGACTTCACGGTCCCCTCGGAGATCCCGAGCGTGCTGGCGACCTCGGAGACCGAGAGGTCGTCGTAGTAGCGGAGCACCACGCAGGCGCGCTGCCGCGGTGGCACCTGGACGAGGCACCGGGTGAGCAGCTCGCGGTCCGCCGTCCGATCGGTCTCGTCGGGTCCGCCGTTGTCGGTCACGGACCCGACGGGCACCTCCGTGCTCGAACGCCGACGTTTCGCATCGATCACCACGCTCACCACCGCCTTGCGGGCGTACGACCGGGCCTCCGCGTCGCCGCGCAGTCGGGGCCAGTGTCGGTAGACCCGCATCAGCGCCTCCTGCACGTGGTCGCTGGCCAGCTGCCAGTCGCCGCACATCAGGTACGCCGTCCGGCGCAGCGCCGGCTGGCTGGCCAGCACGAAGGAGGTGAACTCCCCCGCGTCACGTCGCGCCATCGCCGTCCTTGCTCTCCGGGGCCCGAGGCCCGCCTCACCCCTCGAACGAGTCGGCGCCGCCGCGAGGTTGCACGGGACCGTACGCCGGGGTCACCGGCCGACGGCGTACCCCTGGTTCGCACGCGGGTTCGCGCCGGCGCCGAGGAGGCCCGTCGCCGGGTCGCGCGAGACCGCACACAGCCGACCGAGCGTCCACGGGCCTGCCCGGGTGATGGCGTGCCCGCGGGCGGCCAGCGCGCCGAGCACGTCGTCGCCCAGCCGGTCCTCCACGACGAGCTCGCCGGGTGTCATCTCGCGCGGGTAGAACGAGCTCGGCAGCGAGGTGGTGTGGAACATCGGCGCGTCGATCGCCGTCTGGAGGTCCTGGCCGAGTGCCAGGTGACGGAGCAGGAACACCAGCTGCCACTGGTCCTGCTGGTCGCCACCCGGTGTCCCCGCCGCCAGCACGGGCACTCCCTCGCGCAGCACCAGCGTCGGCGACAGCGTGGTCCGCGGTCGACGTCCGGGGGCCAGCGACGACGGCAGCCCGTCGTCCAGCCAGAACATCTGCATCCGACTGCCCAGGCAGAACCCGAGCTCCGGCACCGTCGGCGAGCTCTGCAGCCAGCCGCCACTCGGCGTCGCCGAGACCAGGTTGCCCCAGCGGTCGGCGACATCGAGGTGGCAGGTGTCGCCCTTGGTCTCTCCGGTCAGCGAGACGGTCGGCTCGCCGATCCCCGCCGCGTCGCGGGCGCCGGACCCGCGGAGCACGTGCTCCGGCAGCCGGGGCGTGCGGCCGCCGGGCGAACCGGGGCGCAGCTCCGCCGAGGCGGTCTCACCCACCAGCCCCAACCGGTCGTCGACGTACGCCGGATCGAGCAGCTCGGCGACCTGCACCGGACTGCCGTCGCCGTACCACGCCTCGCGGTCGGCGAACGCGAGCTTGAGGACCTCGGCGGTCACGTGGGCCCCGTCGACCGTGCACGGGTCGAGGGCCTCGTCCGGCAGCCGGTCGAGCATCGCCAGCGACTGCAGCAGCACCGGCCCCTGCCCCCACAGGTCGGTCTTCGCGACCTCGAACCCGCGGAACGCCATCGTCACGGCCGGCTCGTACGTCGCGCTCCAGGCCGCCATGTCGGCGCCGGTGAGCACGCCGGCATGCGCCTCGCCGCTGGAGTCCTGGAACGGCCGGCGCTGGAACGCGTCGACCGCCTCGGCCACGAAGCCCTCGCGCCAGGCACGCCGGGCAGCGTCGTACTGCGCCTCACGCCGGGTGCCCGCGGCCTCACCCTCGGCCACGAGTCGGTCGAGGACGTCGGCGTACGTCGGGTTGACGACGAGCTCCCAGGCGCCGGGAAGCCGACCCCGAGGGATCCAGTGGGCGGCGGACGTCGGCCAGTGCTCGGTGAACATCTCCTCCATGAAGGCGACGGTGGCGGCGGCCCGGGGCAGCAGCGGGTGACCGTGCCGGGCGTAGCCGGAGGCGTAGGACAGCACGTCGCGCAGCGCGCGGGTGCCGTGGTCGCGACCGAGCAGGAGCCAGGCGTCGACGGCCCCGGGCACGGCGGCGGCCAGCGGACCCGAGCCGGGCACGAGGTCGAGGCCGAGACTGCGGAAGTGCTCGATCGTGGCGCCCGCCGGCGCCGTTCCCTGCCCGCACAGGACGGTCGGCGTCGGGTCGTTCGCCGTCGCGAACACCGCCGGCACCTCGCCACCGGGACCGTTGAGGTGCGGCTCCACGACGTGGAGGACGAAGGCGCCGGCGATCGCCGCGTCGAACGCGTTGCCGCCGGCCTCGAGCTCGGCCATCGCGGACTGCGAGGCGAGCCAGTGCGTCGACGAGGTCATGCCGAAGGTGCCCCGGAGCGTGGGCCGGGTGGTCATCTCGGTCATGGGGCACCCGAGTCGTTCCCGGAGAGGTTCGTCGCGACCGTCCGGCACAGCTCCGTGGCCTGCCTGGCCCAGGTCGGCGAGGCGCCCGCCAGCCCGCAGGCGGGGGTGATCACGAGCTGGTCGGACACGCGGTCGGGATCGAGCCCGAGCACGTCGAGGACCCGGAGCACCCGCTCGGTGAGGGACTTCTCGGTCGGCACGAGGTCGGGATCGGTCGCCGGTACGACGCCCAGCGCGACCCGCTCTCCCGCCTCCAGAGCCCCGGCGAACGCGTCCAGGTCGTCGGCGCCGAGCACGGACAGGTCGCCGCTCAGCCCCCGGGCACCAGCGCCGCGGAGCAGCGCCCAGGGCGTCTCCGGCGCGCAGGAGTGGACCCACGGCTCGGTCCCCGCGACCTCGAGCACCCAGGTCAGGGCCGCCGAGGCCTCCGGTGGGTGGACCACCCGGTGCCGCCCGAACCCGGAGGCGGTCGGCACCGCACCCCCGAGCACGGCAGCGAGGGCGGGCTCGTCGACCTGGACGACGACGTGCTCGGCGTCGACCCGGCGGCGTACGTCGGCCAGGTGGTGCGCGACCCCCTCCGCCAGGGCTTGGGCCAGCTCTCGCCGCGCGCCGTGGTCGGCCAGCACCTTGTCGCCGCGGGGCCGCTCGACCGTGGCCGCGAGGGTCCACGGTCCGGTGAGCTGGACCTTGAGGACGCCGTGGAAGTCCTGCGCCTGGTCCTCGAGCTGGTCGAGGTCCTGGCCCAGCAGCGATCGCGACCTGCGGTGGTCGATCCCGGGGTTGTCGGTGAGTCGCCACCCGGCCGGCTGGAGGTCGAAGGCGAGGTCGGTGACCATGGCCAAGGTCCGCCCGACCATCCCAGCGGTCACGCCACGACCCGGCAGCTCGGGCAGGTAGGGCAGCTCGGCCGCCTCGCCGAGCACCACCCGCACGGCCTCGGCGTACTCCTCGGCATCCGTGCCCGGCCAGGAGCCGACGCCGGTCGCGACCGTCACGCGGGAACGCCGGACCGCGCCGTGGAGACGATCGTCGCCGAGCCAACCACGCGGGTGCCGTCGTAGATCACTGCGGCCTGGCCCGGGGCGATGCCTTGGGCGGGGTCGAGCAGCTCGATCTCGACGGTCCCGTCGGTCGAGCCTGGCGGGTCCACCGTGACCAGTGCCCGGTGCTCGGTGCCGTGGGCGCGGAGCTGGACCGCGCCGTGCAACGACGCCTCGGGGGCGGCCCCGCACCAGCGCGGGCGGTCGGCGGTGATCCGGTCCACGGTCAGGGCCGCGCGGGGTCCGACGGTCACGGTGCCGGAGACCGGCTCGATGTCGAGCACGAAGCGCGGCTTGCCGTCGGGCGCCGGGGTGCCGAGCCGCAGGCCCTTGCGCTGGCCGATGGTGAAGCCGAAGGTGCCGTCGTGACGGCCGAGCTCGCGGCCCGACTCGCTGTCGACGATCGCGCCACCGTGGTTGGGCGCACGTTCGCCGAGCTTCTCGCGCAGCCAGCCGGCGTTGTCGCCGTCGGCGACGAAGCAGATGTCGTGGGAGTCGGGCTTGTCGGCGACCAGCAGCCCCCGCGCGGCCGCCTCGTCGCGCACCTGGGGCTTCGGGGTGTCGCCGAGCGGGAACAGGGAGTGGGCGATCTGCTCCTGGGTCAGCACCCCCAGCACGTAGGACTGGTCCTTGCCCGGGTCGACCGCCCGATGGAGCTCGGCCGTGCCGTCCGGACCCGGGTGCACCTGCGCGTAGTGACCGGTCGCGACGGCGTCGAAGCCGAGGGCCAGCGCCTTGTCGAGGACGGCGGCGAACTTGATCTTCTCGTTGCACCGCAGGCACGGGTTGGGCGTGTGGCCGGCGGCGTACTCGTTCATGAAGTCCTCGACCACGTCCTCGTGGAACCGCTCGGACAGGTCCCAGACGTAGAACGGGATCCCGATCACGTCGGCCGCCCGGCGCGCGTCGTTCGCGTCCTCGATCGTGCAGCAGCCGCGCGCTCCCGAGCGGTACGACGCGGGGTTGCGCGAGAGAGCCAGGTGGATGCCGGTGACGTCGTGGCCGGCGTCGTGGGCACGGGCCGCGGCCACCGCCGAGTCGACGCCGCCGGACATGGCAGCGACGACCTTCATTGAATCCGCGCTCCGCGTGCCCGTTCGACGGCCGGACCGATTGCCTCGACGAGGGCGTCGACGTCGGCCTGCGTCGACGTGCGACCCAGCGTGAACCGCAGGGAGTGGCGGGCGCCCTCGTCGTCGAGGCCCATCGCCAGCAGCACGTGGGAGGGCTGCGGCACGCCTGCCGAGCAGGCAGAGCCCGTCGAGCACTCGATGCCACGCGCGTCGAGCAGCATCAGCAGGGAGTCGCCCTCGCAGTCGGGGAACCCGAGATGGGCGTTGCCCGGCAGCCTTGCGTCGGGGTCGCCGTGGAGGTGGGCGTCGGGCACGACCCCGATGACCCGTGCGACCAGGTCGTCGCGCAGGGCGGCCACGCGCTCGGCGTACTCGGGCTGGACCTTGACGGCGTGCTCGACCGCGGTCGCGAACCCGGCGATGGCGGGCATGTCGAGGGTGCCGCTGCGGATGTCGCGCTCCTGGCCGCCGCCGTGCAGCAGCGGGGTGAGCGACAGCTCGCGGCGCACGAGGAGGGCACCCACGCCGTAGGGGCCGCCGAGCTTGTGGCCGGTGAGGGTCAGCGCATCGACGCCGCTGGCGGCGAAGTCGACCGGGACGGCGCCCACCGCCTGGACCGCGTCGGTGTGCACCGGGATGCCGTGCCGGGACGCCACCGCGACGACGTCCTCGATCGGCTGGAGGGTGCCGACCTCGTTGTTGGCCCACATCACCGACACCAGCGCGACGGAGCCCGGGTCGCGTTCGACGGCGTCCCGGTAGGCCTCGAGGTCGAGCCGGCCGCGGTTGTCCACGGAGAGCAGCTCGACCTCGGCGTGCTCCTCCTCGGCCAGCCAGTCCAGCGCATCGAGCACGGCGTGGTGCTCGACCGACGAGGCGAGGATCCGGATCCGCCGCGGGTCGGCTTCGTGGCGCGACCAGAAGAGGCCCTTGAGCGCGAGGTTGTCCGCTTCGGTGCCGCCCGAGGTGAACACGACCTCCCCGGGTCGGCAGTTCAGCGCCTGCGCGATCGTCTCGCGCGACTCCTCGACGATGCGCCGGGCCGCGCGACCGCTGGCGTGCAGCGAGGAGGGGTTGCCGATGTCGCCGAGGTGAGCGGTCATCGTCTCGACGGCGGCCGGGAGCATCGGTGTGGTCGCGGCATGGTCGAGATAGACGGTGTGGTCAGGCGCGTCGTGCATGTCGGGCCCAGCGTACGGCGCAGACGGAGCGCCTGCTAACCGACGTCCGGTCACGGTTCGGTCGCGGTCACTGCTGGTCGAGTGCCGCCCGCGCCTCGAACAGCAGCACCGCCGCCGACGCGGCCACGTTCAGCGAGTCGGCGCGTCCGTGCATCGGGATGGACACGCGGGTGAGCCCCTCGCGCCACTCGTCGCTGACTCCCTCACCCTCCGACCCCACCACCACGGCCGTGCGTCCGGTGCCGAGACCCGCGCGACGGTACGGCGTGGCACCGGCCGGGTCCGCGACGTACGCCGTGAACCCCGCGCGGGCGAGCGCCGCCCGTGCCGTCGTCACGGTGTCGAAGCTCAGCACCGGGGTCGTCAGCACCGTGCCCCGACTGGCCGCGAACGCCTTGGGATGGGTGAGCCGTGCGGTCGCCCGGGTGAGCACGAGTGCGTCGACGGCACACGCGTCCGCGGTGCGCACCAGCGTCCCGAGGTTGCCGGCGTACTCGATGCCGTCGGCGACGAGGACCAGTCGCGCCTGGGTGGTCAGCACGGCCGGCGCGTGCCAGCGCGGCAGACGGACGAGCGAGAGCAGGGCGGGTGCGGTGCTGTCCGGCTGGAGCCGGGCCAGGACTCGCTCGGAGACGCGGAACGCGCGACGAGCCCTCTCGGCGGCTCGGGCGGCCGTCGCTGCCAGCTCGGGGTACGGCCGCTCCCCCGGGCACCACAGCACGACCTCGATCTCGGCACCGCTGCGGAGCGCGACCTCGTGCGCCCATCCTCCCGAGACAGCGGTGACGTGGTCGGCCCGGGGCAGCAGGTTGCGGCGAGCCCGGGAGTAGCGGCGCACGTCGTCGTGCGAGGCGCCGACGGGCGGGAAGGAGGTGCGGGTGGGTGACGTGCTGGGCATGGCGTGCTCCGACGAGCAGGAGTGACGTCCTGACCGCCATCCCCGCCCTGTGCCAGAGGGGTGCTGGGGTGCGGTCGTCAGGCCGCCGGTCGGCGCCTGGCTGAGGTCACTCCTGGATACCCATGCCGAGAACGGTAGGGAGGCAGCAGGCGGGGCGCACCCGGTTTTCGTGGCGACTCAGCCGATCAGGTCCAGCCAGGCATGTCCGGCGTAGAGGGATGCGATCGACTCACGCAGCCACGTCCGCTGGTCGTCACCGAGCAGGGGGAGGGCGCGAGCGAGATCGCGGCGGTCCTTGGGCCGGTCCGGAGCCGCCTTGTGCAGCAGCACGATCTCCGGGTTCGCGACGCGGACGCCGTCGTCGGTCATCCAGGTGACCTCGCCCAGCGGAGCGACGTGGTCGGCCAGGCGCTTGCTCTGCCAGAGACCGTCGACGTCCGGGCTCAGCGGCATGTCCATCACCCAGGGAGACCCGGCGTTCCGGCGTACCCAGAGCTGACAGTCGGGAGCGGGCAGCTCCGGCCAGCGGTCGGTGAGCGGGCGCAGCGTGCCGCCGACGTTGGTCCACAGGTGCCATCGGTCGCCGACGAACTCGCGGAGCGCCGGGACGTCGCACGCCAGCATCGAGACGTCGATGTCCTCGTGCTCGCGCTCGGCGCCGGTGAACAGCTCGATCGCCCAGCCGCCGACGAGCCACCACGGGCGGTCGAACCCGTCGAAGAAGGCGCGAGCACCGTCGAGGTCGAGGGACGCCCACGGCCCGAAGAGGCCGAAGAACGCGCGCTCCTCCTCCAGCTCGTCAGGGGAGAGGTCCAGTGGCTCGCGCACCCAGCGAACCTAGTCCCGTCGGGAGGTTCAGCGGCGGTGGCCGTACATCGTGTTCATGCCCAGCCAGTCGCCGATGCCGAGGGTGCGGGCATACGTCGAGCACGGGGCCAGCAGGTGCTGCATGGTCAGGTTCTGGTGGCCGTTCCCGGTGTGCGCCATGCCGTAGGCGTGACCCCACTCGTGGGTCACCGTGCCCTCGAAGTCCCACTTGTTCGCACAGGTCTTGGGCAGGTGGGTGGCGAGGTACTTGCCGTTGTCGATCCGCATGTCCGTGGCGATCATCCGGCCGGTGCGGCTGTTCCACCAGTAGCAGGTCCATCCGAGCAGCCCGCCGGGCAGACCGCCGAAGCCCACGACGTTGCGGGTGTTGAAGGATCCGCAGCGTACCGAGCCGTTCGCCGCGCTGACGTTCGGCTGGGCGTGCGTGTGACCGAGGTAGCGGGACGTCGGCGTGCGCAGGTGCGGCTTGCCGCAGGTGTTGCGACCCAAGCGCATGTTGTTGTTGGCCCGCTGGATCTGGCGGGTGACGTCCTTCTTGGTGAACCGCTTCGGCATCTTGCCCAGGTTGATCCGGTAGCGCAGGTGGGAGACCCACTTGTGGTGCTCGAGGTGGTACGTGCGGTCCTTGCAGGCCGCCGGGCTCCCGGCCCGCGCGGGAGTCGTCCGGCCGAGCGTGCTGGTCGTGCTGATCGTGGTTGTCTGGGTCGTACCGAGTGTGCTCGAGCTGAGCGGGGCGAGGTACCACCCACCTCCGCCGAGGCCGGATGTCGTCGGCGCCGTGCGCACGGCTCGGACCGTCGTACCGGTGTTGGTGACGGTGAGACCTCGCACGTCGCCGTGCCGGCCGATGCCGTCACCCGCGGCACTGACGCCGGCCGGCGGCACCACCACGGAGATCCGGCCGTCGGTGACCTGCCGGCCCACGAGCGAGCAGCCCGATCGCGTCGCGGCGGCCAGCGACCGCATCGGGATCGGTGCGCGCTGCTGGACGCAGCGGTCGTCGACCGTGCGGGCCGATGCCGGCGCCGAGGTCGTGCCGAGCACCAGCGCGGCGATGGTCAGGGAGGCTGCCAGGGCGAGAAGTCGTCGGGCGGTCATGGATCCGATCCTGCCCAAGCCGGTGGGGGTCAAACCAGCCGGGGTCAGATCGGCCGGGGCAGCAGCACGAGGTCGTCGCGGTGGACGACCTCACGTTCGTACGCCGCGCCGAGCTCGCGCCGGAGCACGGCCGACGTCTTGCCCACCAGCGACGGGATCTCGTCGGCGTCGAAGTTGACCAGACCGCGCGCGACCGCGACGCCGTCGGGCCCCGCGAGGTCGACCGGGTCACCTGCGGCGAACCTGCCGGTCGCACCGGTCAGCCCGGCGGCCAGCAGCGACGCCCGCCGCTCGGTGACCGCGCCGACCGCGCCCGCGTCGAGGAGCAGCACGCCCTTGGGCTCGGTCGCGTGCGCCAGCCAGAGCTGGCGGGTCGGTCGCCGTTTGGTCGCGCCGTGGAAGAAGGTGCCCACCGTTTCCCCCGCCAGCACGTCGCCTGCGTGGTCGGCCGAGGTCAGCACGACCGGGATCCCGGCGCCGGTGGCGATCCGGGCTGCATCGAGCTTGGTCCGCATGCCGCCGGTGCCGACGCCGGACGAGCCGGACCTGCCGATCCGGACGCCGGCGAGGTCGTCGGCGAGCGCCACCTCGGCCACGAGGCGGCTCTCCGCGGCGGCCGGAGGGCCGTCGTAGAGACCGTCGACGTCGCTGAGCAGCACCAGCAGGTCGGCGTGGACCAGGTGGGCGACGAGAGCCGCGAGCCGGTCGTTGTCGCCGAACCGGATCTCACTGGTCGCGACGGTGTCGTTCTCGTTGACGATCGGCAGCACGCCGAGCTCGATCAGCTTGGCGAAGGTCTGATGGGCGTTGCGGTAGTGGCTGCGTCGCGTGACGTCGTCCGCGGTCAGCAGCACCTGACCCGCGACCACTCCGTGGCGTGCCAGCTCCTCGGTGTAGCGGTGCACGAGCAAGCCCTGACCCACCGCCGCCGCGGCCTGCTGGATCGGGAGCGCGCGCGGACGTCGCGCGAGACGCAGCGGCGCGAGTCCGGCTGCGATCGCTCCCGACGAGACGAGCACGACCTCGACCCCTCGACCACGTGCGGAGGCGAGGACGGCGACCAGTCGGCGTACCCGCTCCGGGTCGATCCCCCCCTCGGTCGTCGTCAGTGACGACGAGCCGACCTTGACGACCACGCGACGTGCGGCGGCGACCCGCTCGGCGCGCGAGGGGGCGCCGTTCACCCGTCGCTCTCGTCGCTCTCGACGCGATCGGGGTCGGCGTCGGACCCGATCTCGTAGCTGGTGGGACCCGTCCCTCCCGAGGAGGGTGCAGCGTCGACCCGGCGGGCGACGTCGGCCCGCGCCTCGCTCTCGGCGCGGTCGGGCATGGCCGCGTCGATCTCGCGGCGGCGGCGAGCGGCCGGCCGCGACTCCTCGAACCGCTGGTCCTCGCCGCGTCGGCCGAGCATCTCCACGCCGGCGTCGATGCCGGGCCGGAAGTCGAAGACGACCGCGTTGTCGGGATGACCGATCAGCACCGTGTCACCCTCGACCGCCCCCATCGCGACCAGGCGGGACTCGACCCCGAGCCGGTTGAGCCGGTCGGCCAGGAAGCCGACCGCCTCGTCGTTGCTGAAGTCGGTCTGCCGCACCCAGCGCTCGGGCTTGGGCCCGCGCACGCGCCAGCTGCGCTGTCCTGAGCCTGTCGAAGGGTCGCCGGTCTCGGCCACGCTGAACTCGTCGCCGCCGTCGACCGCCGGCGGCCGGATCACGATCCGCTCGCGCGGTGCCGCCTCGGGCCGCGCTGCTCGGGCCGCGGCCACGATCTCGGCCATCGCGAAGGTCAGCTCGCGCAGCCCCTCGCCCGACGCTGCACTGACCGGGAAGATCCGGAGCCCCCGCTCCTCGAGGTCGGCGCGGACCAGGTCGGCGATCCCGCGGCCGTCGGGCACGTCGATCTTGTTCAGGGCCACCAGTCGCGGGCGATCGTCGAGACCGCCGTACGACGCCAGCTCGTGCTCGATCACGTCGAGGTCGTCGACCGGGTTGCGGCCGGGCTCGATGGTGGCGGTGTCGATGACATGGACGATCGCGGCGCAGCGCTCGACGTGCCGGAGGAACTCGTGCCCGAGACCGCGCCCCTCGCTGGCGCCCTCGATCAGGCCGGGCACGTCGGCGACCGTGTACGTCGTGTCGCCGGCGCTGACCACGCCCAAATGGGGCACGAGGGTGGTGAACGGGTAGTCGGCGATCTTGGGCCGGGCCCGGGAGATCGCGGCGATCAGGCTGGACTTGCCGGCGCTCGGGAAGCCGACCAGCCCGACGTCGGCGACGACCTTCAGCTCGAGGCTGATCTCCAGCTCCTCGCCCGGCTCGCCCAGCAGTGCGAAGCCCGGTGCCTTGCGCTTGGAGCTGGCCAGCGCGGCGTTCCCCAGTCCGCCGCGGCCACCCTCGGCGATCACCAGCTCGGTCCCGGGACCGACGAGATCGGCCAGCACCTCGCCGCTCGCCCGGCTGACCACGGTCCCGTCCGGCACCGGCAGCACGAGATCGGCGCCGTGGGCGCCGTTCTTGTGGCTTCCCGCACCGTGCCCGCCGTGCTCGGCGACGCGTCGAGAGCTGTGGTGGTAGTCGAGCAGCGTCGTGACCGCGGGGTCGACCCGGAGGATCACGGAGCCGCCGGGGCCGCCGTTCCCGCCGTCGGGGCCGCCGAGGGGCTTGAACTTCTCGCGGTGGACCGACGCGACGCCGTGGCCACCCCGCCCCGCGGCGACGTACAACGTCACCCGGTCGACGAACGAGGGGAGGGCCATGTCTGCTCCTGAAATGGAACGAAGGGCGTGCCCCTGGCGGGGACGCCCTTCGGTCAGTGGTCGGTGGGCGTTACTGGCCCGCCGGAACGATGTTGACCACGCGGCGGCCGCGGCGGGTGCCGAACTGGACGTTGCCCTCGACCAGCGCGAACAGCGTGTCGTCGCCACCGCGGCCCACACCGTCACCCGGGTGGAAGTGCGTGCCGCGCTGCCGGACGATGATCTCGCCGGCGTTGACGAGCTGGCCGCCGAAGCGCTTGACGCCGAGGCGCTGGGAGTTGGAGTCGCGACCGTTCTTGGTCGAGGCCGCACCCTTCTTGTGTGCCATGGGTTCTGTCCTTTGTCTGAGGGCTGAGGAGACCGGTCAGGCCGAGATGTCGGTGACCTTGACCTGGGTGTACTTCTGGCGGTGGCCCTGGCGCTTCTTGTAGCCGGTCTTGTTCTTGTACTTCTGGATCACGATCTTGGGACCCTTGGTGGCGCCGAGGACCTCGACGGTCACGCCCGCCTTGTCGAGGCCGGTGGCCGTGACCTTGTCACCGTCGACGGTCATCACGACGGGCAGCGTGAGGGTGTCGCCCACGGCCGCGTCGGTCCGGTCGATCTCGATGACGTCGCCGACGGCAACCTTCTGCTGCCGGCTGCCAGCGCGCACGATCGCGTACACCGCGGTCTCCTTCATTGGTCTCAGATCTTGCTGTGGTCCGCCCGCCCGAGAGCGTCGGCCGGGACGGCACGGACGCCCGGTGCAGGGCAGAGAGCGCACCGCTCGACGGACGAGCAGGCGCCAAGGGTTCATGGTACGGCGTTCGCCACACCCACCGCAAAATCTCAAACGCCTCGGTACGACGGCAACCGGCCGACCGTTCGCGATCGTCTCACCTGCACCGACGCGCACCGTCCTACCCCGCTCCAGGAGGCCATCGCCATGAACACACCCGTCCGACTCCTCGGGACCACCGTCGGTCTCACCCTCGCCGTCGGAGGGCTGCTCGCCCCGGCGGCACCCGCCGGTGCCGCGACCCCGGCCTGCGGCAATGCCGACCTGACCGCGTCGTACCACCACTCCGACGACGGCATGGGCCATCACTACGGGGCGATCGTGCTGCGCAACACGTCGGGGCACACGTGCCGTACCGGCGGCTTCGGCGGCGTCTCCTACGTCGGCGACGGCGACGGCACCCAGATCGGCCACGCCGCGATCCGTGAGGACAAGAGTGCCGTGCGCTCGTTCGCGCTGAAGCCGGGGGCCCGCCTGCGAAGCCCTCTCGACGAGGTCACCGCGCTGAACTACCCACGCCACCGGTGCCGGCCCACGCACGTGGACGGCTTCCGGGTCTACGTCCCGAACGCCACCAAGTCGCAGTACGTCGCCCACCCGACCGTGGGCTGCCGGAACGGTCACGTGCACCTGATCTTCCAGAAGCCCTATCGGCGGCCGTGATCAGCGCTTGCGTGCACCTTTCCGCTTGACCGGGACGTGCAGTGCCGGGGTGCCGTCGACGGCAGGCTCCACGCCGTCGACATCGGTGCCGGCACCACCGTCGGTGCCCCCGGCCTCGGCGGCGGAGGCGGGCGGGCCGGCCGGCCGGCTCGCCGACCGGCGTCGGGTGCGGGTCACGACCCGCGGCTTCTCCGGCTCGGACGGGGTCGTCGGCTCGGCGGCTGCCTCGGGCTCGGGCTCGGGCTCCGGCTCGGGCTCGGGCTCGTCGACCGCGAGCTCGTCCACCTCGACCTGGGGCTCGTCGACCTCCGCCTGCTCCGAGAGCTCGGCCTGCTCCGAGAGCTCGGCATCGTCGTCGACGGACAGCTCGTCGTCGACGGACAGCTCGTCGTCGTCCTCGGGGTGCTCGTCGTGGTGCCGGGCCATCGCGGCGACGTCCTTGGGGGACGGCGCGTTCGGGCGGACCGCCTCGGCGGAGTCCGGCTTCGCCCCACGGCTGCGGCTGCGCCGCGCACGACGGGGCTCCTCCTCGGCCTTCTTCGGCTCGACGGGGGCGTCCTCGATCACGACGCCGCGACCGTGGCAGGTCGGGCAGTCGTGGGAGAACGACTCGAGCAGCCCGGTACCGATCCGCTTGCGGGTCATCTGCACGAGGCCGAGCGAGGTCACCTCGGCGACCTGGTGCCGGGTGCGGTCGCGACCCAGGCACTCGACGAGGCGTCGGAGCACGAGGTCGCGGTTGGACTCCAGCACCATGTCGATGAAGTCGACGACGATGATCCCGCCGATGTCACGTAGCCGGAGCTGACGGACGATCTCCTCGGCGGCCTCGAGGTTGTTCTTGGTGACCGTCTCCTCGAGGTTGCCCCCCGAGCCGGTGAACTTGCCGGTGTTGACGTCGACGACGGTCATCGCCTCGGTGCGGTCGATGATCAGCGAGCCACCCGACGGGAGCCAGACCTTGCGGTCGAGCCCCTTCTTGATCTGCTCGTCGAGCCGGTACGCCGCGAAGACGTCCTGGTCCTTCTTCGGCTCGTAGCGCTCGAGGCGGTCCTCGAGGTCGGGCGCCACCTGGACGACGTACGACTGCACCGTGTCCCAGGCGTCGTCGCCCTCGATCACCAGCTTGGCGAAGTCTTCGGTGAACAGGTCGCGGACGACCTTCAGGGTCAGGTCGGGCTCGCCGTACAGGAGCTGCGGGGCGCTGCCCTTGGACTTCTTCTCGATGTCGTCCCAGCGCGAGGTGAGGCGCTCCACGTCGCGGGTCAGCTCGTCCTCCGACGCGCCCTCGGCGGCGGTGCGGACGATGACCCCGGCGTGCTCGGGAACGATCTCCTTCAACAGGTTCTTGAGCCGGTTGCGCTCGGTGTCGGGCAGCTTGCGGGAGATGCCGCTCGTGGTCCCGTCGGGGACGTAGACCAGGAAGCGGCCGGCCAGGCTGACCTGGCTGGTGAGGCGGGCACCCTTGTGGCCGATCGGGTCCTTGGTGACCTGGACCAGGATCGACTGGCCGGACGAGAGCACCGACTCGATCTTGCGGGGCTGGCCGTCCTTGTGACCCAGGGCGGACCAGTTCACCTCGCCGGCGTAGAGCACGGCGTTGCGGCCCTTGCCGATGTCGATGAACGCCGCCTCCATCGACGGCAGCACGTTCTGCACCCGGCCGAGGTAGACGTTGCCGATCAGCGACGTCTGGGACTCGCGGGCGACGTAGTGCTCGACGAGGACGTTGTCCTCCAGCACACCGATCTGGGTGACGTCGTCGTGCTGACGGACCACCATCACCCGGTTGACCGACTCACGTCGGGCCAGGAACTCCGCCTCGCTGACGATCGGGGCACGACGTCGACCGGCCTCACGGCCCTCGCGGCGACGCTGCTTCTTGGCCTCGAGCCGGGTGGACCCGCTGACCGCGGTGATCTCGTCTGCCGCGCTGCGGGTGCTCCGCACCCGGGTGACGGTGTTCGCCGGGTCGTCGGACGCGTCGCCGCCGTCCTCCCCCGCACGCCGGCGCCGGCGTCGCCTGCGCGACGAGGCGGACTCGCCTTCGCCGGTGCTGTCGCCGGCGGGCGCGTCGTCGGCGGTGTCGCCGTCGGTGTCGTTCTGCTCGGCGGAGGTGTCGCCGTCGCCGGACTTGCGGCGGCGCCGGCCGCCGCGGCGGCGCTTGCGGCGAGCCGGGCTGTCGCCGGACTCGTCTCCGCCCTGGTCGCCGCTGGTGCCGGAGTCGTGCTCGTCGGACGCCGTGTCGGCGGACTGGTCGCCGGACTTCTGGGTGTCCCTCTGGGCGGTCGTCTTCTTCGCCGGACGCCGACCTGAGGTCGACTGCGTGTCCGGGGCCTGGAACAGCGGCGCCGCGACCGACGACGGCGCCGCGTCGACGTCCGGCGTGGACGCGCCTGCCGACTTCTTCGCCGTGGTCTTCTTGGCTGCCGTCTTCTTCTTCGGCTTCTCACCACCGGCTGCGTCGGAGTCCGAGCTCGCGGCCTTGGCCGAGGTCGACTTCGAGGCCGCCTTCTTCGCCGTGGTCTTCTTGGCGGCCGCCTTCTTCTTCGGCTTCTCGCCGGTGTCGGCCGTAGCGTCCGTCACCGCGCCGCCCTCGTCGGGCGGCACCGCCGTCTTCTTGGTGGTCCGCTTGCGCGCCGCCTTCTTCGCGGGTGCTGCGGTGTCACCTCGAGCCGCGGCAGAGTCGCCGGCCGGGGTGGTGTCTGAGGTCGCGGAGCCATCCGCGTGATCGTCGAGCATGTTGCTCCTCGGTCCGGACGCAGTGTGGGCTGCCCCGGACGTGTCCGACGCCTGCGGCCCGCGTGGACAGGGCCGATGGCGCAAAGCCTTCGTGTGGCGGCGACACCCTCCGCAGGTGCGTCACAGTCGTCCGGGAGTCACCAACCGCGGTCGCCGGGCCTCGCTGGCTGGGTCGCTGTCACCGACTCAGCCGGCCGCGTCGCGGTCGGGTGATACTTGGACTCAGCGTGCCGAGCCACCTCTGGAGGAGGCGAACCGGCGAGAACGTCGTCGGATCTTTCGTAGCGGCAAGCCGCATGATCGATCACGTCGAGTATCGCACACCCGAGGGAAGAACCCCGCACTGTCAAGTGGATAACGGGTCGCCGATCGACCCCGTCGCCTCGTCGAGCGGTCCCTGAGCCAGGCGCGTCACCCGGGGTGCACCGGGGACCTCCAGACCACTCACCTGGCGCAGTCCGGTGAGCACGTCGTCGGGCCGGACCGACGGCACGGTGTGCCGCAGCACGACCGTCAACCGCGACCCCCCGTCGTACGGCGTGACCTCGAGCGCGAGCACGGCCGCGCGACTGTCGAAGGAGCGCAGGCCCTTCTTCATCATCCGCTCGACGCCCACGCTCTCGCGCGCCAGGAAGGCGTCGACCGCCCCGGTCACCTCGTCCGTCGGGAGCGCCACGTCGATCTGCCACCGACTCGCCTCGAGCCGGTCGGCGAGACCACCGGCCGTCGCCTCGACGACCTCGACCACGTCGAGGCCCTCCGGCAGCGCCAGGTCGAGGTCCCGGGCGAGGCTCGCCGGGTCGACGACCTCGGCCAGGCCGATCTCGAGGTACTCCGCCTCGCTCGCCGCGCCGGTCGGTGAGGCACCGGCGTAGGAGATCCGCGGATGGGGGTTGAATCCCGAGGAGTAGGCCATCGGGATGCGGGCGCGCACCAGTGCGCGCTCGAACGCGCGGCTGAAGTCGCGATGGCTGGTGAAGCGGAGCCGCCCACGCTTGGCGTAGCGCACGCGCAGCCGCTGGACGGGCGGCGCCTGCTGCTGGGGCTGGTCTCGCACCGGGTCAGGCTAGGTCAGGTGCGCGCCGCGAGGTGCTCGCGGGCCAGCGGCGAGAGGTAGATCGAGCGCACCACGTCGCCGTCGAGCCACTCGGTGAGCTGCGTGGCCCGCGCGTCGAGCGCCTTGCGTCCGGCAGCCGGCACGTCCTCGGCGAGCACGACGTCGACCGCGCCGTCGTCGTGCTGGCACCAGACCCCGACGATCCGGCCGTTCCACCACGCGGTCGGGCCGCCGTTGCCGTTGCGGTCGAAGACCTTGCTGGTGAGGGGGCCGGCGTGCGGGCCGAGATGGAAGGCCCGCTCCCTCCAGCCCATCGTGGTGGGGTCGAGCGACGGCAGCAGCGCCGCCCAGGTACCCGGGTCGGCGACCGGGTCGACGTCGTCGGGCAGCACCCAGCCGGTGCCGCCGCCGTCGAGCGAGACCGGGACTGCCTCCACGTCGCCGAGCGCCCGGCGTACGGCAGCCTTGGTCGACCCGAGCCACCAGACCAGGTCGGCCTCGGTGCCGGGTCCGAACGACCGCAGCCACGCCGTCACCAGCGCGGCGTACCCCTCGGGCTCGGGGAGGGGGTCGGGGTGCTTGCCCAGCCACTGGCTCGTGGCGGTCCAGCGGGGCCGTGAGATCTTCCACCCCCCATCGTTGTCGCCGCGCACGATCGCCCCCGACGCGGCCAAGGTGACGATCACCGACGCAGCGACCGCGACGTCCGCTTGGTACTGCCCCTTGCCGCGCGTCACCCGCGCATCGAGGGTCGGCAGGGCGAGGCGCACCTGGGCCGTCGTCAGCGGACCGTCGTCCTCGATCATCCGGCGCACGACGGCGAGGTGGTCCCTGGCCCACGCGTCGCCGTCCGTGGCGATGCCCGCCGTCTCCATTTCCTTGGCCATCCGCCGGACCTGCTGACCGGCCACCCGGGCGCTGGCACTCCCCCAGACCGCCGGCAGGAGCTCGCGCGGGAACGCGAAGACGGTACGTCGCATGGCGAGCTGCTTGACGACCGAGCGGTCGGCGTAGAGAGCTCGGTCGACCTCGTCGCGGGTGGCTCCCGAGCGCGCCCAGGCCGCGAGGTGCACCGACGCGGGCTCGGTGGCGTGGAGGCAGGTCATCGCCCGCGCGGCAGCCAGGGTGTCCGCCACCGGTCGGGCGAGGCCGTGCCGCACACCGAGCCGCGCCCGGCGCTCGTCGTCGTCGATGTGCCGCACCACGTCGCCATCCTGCCCGAGCGCTCCGACACCCCTCCGGGACCGGCCGGCCGGACGCCGATCCGCGATGTGACGGTGCGCGGCGCCGGGTGCGAGGATCCGCCGGTGTCCACGGCGCGTCGCTCCATCCTCGTGCTCGTCGGACTGGTCCTCCTCTCCTTCAACCTGAGGCCGTCGGCCGTCAGCGTCGGCCCGGTGCTCGAGGAGGTCCGGAACGGGCTGGGACTCTCCGGCCCCGAGGCCGGCCTGCTGACCTCTCTCCCGGTGCTCGCGTTCGCGGTGTTCGGCGCCCTCGCCCCGACCTTCGCGCGGATCGCCGGGCTGCACCGGGCCGTCACCGGGTCGCTGGTCGCCGTCGTGATGGGACTGGCCGGCCGTGCCGCCGCCCGCGACGACCTCCTGTTCCTGGCCCTCTCCGCGCTCGCGCTCGCCGGCATGGCGACCGCGAACGTGCTGATCCCCTCGCTGGTGAAGCTCCACTTCCCGGACCGGATCGGCCGGGCCACCGCCCTCTACACGACCGCGCTGGCCGTCGGGCTGACCTCGGCGTTCCTGCTGACCGTGCCCGTGTCCCACCTCGCCGACAGCTGGCGGGGTGGGCTCGGCATCTGGGCCCTGACCGCGCTGCTCGCCGTCGTCCCCTGGGTCGCGTTGGCCGCGCACGACCGCAACCTGGACCGCGACCGCCGCACCATCTCCTTCGCGGCCGTCGCCCGCACCCGGATCGGGTGGGCGATGGCGGTGATGTTCGGGCTGCAGTCACTGCAGGCGTACTCGATCTTCGGCTGGTTCGCCCAGCTGTGGCGCGACAACGGCTACAGCGCCGGGCACGCCGGGCTGCTGGTCGGCATCGTGGCGGGCGTGAGCATCCCGCTGTCCGTGTGGCTGCCCACGGTCACGGCGCGGAGGGAGAACCAGGTGGGGCTGATCCTCGCCGTGGTCGCCTGCTACGTCGTGGGATACGTCCTGCTGCTCGTCGACGCGCACGCCCTGGCGGTCCCGGCCGCCCTGTTCGTGGGGGTCGGTTGCTGCGTGTTCCCGGTCGTGCTGACCCTGATCGGTCTCCGGGCGCACACGCCCGACGGAACGGCTGCGCTCTCCGGCTTCACCCAGTCGCTGGGCTACCTGCTGGCGGCGCTCGGTCCGTTCCTGATGGGCACGCTGTACGACGCGACCGGGCACTGGGTGGTGCCGCTCTGGTTGCTCCTCGCGCTCGTCGTCCCGCTGATGGCCGTCGGCGCGTACGCCGGCCGGCCGGCGTACCTGGAGGACCAGCTGCGCCCGGCCGGATGAGGCCGGTCGGTCCCACGATGACCGCGTGTCGGGCACAGTGGTCGGGTGCGGGACGACCACGCTGACGACAACGGGCCGCGCCTCGACCTGTCGTGGCGTCCCGCCTGGGCGGCCGTGGCTGTCGCGTTCGGCCTGGTGGCGGTGCTCGCGATCGCCGTCTGGGTTCTCGGCTCCCCGGGCAGCTCCCCCACGGCAGGCCCGGGCACCGGCGCGCCGAGCGCCGTGACCGCGCCGACGTCCGGCGCACCGACCGTGAAGCACCCGCACCGGCACCACCGGATCAAGGACCCGCTCCAGCCCGTCAGGATCCACCAGGACCCGAGCTGCCCGATCAGACCACCGCACATCCTGCGGGTGCTGCAGTTCAACATCCATGCCGGCGTCAGCAGGTACGGCGGCGTGGGCCTGGCCCGGATCGCGGCCGAGATCAGGGCGGCGCACCCCGACATCGTCAGCCTGAACGAGGTCGACTCCGGCACCTTCCGTAGCGGGCACGCCGACGAGGCGTCGTACCTCGGCCGGGCCACCGGCCTGCGAGCGGTCTACGGCCCCAACCTGTTCGGGTACGACGGAGGTGACTTCGGGAACGCGATCCTCAGCAGGTTCCCGATCCGCGAGACCCACAACACCAGGCTGCCCCGGAAGCCGCACTCGGAACCCCGCGGGCTGCTCGAGGCGACCCTCCGCATCGGCCACCGGACGGTGTCCTTCTACTCGGTGCACCTGACCCAGGGCGGTCGGGGCGCCGCCCAACGGGTGCGCCAGGCCGAGGCGATCGCGCGAGTGATCCGGTCTTCGGGTCACCCGACGATCCTGTCCGGTGACCTGAACTCGCGCCCGGGCGACCTGGCGGTCCGGATCCTGCGGCAGTACCTGCTCGACGCCCAGGAGCAGGGCGGCACCGGCCCCGGTCTGACCGTCCCCGAGGGCGCCCCGCAGAACCGGATCGACTACGTCCTCTACGACAACCACTTCGCCGCCGTACCGGACAGCACCCAGGTCCTGCCCTCGGGCTCGAGCGACCACCGCTCGGTCTGGACCGAGCTGGTGCTCCGCCCGAGGGGCCAGTGCTGAAACTGCCGAGACCCTGAGCCGGGAGTCGGGCACCATGACCTGGTGTCCCGTCGCGCGCTCGCCCTGTTCCTGGCCCTCGGGGTGGCCTGGGGCATCCCCTACCTGCTGATCAAGGTGGCCGTCGACGAGCTGTCGCCCGCTCAGCTCGTCCTCGGCCGCACCGCCCTGGCGGCGCTGATCCTGCTCCCGATCGCGGTCGCCAAGGGGGCGATCCGTCCCCTGGTGGCGCACTGGCGCTGGCTCCTGGTCTTCGTGGTCGTCGAGATCGCCGTCCCGTGGGTGCTGCTGGGCAGTGCCGAGACCCGGCTCCCCAGCTCGACCACGGGGCTGCTGATCGCGGCGGTCCCGCTCGCCGGCGTCGGGCTCGCGTTCGTCACCGGCCACGCCGAACGCCTCACCCCGATCGCCTGGCTGGGACTCGGCCTGGGCATCGTCGGGGTCGGTGCCCTGGTCGGCCTCGACGTCGGCGGATCGGACCTCGGTGCCGTCGCCGAGATCGGCGTGGTCGTCCTGGGGTACGCCGCCGGCCCCGCGATCCTCGCGCGTCCGCTGAAGGGCCTGCCGGGCATCGGGATCATGGCGTGCGCGCTGACGATCACCGCGCTGCTCTACGTCCCGGTCGTGCTCGTGAGCGACGGCGTTCCGGGCGCCCTGCCGGCGGCCAAGGTCGTCTGGTCGGTGATCGGGCTCGCGGTCGTCTGCACGGCCGCGGCGTTCATGCTCCTCTTCGCGCTCGTCAACGAGGTCGGCCCGGTGCGGGCGACCACGATCACCTACGTCAACCCGGCCGTCGCGGTCGTCGCGGGTGCCGTCGTCCTCGACGAGCCGGTGACGGTGTGGACCGTCATCGGCTTCGCGCTGGTGGTCACCGGGTCCTACCTGGTCAACCGGGGCGGTCGTCCGGTCACCCGCGACGCGACGGAGCTGGTGGGCGAGACCGCGAGCAGCTGCGCGTAGGTCGACGACCTCGCGTAGGCGTCACCGAGGAGTGACGCCGCCCGCACCCGCCGGTGCGAGCCCCTTGCGCTCCAGGGTGCGGATCGCGCGGGCCAGGGTGCGGACGTGGCGGTCGAGGAGCCGGACGGCGGGACCACGGGGATCGGAGTACGGCGTCAGGCGAGCACGATCGCGCCTCATCTCGCTCTCGGCGTGGGCGAGGGCGGCGTAGACCCGAGGGTCGGACTCCAGCCCCTCGCGCCGGCGTGCGAGCTCGGCGGCGACCAGACGGGTGGCGGTCAGCTCCACCGGATCCAGCCGACGCGGCGAGCGCGGACGTCGCGGTCGCAGCCGGATCCGGTCGACCCAGGTCGGCGAGATCGCCATCGAGGCCTGGGTCAGCGCACGTTGCAGAGTGCGGCCGTACCCGCTGTAGAGCCCGATCCACACGGCGAGGTCGTGCAGGGCGTCGCGGCGCACGGCGGCGCTGATCGCGATGTCGTACGGCGCGACGGGGTTGGTCATGGCCACGCTGAGCAGCGGCATCAGGGCGGTCGACTTCGAGAGTGTCCGCAGCCTCGCCGGATCGGGTGGGGCGCCCAGGTCGGCCAGGCCGAGTCGGGCGGTCAGGTCGGCGCGGACGACGTCGAGAGCGCCGCGGAACCGCTCCTGCTGCTGGTGGGGCAGGTGCTCTGCGACGAAGTGGGCGTAGCTCAACAACAGGTAGGCGTCGCGCTCGACGTCGTCGATCTCGGGCTCGGGAAGGGGCTCGGCGACCGACAGGTCGCGGCCGAGGCTCCCGAACAGGGCGCGACCGACGGCAGAGGCCACCACGGCGGAGCCCAGGTAGTTCTCCATCGGGTGCCGCGCTCCCGGCAGCACGATGTCGAGCACCCACGGGAACCGGTGGGAGATCCCACGCAGGCCCGTCACCGGGTCGGCGCTGCCCCACACGTTGATCCACCACGCGACCTGCGGCAGCGGGTGGCGCAACACCTCGAGACGGTCGCTGCCCCGGTGCGTCCCGAGGTGACCGGCCGGCGAGCCCATCGTGATCACCCCGACGACGTCGATCCCCGCCGGCAGCCGGGTCAGCAGGTCGGCGGCGATGACCGTGCCCAGGCTGTGTGCCAGCAGCACGACCGGCCCGGAATCCGGGAGCACGGCCAGCACGCGATGCAGGGTGTTCGCGCGGGTCGCCTCGTCGTCGAGGTAGCGCCGCGCCTGCGGGAGCACCTTCATCACCGCGGGAACCGTCTCGGCGGCCAGCGGCATGGACCAGCCCGCCGTATGGGTGCCGAGTGCGCGCTCGAGGTCGGCCGTGGCCCGCTCGACCCGCCAGCGCAGGTCGTCGCGCTCGCTCCTCGACAGCTGCACCGCCGTCTGCGCAGGGAGGGCGTGGTGCTCGTCGCTGGGATAGCGCAAGGTGTGGGGGTACTTCGGTGCCCGGCAGTCGACGCCGTCGAGCCCGGGATAGCCCATCTCGACCAGCGCGTCGCTGACCACGTCTCGCCACGCGTCGTCGTGCTCGGCACCGATGCCGTGGAGATAGACCAGCGTGGGTGTCATGAGACGCCCATCATGCTCGCCGGACCGAGCCGGCGCCCCCACGCCCTAGACGACCGACAGGGGCAGCAGGTCGCGCCCGGTCGGGCCGATCTGGATCTCGGTGTCCATCTCGGGGCAGACGCCGCAGTCGTAGCACGGGGTCCATCGGCAGTCCTCGACGTCCGGGACGGAGTCCGGGTCGGCAGCGACCGCGAGGGCGTCCTCCCAGTCGGACCACAGCCAGTCCTTGTCGAGGCCGGAGTCGAGGTGGTCCCACGGCAGGACCTCGTCGAAGTCGCGCTCGCGGACGGTGTACCAGTCGAGGTCGAGACCGGCGGCGGCCAGCGCGCGCTCGGAGGCCGCCGCCCAGCGCTCGTAGGAGAAGTGCTCGCTCCAGCCGTCGAAGCGGCCCCCGTCGCGCCACACCTCCTCGATGACCCGGCCGACCCGGCGGTCGCCGCGCGAGAGCAGTCCCTCGATGATCCCGGGCTTGCCGTCGTGGTAGCGGAAGCCGATGGCGCGGCCGTAGCGCTTGTCGGCGCGCACGAGCTCACGGAGCTTCCGGAGCCGCTCGTCGGTGGTCTCGTGGTCGAGCTGGGCGGCCCACTGGAACGGCGTGTGCGGCTTGGGCACGAAGCCGCCGATCGAGACCGTGCACCGGATGTCGTTGTGGCCGGTCACCTCGCGACCCTTGGCGATGACCTTCTTGGCGAGGTCGGCGATCTCGAGGACGTCGTCGTCGGTCTCGGTGGGGAGGCCGCACATGAAGTACAGCTTCACCTGCCGCCAGCCGTTGGAGTACGCCGTCGCCACGGTGCGGATCAGGTCGTCCTCGTCCACTGCCTTGTTGATCACGCGGCGCATCCGCACGCTGCCACCCTCGGGGGCGAAGGTGAGCCCGGAGCGCCGGCCGTTGCGGGAGAACTCGTTGGCCAGCGTGACGTTGAAGGCGTCGACGCGGGTCGACGGCAGGGACAGCGAGACGTTCGTCCCCTCGTAGCGATCGGCCA
>Ga0070665_100001781_pt1 | contig 24533 bp, 17 predicted proteins | sample KBSS13metaG_FD_65862 | JGI IMG/M metagenome (GOLD analysis project Ga0070665, IMG submission 65862) | Switchgrass rhizosphere microbial communities from Kellogg Biological Station, Michigan, USA - KBS S1-3 metaG | ecosystem: Host-associated > Plants > Roots > Rhizosphere > Soil ... | reverse complement strand
GACGGCGCGGCGGTAATAGCGGGTGACGTCGTGGCCGATGCCGATGGCGATCAGCTCGACCGCGCCGCCGGTCTCGATCTGCTTGATGACCTCGCGCAGATGCTGCTCGAGATAGTTGCCACTGTTGATCGACAGCGTCGAATCGTCGACCGGGGCGCCGTCCGAGATCACCATCAGGATGCGGCGCTGCTCGGGCCGGCCCATCAGGCGGTTATAGGCCCATTGCAGCGCCTCGCCGTCGATATTCTCCTTGAGCAGCCCTTCGCGCAGCATCAGGCCCAGATTCTTGCGCGCCCGCCGCCAGGGGGCGTCGGCCGATTTGTAGATGATGTGGCGCAGGTCGTTGAGGCGGCCGGGGCTGATCGGCTTGCCGGCGGCGAGCCACCGCTCGCGCGACTGGCCGCCCTTCCAGGCGCGGGTGGTGAAGCCCAAGATCTCGACCTTGACGCCGCAGCGTTCCAGCGTGTGCGCCAATATGTCGGCCGACAAGGCCGCGATGGTGATCGGCCTGCCGCGCATCGAGCCGGAATTGTCGATCAGCAGGCTGACGACCGTGTCGCGGAAATCGGTCTGCTTCTCCTGCTTGAATGAGAGGGGCAGGACCGGGTTGATCACCACGCGGGCGAGCCGCGCCGTGTCGAGGATGCCTTCCTCGAGGTCGAATTCCCAGGCGCGGGTCTGCTTGGCGAGCAGGCGGCGCTGCAGCCGGTTGGCCAGCCGCGCGACCACGCCGTGCAGATGCTGCAGCTGCTGGTCGAGCAGGCGGCGCAGGCGGGTCAGCTCCTCCGGATCGGCCAGCTCGCCGGCATCGACGATCTCGTCGAACTGAGTGGTGAAGGCCTTGTAGGCGTTGCGGTCGGTCGAGTCCGAGGGCGGGCCGCGCTGCGGGGTGGCGTCGGAGTCTTCCTCCTCGTCGCCGTCGCCGCCTTCAGCGGCCTCGCTCATCGCGACCTCGATCTGGGCCGCCTCGTCGCTCTCGCCGTCGCCCATGGTCGGGCGCATCTCGCCCTGCTGCTGCTCGCTCTGGCCGCCCTGATCCTCGGACTCGGATTCCTCCTCGTTCTCGTCGTCGTCCTCGGCCTGGCCGTCGCCGGCCTGCTCATCCTCCATCTCCGGCCCGACATCGAGCGAGAGCTGGGAGAGCAGGCGGCGGCTCTCGCGGGCATATTCGTCCTGGTCGAGCAGCAGCTTGTTCAGGCTGTCGAAATGGGTTGGCATATGCTCGGCGACGAAGGGCCTCCACGTATCGACCATCGTCTTTGCCGAGGGTGGCGGGGCCTCGCCGGTCAGCGCCTCGCGCGCCAGCAGTTTCAGCGCCTCGGGCAGCATCGCGTCGTCGCGGCCGGTCGAGCGTTCGAAGCCCTGGCGGCGGGCGCGGTCGTCGATCGCCGCGCCCAGATTGGCGGCGACGCCGGCCATCTCCTTGGCGCCGATCGCCTCGACCCGCGCCTGCTCCAGCGCCTCGAAGGCGGCGCGCGCCTGGGTCGAGCTCGGCATGCGATAGGCATGGATGCCCGGATCGTGATGGCGCAGCTTCAGCGCCACCGCGTCGGCCGCGCCACGCGCGATGGCGGCGTCGCGCGGGTTAAGATCGCGGGCCGGATTGGGAATCCGCACCCGCTTGCCCACCACCGACGGCACGTCGTTGGAGAAATTGACCTCGACCTCGTCCTGCCCCGACATGGCGCGCAGCGTCGCCGCCGTGGCGCGCTTGAAGGTCTCGACCGGTGTCTCGTGATCCGACATCGAAGGCCCTCAGGCCGACGGCGCGCGGACGCCGGTCTCGGGCAGCTCGGTGCCGAAGCAGCGCTGGTAATATTCGGCGATGATCGGCCGCTCCAGCTCATCGCACTTGTTGAGGAAGGTGACTCGGAAGGCGAAGGCGAGATCATTGAAGATCGCCTTGTTCTCGGCCCAGGTGATCACGGTGCGCGGCGACATGACGGTCGAGATGTCACCGGCCATGAAGCCCTGGCGGGTCAGGTCGGCGAGGCGGACCATCGCGTTCACCAACTCGCGGTCCTTCTGCGTCGTCATCTTCAGCTTCGCCGTCACGATCTCGACCTCCGCCGCGTGCGGCAGGTAGTTCAAGGTCGCGACGATGTTCCAGCGGTCCATCTGGCCCTGGTTGATCTGCTGCGTGCCGTGATAGAGGCCGGTCGTGTCGCCCAGCCCCACCGTGTTGGCGGTGGAGAACAAGCGGAAGGCCGGGTGCGGATGGATGACCTTGTTCTGGTCGAGCAGGGTCAGCTTGCCCTCGACCTCAAGCACGCGCTGGATCACGAACATCACGTCCGGGCGGCCGGCATCGTATTCGTCGAACACCACGGCGCAGGCATGCTGCAGCGCCCAGGGCAGCAGCCCCTCGCGGTACTCGGTCACCTGTAGCCCGTCGCGCAGCACGATCGCGTCCTTGCCGATCAGATCGATGCGGCTGATATGGCTGTCCAGGTTGATGCGGATGCAGGGCCAGTTGAGCCGCGCCGCCACCTGCTCGATATGGGTTGATTTGCCGGTGCCGTGATAGCCCTGGATCATCACGCGCCGGTTGTAGGCAAAGCCGGCCAGGATCGCGAGGGTTGTGTCACGGTCGAAACGATAGGTCTCGTCGACATCGGGAACGTGGTCGTTCCGCGCGCTGTAGCCCGGAACCTGCATGTCGCTGTCGATCCCGAAAGTCTGGCGCACGGAGAGAGAGATATCGGGCGTTGCCGTCAGGCCGACCGCGTCGGTCGAGGGATTCATGAATAACTCCGAAATAGCTCAGTTGTTATGCCAGGTAGGCAGTCTTCAGGACCTGCAAAGCCTGGTTGATTGTTTTCAGACGTTCTTCCGCCGCCTTGTCCCCGCCATTGGCGTCCGGGTGATTCTGCTTCACCAGTTCGATATAGCGCGCGCGTATGGCGGCATAGTCAACCGGCGGGGTCAAGCCGAGGAGGCGCAAAGCTGCCGCTTCCGGCGTGTCGGGCTCGCGTTTTTTCTCACTTTTTTTCCAATCCGCGCCGGATTTGAACGCGTGTCCCGCGGCGAAGGCCGCCGCCGCGGCTTTCAGCCGCTCCTCATGCTGGGCCCAGTGGCTCAAGGGCGCTGTGTCGCGCTCCCACGTCGTGTCGCGGCGGACCATCGCCTCGATCTCCGCCTCGCTCATCCCCGCGCAGAAATTCCACGACTTGTTGTATTCGCGGACATGGTCCAGGCAGAACCAGTGATAGCTGCGCAACTCGTGCCTGGATTTGGGGGCGCGATAGAGTCCTTCTCCGGTGCAACCGGGGCGGTCGCAGGGGCGTTCCTCGGTATGCAGTTCGGAAGTGAAATCGAAGCGGTGCGCAGTGCGGTCCATCGGGAAATTATGGTATTGGGCGAAGTGACAGGCAAGCCGCCACTTGCGCCGGGATACACTTTATGTCGCCTTTCCCGCGATGATTTTTAAGTGGCTGGAGAGAAACAATGAGTACCGTCGCGGAAACGATCCGGGCCAAGCTGGAGGCCGCCTTTCAGCCCTCCGCCCTGCATATATTGGACGAGAGCCATCTGCATGCCGGCCACCACGGCCATGACGGCCGCGGCGAGAGCCACTTCGCCGTGTCGATCAGCGCCGCCGCCTTCACCGGCAAGTCGCGGGTCGAGCGCCAGCGCATGGTTTATGCCGTGCTGGCGGAGGAGCTGGCCAGCGGCGTCCACGCGCTTCGGCTGTCGGCGAACCCGTCCGAGTAGAGATTTGCGAAAGCGCTGATTCCGCCCTCGATTTAACGTAATCGCGTTCTAGATTTACCTCAATTCGTCTCGGGGAGGGTGGCCGATGAGTCGCTGGCGGGTTGTGGTCGTGGCTGTTGTCGTGATCGGGGTGGCCGCCATCGGCCTTTCCCTGTGGCACGGCCCCCTCTGGCACGGACGGGCCGGGTCGCCGCCGCTGACGGTTTCGTCGCCCAATCCCCCCACATCCGGCAACATCCAGCCCGCCGCGGATTCGGGCCCGTCGCAAGCGCCGGCACAAGCGGTCACGCCCGGTGTCATGTACTTCACCGGGCTCAAGCTGGATACCAGCGCGAAAGCGCCACAGGCCTGTCTCAGCTTCTCCCTGCCGCTTAGCACTGCCGCCCAGACCCATTTCGAGGATTTCGTCCGGATCGAGCCGGCGGCCCGCGTCTCTCTCCAGGCCAACGGCAACCGCCTGTGTATCGGCGGCCTGGCGCTGGAGAAGCACTACAACGTCACCATCGCCAAGGGCATTCCTGCCGAGGGCGGCATCGTCAGCCTTCAGCCGGAGACGGTGCCCGTCTCGTTTGGCGAGATGCCGCCGCATATCGCTTTCGCTGATTCCGGCTTCATCCTGTCGCGCGAGCAGGTCCAGGGCATGCCGATCGAGACGGTGAATGTCGACAAGGTGAAGGTGACGGTCGCGCGGATCGGCGACCGCATCCTGGCCCGCACCGAGCTCGGCAAATCCTATACCGACCGCGAAGGCGAGTACGACGAGGAAACCCACAGCTATGCCAGCACCATCGCCGTCCCGGTCTGGAGCGGTGTGCTGTCGGTCAAGAAGCGGCTCAACGAGCGGGTGATCACCGGTTTCCCGATCGCCGACATCCTGTCGCCGCGCAAGCCGGGCGCCTACAGCATCACCCTGGACTATGTGCGCGAGCCCGGCACGAACCGGGAGCGCTATGGCTATTCCGACGAAGAGACCCGCCAGCGCTGGATCTTCGACACCGATCTGATGATGACCAGCTTCGCCAGCCAGGACGGTCTACATGTCTTCGTGCGTTCGCTGAAGACGGCTAAGCCGGTCGCAGGTGCCGAGGTTTCGCTGCTTGCGGCCAACAATGACGAGCTGGGGCGCGGCAAGAGCGACGGGGACGGGCAGGTCATCTTCGCGGCCGGCCTGACCCGCGGGACCAACGCGCTCGCCCCGCGCATGCTGATGGCCTATCAGGGCGACGACTTCACCGCGATGGAGCTGAACCGCCCAGGCCTGGACCTGTCCGACCAGGGCATCGACGGGCGGGAGGAGGCGCGGGCGGTCGACGCCTTCCTTTATACGGATCGCGGCATCTATCGCCCCGGCGAGACGATCGACGTGACCGGTCTGATCCGCGACCGGATCGGCAAGGCGGCGCCGCCGACGCCGATCGCGCTGGTGCTGAAGCGCCCGGACGATGTCGAGGCGGGGCATTGGCGGCTCGACCCGAACGAGGCCGGCGGAATCTTCCAGCCCATCGTTCTGAGCCCGACCGCGCCGCGCGGCGGCTGGCACATCGAGGCGAGCCTCGCTGGTGACAAGACGGTCATCGGCACGGTCGATATCCAGGTCCAGGATTTCGTGCCTCAGCGGCTGAAAGTGACGCTCTCGACCGAGGCCAAGGTTCTCAAGCCGGACAGCTCAGCGAATATCGACGTCAATGCGCGCTTCCTGTTCGGCGCCCCTGCCGCCGCGCTCGCCACCGAGGGCCATCTGACCTTCGTGCCCGATCCGGCGCCGGTACCCGAGAAAGGCTGGCATTTCGGCCTGGTGGACGAGCGGTTGCAGAGCGAGCCGCAGGACCTGACCATCGGCAACACCGACGCGGACGGCAAGACGCAGCTCGCGGTCGATCCAAGCCGGCTGAAGCTGCCCGAGACCTCGATCCCGCTGAAGGCGAAGATCGATATTGCTGTTGTCGAACCCGGCGGGCGCACCACCGACAACCAGATCGAGCTGCCGGTGGCACTGAAGCCGGTGCTGTTGGGGCTGCGGGCAATGGCGGCCGGTGGGCAGGTCGGTGAGGGCGAGAAGGCCAGGATCGAACTGTCGCTGTTCGAGCCCGGCGGCAAGCGCATCGCCCGGCCGCGGATCGACTATCACGTTATCGCCCTGGTCGATACCTACGACTATTACTCCGAGGACGGCCGCTGGCAGTGGAAGCGCTTCACCCGCGAGCGGCCTGTGGTGGTCGCCAGTACGGCGCTGAATGCCGACCGTCCGACCGTGATCGAAACGCCGGAGCTGGCATGGGGTCGCTACCGCATCGAGGCGACCGATCCCGATACCGGTGTCACCTCCAGCATCCTGATCCGTGCCGGCTGGATGGTCTCGGCCGAGGAAAATCCGGCGCCCGAGAAGGTCACGCTCTCGCTCGACGGGCCGGCGGTGAAGGCGGGCGAGACCGCGCATATCAAGATCAAGCCGCCCTTCGCCGGCGAGGTCCTGCTGACGGTCGCCTCCAGCCGCGTGTTCCTGGAGAAGACGGTCTCGGTTCCGGCTGAAGGCAAGACGGTCGACATCCCGGCCTCGGCCGACTGGGGGCCGGGCGCCTATGTGATCGCCAGCCTCTATCGACCGCAATCGGCGGCGCAGGGCCATGCTCCGTTGCGCGCCGTCGGCGTCGCCTGGGTGCCGCTCGACATGCAGGACAGGACGCTGAACGTGGCGATCGGTTCGCCGCAGGTGGCGCGGCCGCGCGGGAAGTTGGATGTGCCGGTGACGGTCACCGGCGCCAAATCGGGCGAGCCGGTCTATGTGACCTTGGCGGCGGTCGACGAGGGCATTCTCCAGCTGACCCGCTTCGTGTCGCCGGACCCCAACAACTATTACTTCGGCAAGCGCCGGCTGGCGGTCGATATCCGTGACGACTACGCCCATCTGATCGACGCCAACGGCGCCGCGGCCGGGGAGATCAGGCAGGGCGGCGACTCGGGCGGGGCCGGGCTGCCGGTGGTGCCGACCAAGACCGTGGCGCTGTTTTCCGGCATGGTGAAGCTCGATTCCGCCGGCAAGGCGGTGATCCCGCTCGAACTGCCCGACTTCAACGGCGGATTGCGCCTGATGGCGGTGGCGTTCGGCACATCCGGTATCGGTCATGCCGAAGTCCAGATGCCGGTGCGCGATCCGGTGGTGGCCGAGATCAGCCTGCCGCGCTTCCTGGCCCCCGACGACAAGGCGCGCATGACCTTGCTGGTCAATAACGTCGAAGGCGCGGCTGGCAACTACCACGTCCATATCGCCGGCAGCGGCGCGGTCGCCGGCGCGGCGGTCGACGAGGACATGACCCTCGCGGCCGCGGCACAGAAGATCGCGACGTATCCGATCGCGGCGGGTGCGCCCGGAATCGGCGCGGTGAAGCTCACTTTGTCGGGCCCTGACAAGCTGAAGATCGATCATGAGTGGCAGATCACGGTCAGGCCGCCGCATTTCCCGCTGACGATCGGGACAGTGGCGCAACAGCAGCCGGGCGAGGAGTTCAAGCTTGACCCGGCCCTGCTCAAGGGCTTCGTGCCCGGCACGGCCAAGGTGACGATCGGTTTCTCGACCCTGCGCGGCATCGATCTTCCCGGATTGGTCGAGGCGCTCGACCGCTATCCTTACGGCTGCTCGGAGCAGCTGGTCAGCCGGGCGCTGCCGCTGGTCTATCTGGAGGACCTGAAGCTGGCGGCCAACAAGGTCGGCCCCGAGGATGAGCATCTGCGGGTCCAGGACGCGATTAACATGCTGCTGGAGCGGGAGGACAATGACGGCAGCTTCGGTCTGTGGCGCCTGGGCGATCGCAACGCGACGCCGTATCTCGGCGCCTATATCGTCGATTTCCTGGCCCGGGCGAAGACCAAGGGCTATGCCGTACCGGATGAGGCGCTGAACCGCGCCTATGCTGGGATGGACCGGTACGACAATAGCGGAAGCTGGCAGACCGCCGTCTTCTGGTCGCCGATGATGCAGCCGCAATACCGCAACGACCCGGTTCTGGCAGGGCAGGCCTATGCTGCTTACGTGCTGGCGCGGGCCAAGCGGGCGGATATCGGCAACCTGCGCTATCTCCACGACAACTCGTTCGACCGGCTGGAGCCAGCGGCCAAAGCTCAATTGGGCGCTGCACTGGCGATGATGGGCGACCGTGCCCGTGCCGCCCATGCCCTGGACACGGCGGAGCGCGAGATCGTCCAGGTGCGTCCCAAGTGGGACTGGGCGGGTGACTATTACCGTACGCGCATCCGCGACATCGCCATGATGCTGGCCCTGTCCGCCGAGATCGGCGACAGCGAACGCGTCGGCCGGCTGACGGCCCAGCTGGAGGGCCTGGACGCGCGGACCGACCAGCTGATGACCCAGGAACAGGCCTGGCTGTCGGTCGCGGCCGCGACCTTGCTGGCAAAGGGCGGCCCGATCACGGTCTCGGTCAACAAGGCTTCGGCCACGCCGACACCGCCGCCACTGACCCTGAAGCCGGACAATGCCCAGATCGCGGCCGGTTTCGGCGTCGTCAATAAAGGGCAGAGCCCCATCTTCCGCGCGGTCACCGCCTATGGCGTTCCGTCCGCCGCGCCATCGGCGATGAGCAACGCTGTGACCCTGACCAAGACGGTCACGGCGATGGACGGCTCGCCCGTCGATCTCGCCGCGGTGAAGCAGAACGACCGGCTGGTCGTCCACCTGTCCGGCACCAGCGGCGACGATGCCTATCACCAGGATATCCTCGTCGACATGCTGCCGGCGGGGTGGGAGATCGAGGCGGTGATCAAGCCCAGCCGCAAGGACTCGCCGAACGGCTTCCCCTGGCTCGGCGCCATCAGCCCGACCAAGAGCGCGCAGAAGCGCGACGACCGGTTCGTCGCCGCGCTCGACCTGGGTGCAACCAGCGAGGTTCAATCCTCCGGTGAGGACGGCAGCGACGATGAGGGCGAGGCTTCGGAGAAGACCGATCCCAAGGCCTTCAACCTCGCCTATGTCGTCCGCGCGATCACCCCGGGCAGCTTCGTCCTGCCGGCAGCCGTGCTGCAAGACATGTACCGCCCGCCGGTGATGGCGCGCACCGCGGTCGGAACCCTGACGGTCGCCGGCAAGCCGTGAGGCGGCGCACCGCACTCAGCATTGCTGGTGGCGTCGTCCTGGCGGCGGTGCTGCTGGCGGTGCTCGACTGGGCCTTTCCGCCGGACATGACGCGCTATCGCGCCGCCTCGACCGAAGTGCTTGCCCGTAACGGCACGCTGCTGCGGGCCTTCACCACAAGCGATGGCGAATGGCGTCTGCGCACCGAGGTGAGCCAGGTCGAGCCGCGCTATGTCAGCTTGCTGCTGGCGGCGGAGGATCGGCATTTCCGCGACCATACGGGCATCGATCCCGGCGCGCTGCTGAGGGCCGCCGGCCAGTGGGCGACGCATGGTCATATCGTCTCCGGCGGCTCGACCATCACCATGCAGGTGGCCCGCCTGCTGGAACCGCACCGGCGCAGCCTGGGCGGCAAGATCCATGACATCGTCCGCGCGGTTCAGCTGGAGCGGCGCTATTCCAAGGACGAAATCCTCGGCATCTACCTGACCCTGGCGCCGTTCGGCGGCAACCTGGAGGGTGTGCGCGCTGCCAGCCTGGCCTATTTCGGCAAGGACCCGGCGCACCTGACCGACGCCGAGGCGGCGTTGCTGGTCGCGCTGCCGCAATCGCCGACCCACCGCCGGCCCGATCGCCATCCCGAGGCCGCCACCCATGCGCGGGATCATCTGCTCGCCCGCCTCGCCGCGTCGGGGGCGATCGACCAAGCCCTGGCGGCTGAGGCATCCGAGGCACCGGTCGCGGTTCGCCGCCGGGCCTTTCCCGCCACGACTGCGCAATTCGCCGCCGGGCTGGCGCGCCATGCCGCGCCGGGCGCACGCATTACGGCGACCATCGACGCCGCGATGCAGGCCGATATCGATCGCGCGGTGGCGCGGACGACCAACGGGCTCGATCCCAAGGTGGGCGTCGCGGTGCTGGTGGTCGAGAACCGGACGCGCGCCATTCGCGCCTTCGTCGGCGGCCGCGGGCCCGACAGCGACAGCGCCTTCCTCGACCTCACCATGACGCGGCGTTCGCCGGGATCGGCGCTGAAGCCGTTTGTCTACGGGCTCGCCTTCGACGGGCTGATGCTGCATCCCCAGACGCTGATCGACGATGCGCCGCTCAGCGTTTCCGGCTATGAGCCGCAGAATTTCGACCGTGAATGGCACGGGCCGGTTTCGGCGCGTGAGGCGTTGCAGCAATCGCTCAACGTGCCTGCCATCCGGGTGCTGGAGAAGGTCGGGCCGGAGCGGTTCATCGCCCGGCTGCGCCAGTCCGGCGCGACCGTGCGCCTACCGTCCGACAAGGCCGGGCTGGCGGTGGCGCTGGGCGGGGTCGGCATCAATCTGCGCGACATGACGATGCTCTATGCCGCCCTATCGAACGACGGAAGGGTGGCGCCGCTGGTGAGCGAGGAGGGCGGGGGGCCGGCCGCGGTCCACACGCTGGTCGGCGAGAGCGCGGCCTATTATCTGCGCGAAATCCTGCGGCGCTCGCCCACGCCCGACGGGATCGTCTCGCCGTCGCTGACCCTGGGCCGGGCGATCGCCTTCAAGACCGGCACGTCCTATGGCTTCCGCGACGCCTGGGCGGTCGGCTACAGCGACGCCTACACGGTGGGGGTCTGGGTCGGCCGGGTCGAGGGCACGCCGCGACCGGGCGCCTATGGCCGCAACACCGCCGCACCTTTGGTCTTTGATATTTTCGGCATTCTGCCGCCAGAAGATCCGGTGGCGCACCCACGCCCGGGCGAGGCGATCGAGGCCGCCAACAACGACCGCTTGCCGATCGCGCTCCGCCGCCTGTCCGACGGAGGCACGATCCGCCCGCATCTGGCCTTTCCGCCGGCCGCGTCCAGCGTCGACCTGCTGCACGATCAGGACGGCGCGCTGGAGCCGGTGAAGCTGCGTGCCCAGGGCGGGCAACAGCCACTGCGCTGGATCGTGAATGGCGAGCCGGTGCCCTCCGACGGAGGGCCGGAATTGGAATGGCGCCCAGATGGGCCGGGTTTCGTTCAGGTCACGATCATCGACGGCAGGGACCGGTCGAGTAAGGCGAGCTTCCGGCTGGTCAAGCCGCCCGACGGGGGGTGAGCCCAGGAAGATGGATGAAAGGGCCTACGGAGCGCCCTGGTTGAGAAGATGCTGAAGGCGCTGAAGCTGTTCGCTCAGCACGCCGTTCACAGCCTGAGGCCATGTCGCCGGAAGGTCTGTAGCGCCGGAAATCCGGTATTTGAAGTCGATGACCGAGCCGCCTGCCGGGTCATCCTTGAACGACCAGGTCATGACGGTGGTCAGCGGCTGCTCCTGCAGGGGACCGAGCCCGCCGGTCAGGCGCAGCAGCTTGCCCGGGATCGCGGCGAGCACGCGCATATGCTGGACCGAGCCGCCGGCCGGCAGCCTTTCGCACCAGCACCCGCCGGCAACCGGCTCCAGGCTCATATTGGCAGCGCTGCCGGAATAGCTGTGATCGCCGCTCCACCATTTTTCAGGATGGGTCGTGGCTGCATAGGCGCCCGCCGCGTTGGGCGTCACATGAAGCTGAAAGGAGAACTCGGTCAGGCCGGGCGACGTCTGGACGATGTCGGCGCCTGCGCTGGTGGTCCACAGCAACGAAACAAGAGCAAAACCCGCTAGATACGATCTGCGAAACAGCGGGCTATGCTTTTGCATGTTCGGCTACTCAAACGTCTCGATCGGTATCTGCCGGTTGCCGAGCGCGCCGTCCGGGTCGGCATAGAACTGGGCGGCCCATTCGCCATCGGCGCGCCAGATGTGGCAGCTGTTGATCAGGAATTTGGCGGCGTCGGTGGGCAGCCCCCGGTCGGGCGCATTGGCCTTCTCGCGGGCGAGCAGGGGCCCCATCGTCTGGAAGGCGACGGTTGCCATCAGGCCCAGCATCTCGACATGGTGGGCGCAGCCTTCGGCGCCGCCGACCAGCGCCTTCACCCGCTTGCTCCAGCCCGGGCCGATCTTCTGGCCGACGATGCGCTGGAAATTGGGCAGGATGGCGCCGCAGATTTCGTGCGGCGAGGCGTCGGTCGCGGCCTCGACGGCGACGACCGTATAGGTCTCGTCCAACGTGATCCGCATCCGCATCTCATGCAGCGGATCGCCCGGTTCGACCCGGGGCCGCCAGGCATTGGCGAAGGCATAGCTCTTGGTGTCGACCAGCAGGCCTTCGATGTCCCACAGCCCGTCGTCGCGGCGGAAACCTTCGCAGCGTATGGCGCGCTGATGGATCGGCGCGCGCGGCGCTGGCGGAGAGAGCGGCATTAGGACTGGTGCTTAGTGGATGCCGGGCTCGCGGCCCATCGCCAGGAACTTCTCGCGGCGCATGGCCTTGAGCTGCTGCCCGTCCACGCCGCGCAGGCCGTCCAGCGCACGCTCCAGCGCATCGCCGGCATTGGCGATCGCCTCCGCTTTACGGCGGTGTGCGCCACCGAACGGCTCGGGCACGATCTCGTCGATCACGCCCAGCTCCTTCAGGTCCTGCGCCGTCAGCTTCAGCGCATTGGCGGCCTCGGGCGCATTGGCGCCGCTCCGCCACAGGATAGCGGCGCAGCCTTCCGGCGTGATCACCGAATAATAGGAATGCTCCATCATCAGCACCCGGTCGGCGCCGGCGATGGCGACCGCGCCGCCCGAGCCGCCTTCACCGATCACCAGGGCGATCATCGGCACCTCGACGCGGAAGCAGGTCTCCAGGCAATGAGCGATGGCCTCGGAGATGCCGTGCTCCTCGCTCTCCTTGCCGGCGAATGCGCCCATCGTGTCGACGAAGCTGATGATCGGCAGCTTGAACCGGTCGGCCATCGTCATCAGCCGGTCGGCCTTGCGATAGCCTTCGGGCTTGGCCATGCCGAAATTGTGCTTGATGCGGGAGTCGGTGTCGTGGCCGCGCTCATGGCCCAGCACGATGCAGGAACGGCCGCGGAAGCGGGCGATGCCACTGACGATCGCCAGATCCTCGGAATAGCGGCGGTCGCCGGCTAGCGGCGTGAACTCGGTGAACAGCCCGGCGACATAGTCGCTGGTGCGCGGCCGCAGGGGGTGGCGCGCGACCTGGACCTTCTGCGCCCCGGTCAGCTTCGAGTAGGTTGTCTTGATCAGCTTGTCGAGACGGGTCTCGAGCTTCTGCACCTCGTCGGACAGGTTGATGTCCGTCCCGGAAATGCCTTTCAGCTCGTTGAGCTTGCCTTCAAGCTCGATGATCGGCTTTTCGAAATCCAGCGCCGGCAGCATGGCTCAGGCGCCCTGGAAAATGGGCTGGGGGTTGAGGAGTTGGGTCTGCAATTCCACGAATTCTTCTCCATGCGCCGAGGACGGTCGGGTCGTCGGTTCCGCGATGTGCATATGGGAATCGTGGCTCTATATCACAGACGGGCCGCGGTGCCAAAAATTGTCACCGAAAGCGCTCAGTAACCCGGGGCAGTTTTGATCCAGTCGGGCATGTTGTGGAAGATGCCTTCGCCGCCGTGATGCCGGCAGGTCTTGTTCGAGCAATAGATCCAGTTGTCCCATCCGGAATAGGGCGCGGTGCGCGCCATGCCGTCATTGCAGAAGACGACGATCACCGGCCAGCCGCAGGCCAGGCAATGTGCCTCTTCTCTCAGACGGGCGGTCTGGCCGGCAGGGCGGGGCGGTGCATTCTCTTGCATGTCGACCTCGTGTGCGGATGCATGCCGATCACCGAAAGTCGCGATCAAATCCACGCCGCAGCAGGGAAAACGTTTGCGGTATAACAAAGCGGCGAAGGAACCGCCATGCCGTTGTCGGCGCTTGGATAGGTTGAAAGCGCCGATGCCGGGCAGCCATGACCCGGGCACCCTGTAAAAATGCACGCCCAACGGGTATGAACGTCGCCCTTGCCGTCGAATCCGAGGACTGAGAAGTGACCGTTGCCGAGCTTTCCCCCGCCGAGCTGAATACGCTGCTGAGCGAAGTTAGGGGCGCCTACGATGCGTTCAAGACGCGGGGCCTCAAGCTCGACATGACGCGTGGCAAGCCGGCGCCGGAGCAGCTGGACCTGGCGAACGGTCTGCTGGCCCTGCCGGGTAACGGCGACTATTTCAGCGAAGCCCGCGAGGACGGCCGCAACTATGGCGGCGTTCAGGGTCTTGCTGAGGTCAGGGCGCTGTTTTCTCGCATGATGGGTGCGCCGGCCGACCAGATCGTCGTCGGCGACAATGCCAGCCTGTCGATGATGCATGATTCGATGGTCTGGGCGCTGCTGAAGGGCGTGCCCGGCTCGGCGCGGCCGTGGGCCAAGGAAGACGAGATCGCGTTCATTTGCCCGGTTCCGGGCTATGACCGCCATTTCGCGATCTGCGCCGAGTTCGGCGTCCGCATGATCCCCGTCCGGATGACGGGGCAGGGGCCGGACATGGACGAGGTCGAGCGGTTGGCCGCCGATCCCAAGGTCAAGGGCATGTGGTGCGTGCCGAAATATTCCAACCCGACCGGCGAGATCTATTCCGATGAGACCATCCGCCGGCTGGCCGCGATGAAGACCGGCGCGCCCGATTTCCGCCTGTTCTGGGACAATGCCTATACCGTCCATCACCTGACCGACGAGCGGCATGAGATCGCCAACATCATCGAGGTCTGCGCCGAGGCGGGAAATCCGAACCGGGCCTTCGTCTTCGCCTCGACCTCCAAGATCACCTTCGCCGGCGCCGGCCTCGCCCTGTTTGCCTCGTCGCCGGACAATGTGAAGTGGTATCTGGCCAGCGTTGCTAAGCGCACCATCGGGCCGGATAAGCTAAACCAGCTGCGCCATGTCCGCTTCCTGAAGGACGATGACGGGCTGACCGCGCACATGGACCGTCACCGCGCGCTGCTGGCGCCGAAGTTCGATGCGGTGTTGGCGGCATTGGACGCGCGGCTGGGCGGCACGGGTGTCGCTGAATGGACCGTGCCCAAGGGCGGCTATTTCGTCAGCGTCGACGCGCTGGAAGGCACTGCCGCTCGCGTCGTCGTGCTGGCCAAGGAAGCCGGCCTGGCGCTGACCCCGGCCGGCGCTACCTGGCCGCACGGCAAGGACCCGCACGACCGGACGCTCCGGCTCGCGCCCTCCTATCCGTCGTTGGACGAAGTTCGCACCGCCTCGGAGGGCATCGCGCTGTGTATTCTGCTGGCGGCGCTGGAGAAACTGGGCGCACAATAGCGGCTTGAACCAAGCCCGCCATATTCTTCGCGAAGCGACCGCTCAGCATCATGAGCGGGTCGATGCGGCGTTTGCCGGGTTCGATCTTGCCGATGCTGGTTCCTATCTGGGCTTTCTGTCGGCGCATGCGCGGGTTCTGCCGGCGGCGGAGAATAGCGTTTCTCTCGGCTGGGACCGCTGGAGGAAACGCACGCCGCTGCTGTTGCAGGATCTGGCTGATCTCGGGGCCGAGCCTTTGGGGGGCGCGCCGGATTGTCTTCTAGAAGATTTAAATTTGGCGGAACCGGCCGCGCACTGGGGCGTTTTATACGTCCTTGAAGGATCGCGCCTGGGCGGATCCGTGCTGGCTGAACAGGTCGGGGCGGGGTTTCCCAGGCGTTATCTGTCGGCCGGTCATACCGGCGGCAGCTGGCGGGCGTTTCAGGAAGCATTGGAGGCGGCGGCAAGTCCGATAGCCGGTCGGCCAGTGGATGGGGGCTGGATGGAGCCCGCCGTTGCCGCTGCCCGGTCCCTGTTCGAACGGTTCGAAAGCGCCGCCCATCAGGAGTTAGGAAGGTTGCGTGGGCACTGAGCAGGAACAGGGTTTTTCGGTTGATATCACAAACTGCGATCGCGAGCCGATCCATGTTCTCGGCACCATCCAGCCCTTCGGCTTCCTGATCGCCGTTTCCGCCGATTGGCTGATTTCCCGCGCTTCCCAGAATACCGAAGCGCTGATCGGCATTCCCTACCAGGTACTGCTCGGCAAGCCGATTTCGGACGTCTTCGACGATGAGGCGCTGCATGCGATCCGCAATCGCGTGACCATGCTGCGCGACCCCGACGCGGTAGAACGGCTGTTCTCCGTCAGCCTGCGCGAAGACCGGCCGCTGTTCGACGTCGCCGTGCATTTTTCCGGCCAATCCGTCGTCATCGAGGCTGAACCGGCGGCGGGGGACGATACCGACGTGGTGTCCCTGGTGCGCTCGATGATCGGCCGGGCGAACAAGACCGAGACCATGGCGGCGTTCCTGCGCGAGGGCGCGCGCAGCGTCCGGGCGCTGACCGGGTTCGACCGGGTGATGGTGTACCGTTTCGACCGCGCTGGCAGCGGCGAGGTGGCGGCCGAGGCGCTGCGCCCCGGCGTCGACAGCTTCATTGGGCTCAACTATCCGGCGTCGGACATCCCCGCCCAGGCGCGGGCGCTCTATCTGCGCAACGTGTTCCGCATCATCGCCGACGTTCGCGCCGAGCCGGTGCCGATCCTGCCCGCGCTGGACGCGCATGGCGTGGCGCTGGATCAGTCGCTCTGCATCCTGCGGGCGGTGTCGCCGATCCATATCGAATATCTGCGCAATATGGGCGTGGAGGCGTCGCTGTCGATTTCCATCATCGTCGACGGCAAGCTGTGGGGACTGTTCGCCTGCCATCACTATGCGTCGCGCCTGCCCAGCTTCGCCGAGCGCAGCGCCGCTGAGTTGTTTGGCCAGATGTTCTCGATGATGCTGGAAAGCCGGGAGTGGCGGGAGGCGGCGGAATACGAAACCCGCGCCCGCATGGTCGCCGACCGGCTGATGGCGACCGTCGCTCAGGACAGCGAGCTGCTGACCAATGCCCAATGGCTGGGCGAGGTCATCTTCGACACGATCCAGGCCGACGGGGTCGGCGTCTATGTCGACGGGGCGCTCTCACTGTCGGGTCTGACGCCGGACACGGAGCAGTTCGGCAAGGTGGTGCAGGCGCTGAACCAGGCGCCGGCGGGCCAGGTTTTCACGACCGACCAGATCACGACCATCCTGCCGGAGGCAGAGGCCTACGCCAATCGCGCGGCTGGGCTTCTGGCCATCCCGCTGTCGCGCAGCCCGCGCGACTATGTCGTTCTGTTCCGCGGCGAGCGGCTGCGCTCGGTCCGCTGGGCCGGTAATCCGGAGAAGAAGGACATCGAATACGGCCCGAACGGGCCACGGCTGACCCCGCGCAAGAGCTTCGAGGAGTGGTCCGGCCTGGTGCGCGGCAAGGCGCTGCCTTTCACCGCCGCCGAGCTGCGTGTCGCCGAGACCCTGCGCACCGCGCTGCTCGAGGTCGTGCTGCGGCTGTCGGAATCGGCCGGGCAGGAACGACGCCGGGCGCATGAGCAGCAGGAGCTGCTGATCGCCGAACTGAACCACCGGGTCCGCAACATCCTGTCGCTGATCCGCGGCCTGATCAGCCAGACGCGGCAGAGCGCGCTCTCGGCCGAAGCCTTTGTCGAAACGCTGGACGACCGCGTGCGGGCGCTGGCTCGGGCCCATGATCAGATTACCGCCGACCGCTGGGGGCCGGCGCGGCTGATCGACCTGATCGAGACCGAAAGCGGCGCCTATCTCGGCACCAGGAGCGGCCGGATCAAGCTGAAGGGCCCGAACGTGCTGCTCGAGCCGGCGGCCTTCACCGTGCTGGCGCTCGTCTTCCATGAGCTGATCACCAACGCGGCCAAATATGGCGCGTTGTCGGATAACGGCACGGTGAGCATTGTGTGGGAGGTCGATGCGGAGGGCAGTCTGCTGCTCTCCTGGACCGAATCCGGCGGGCCGGCGGTCACCGCGCCAACGCGGCGCGGCTTCGGCTCGACGATCATCGAGCGCTCGATTCCCTACGACCTCAACGGCCGGGCCGATATCCATTATCGCCTGTCGGGCCTCGTGGCCGAGTTCTGTGTGCCCTCCCGCTATGTCGCTCGGGTGCTGCCCGATCTGAAGCGGCCGGCGCAGGCCAAGCCCGACGCCGAGTTGACCCGGCGGGCGCTGGCCGGCCAGACCGTTCTCCTGGTCGAGGACAACATGATCATCGCGCTGGACAGCGAGGATGCGCTGCATGCGCTTGGCGCCCAGCGCGTGATGACCGCCTCCTCGGTGGCGCGCGCGACCGCGCTGATCGGCGAGGACAAGATCGATTTCGCGCTGCTCGACTTCAATCTCGGCTTCGAAACCAGCCTGCCGGTGGCCGACCTGTTGTCTGAGCGCGGCATCGGCTTCATCTTCGCGACCGGTTATGGCGACGGGCTGGACCTGCCGGACCGTTTCCGCGAGATCGGGCTGATCAAGAAACCCTTCAACAAGGACGCGCTCGCCGCCGCGATCGGGGCGGCAGGGGGAAAATAGATCCGCGTCAGCGATTGAGCGCCGCGGCCCGTTTCACCGCCTCAGGCAGCAGCGCGAGCACTCGGGCGGCGCGCCGATGCGGCCCGTCCCGTTCGCCGAAGCTGACGAGCACGTCGGGCCGGATGCCCATCACTTCGTTCGAGCCGTCGGCCCTGAGCCGAACGCAATCCGGCACATTGAACCTGGTCTTGCTGTTGGAGAGCACGGTCGGGGTCCCGCCGTCGGTATGACCGCAGCCGCCGCCCGTCGGCTCGCCCATCACGATCGCGGCGCGGTTGTCCTGCAGCACTGCGGTGAACTCCGCCGCGGCTGAGCCGACATTGCGGTCGACCAGTACGATCAGAGGCCCGCGCCAGACGCCTTCCTCGTAGGGATATTGGATCGGCGAGAAGACATCTTTTGCCCATGGCTTGCCGCGCAACGCCGCCGGGTCCGCCGACGCCAGCGGGCCGGTGCCGTAGAAGCCCTTGCCGAGCCAGCGGCAAGGTGGATGCTCGCCCTTCCAGAGTAGCCCGGCGTCACAGGGCTTCAGTGCCTCCGCGTGTTTAGCCTCGGCCTCCTCCGCAAGGCTAAGCAGCAGGACGCGGTCAGGCTCCGCCGCGCCTTCAGCGAATCGGCGGAGGGATACTGCGTCCTCGGCGAAATGCTTGGCCCAATGTTCGCCCCGCATGAAATCCATCTCTTCCGATTTCAGCCGGATCGGCGTCAGCATGCGCGCGACCGCCTCGGCCCATTCGGTGCCGCCGCCATTGCCGGCGATATCGACAAGGAGTGTGGTCGCACCGGCCTTCCTCAGCGCCCGTATCTGCTCCATCAGGTCGCGCGTCTGGCGGTCGGCTATCCAATCGTCGATGCGGTCAGCGCAAGCGCCGTCGCAAGGCCCGTCGACGGGAATCGCCAGCGCCTTGAGCGCGGCTTCGCAGAGGGCCGGGTAGCCTTGCGGCATGAAGACGCCGATCTGGAGCACGCCGATATGTTGTCCGATCAGGCCGGTCGGGAATGTGTCGACCCCAGGCGTGGCGAGCGGCCGGTAGCCCCGGATCTTCGCCGCCAGAGGCTCAGCGCGCGACCGCGCATCGTAGCCGAGCGCTTTGCAACGGTCCGGTGAGGTTGGGCTCGGCGGCCTCGGCCAGGTGAAACCGACATGTTCGTCGCCTAGCCTGCGGGCGAAACGGTCGAAGGCAGCCCGCGCCTCCGCCTCGTCGGCGGCCTGCTCGATGCGGGTGCGGGTTTCGGCGAACAGCCTTGGAAAGTCGGCCTCGCGCTCGAACACCGCCCATTCCAGGTTGGCATATTTGGTTCCCAGGGCGTCGTGGACCTGGTCCAGGTCCTGCAGCCAGGGTTTCGGGTCGAACGTGGGCTCGCTCGCCGCTGCCGAGACGGCCAGCAGGGCGATTAGAAACGCCAGGGCTCTAATCATGCGAATGGCGGTGGTGCAGGTCGGGATAGTGGATGTGCGAGTGCCATGTCCGGCGGTGGCGATGGTGGTGGGTGTGCGGCTCAGTCACCGTGTCGTCGTGGCCGTGGTCGTGATGGCCGTCGTCGTGCGTATGACTGTGATCGTGCTCGAGCGATTCGTGCAGATGGCCGTGCTCGTGGCGTTCGGCCAGATGGAGCCATAGGCCGAAGCCCATCAGCAGGCCGGCCAGCAGCAGCGTCTCGGTCATCGGCTCATGCAGGGCCAGGATGGCGACAACCGCGCCGATGAACGGGGCGAGGGAGAAATAGGCCCCGGTCCGCGCCGTGCCGAGATGGCGCAACGCCCGAATGAACAGCACCAGGCTGACCCCGATGGCAAGGAAGCCGAGCAAAGCGGCGGCGAGTACAGTCTTCGCCTCAGGCAGGGGCGCGCCCTTTCCAAGCGCGATGGCGGTATTGACCGCGCCGGCGACCAGACCCTTGGTCATCGCGGTCACGACCGGGTCGGCGGCGGACAATTTGCGGGTCAGGTTGTTGTCGATGCCCCAGGCGAGGCAGGCGGCGGCGATGAACAGCGATCCCCCCCCAGCCGATAAGTCGTGGGGCGAAAAACCGCCACCGCGCCACGACAGCGCCGCTGCGCCGGCTAGTATCGACAGGGCGCCGAGCAAAAGACGCCGGTCGACATTCTCGCGGAAGACGATCCAGGCGATCGCCATCGTCGCCAGGCCTTCGAGATTGAGCAGGAGCGAGGCCGAGGCGGCGTCGGTCCGTGCCACCCCCAGCATCAGGAACAGCGGCCCCAGCACGCCGCCGAACAGCACGACCGCTGCCAGCCACGGCAGGTCGGCGGGTTTGAGCGACGCCTCCGGCGCCGGCACGCCGAGCGCGCCGCGACCTAAATGCACCCCGGCCAGCCCGATCCCGGCGCCGAGATAGAGCAGGCCGGCCAGCATCTGCGGGTCGACCTGGCCGATCAGCAGCTTAGAGACCGGCGTGGCGATGCCGAACAGCACCGCCGCACCCAGCGCCAGCGCCGCGCCTGGCCAAAGATGGGATTCATGCATTTCTGACATCGGCCGAATTTACCATCGAACGTATGCCCGAACTAACGCTGCCTTCAGGTCTGGTCCTTCGCCTTTGCCAGCGGATGAGCGCTGCGCACGACCTTCTGCAGCCGCTCGCCGGCGACATGGGTATAGATTTCTGTGGTGGCGATATCGGCATGGCCCAGCATCTTCTGTACCGCGCGCAGGTCGGCGCCATGGTCGAGCAGGTGGGTGGCGAAGGCGTGGCGCAGCACGTGCGGGCTGACCTTGGCCGGGTCGAGCCCCGCCGCGAGCGCACGTTCCTTCAACAGCTGTGCGAAACGCTGCCGTGTCAGGTGGCCGAGGCGGGAGCCGGCCGAGGGGAACAGCCAGGGCGAGGCCTCGCGCCCTGGGATGAAGGCGCGGCGGACGGCGAGATAGGCGGCAAGCGCGGCCCGTGCCGGCTCGGACACCGGCACCAGCCGGTCCTTGCCGCCCTTGCCGCGTACCGCCAGCACGCGTGCGTCGCGCCCTAATGCGCTCATCGGCAGCCCGACCAGCTCAGATACGCGCAGCCCACTGCCATAGAGCAGCTCGACCAGCAGGGCGAAGCGCAGCGCCTGCGGATCCGTTGCCGTCTCGCCTGAAATCGCGTCGGCGACCGGCTGGATCAGCGTCCCGACCTCGTTCTCCGACAGCAACTTGGGCAGGGGGCGACCGAGCTTGGGCGCGTCGATGGCGGAGGCGGGATCGTCCTGCCGGCGGCCTTCGGACAACAGGAACCGATAGAACTGGCGAAAGGCCGACAAGCGCCGCCCGACCGTGCGCGGTGAGGCGGCCGTACTATCGGGATGGGGCCGGCCAATATGGAGTGCTGCGAAGTAGCCCCGCAGCTGGTCGGTGGTGGCGTCCTCCGGCAGCGTGGGTTTGAGGAACAGCGCCAGATCGGCCAGGTCGGCTCCATAAGCGGCGCTGGTATTGGCTGCAACGCCGCGCTCGCCGACCAGCATGTCGAGGAACGCATCCACCCCGGCCGAAACGGCCGGGCGTGGCTTCGGCTTACGGCCCCGCCCCAAGCTGTCCACCGCCGTTCCGCCGGCCCGCGTAGAGGGCGGCGGTGATCGCCTCGAAGGCCAGCGCGTGGGCCTCGTTGTGCATATTCACCTGGTCGAGATCGGCCAGCACGCGGCGCAAGGCCAGCGGATGCAGATTGGCCGGGCCGCCGCGCCCCAGTATCGCCAGCGCGCGCAGCACTGTCTCGCCGACATGCAGGTCCTTCGCCGACTTGTCGATGGCGATCATGTCGGCGAACGGCGCTTCGGGCCGGTCGTCACCGGCGACCCGCGCCGACCCCTTGGGCGGGCGGGCGGCTCCGAAGGCTGACAGGATGGTGACGATGCGGGCCCGATAGGTTGGATCGAGGCCAGCCGCCTGATCCCAGTTGCCGATCGCACCGGGTTCGGCCTGTTTGATCAGCACGCGATAAGGCCACAGCAGGGCCCCATTGCCGCTCGAATCGGCGAGCTCCGCCCAGGGCGCGGCGGCATCGAGATCGCCCACCGTGTAGAACAGGATCGCCATCCGCGCCGCGATCGGGCCCAGCTCAGGCACCGGCTCGAACTTGCGCAGCGGAATTAGCATCGCGACGCCGACCTTGTCGGCGATGCCGTCGGCCGACAGCAACCCGCGTTCGGCCAAGCCAAGGCGCTGCTCGACCGCACCCTCCTGGACGATGGCGCTATAGAGCGCCGCCGCGCCGGCACCGTCAGCGGGCGCGGCACCGGTTGCGATGCCGCCCGAGGGGGAGCTGGCGAAGACCTTGGCCAGGAACTCGCCATCGAGCGCGCTGGCGCGGCCGGCGGCGAAGGCGCCTTCCAGTTTGGCTTCAGGCGACGAAGCGGGATCGAGAGCGACCGCGACCAGATGGGCCGGCGGCGCGGTCCTGATATCGATCGACAGCGGCAGGCCGAGAATCCGGGCCGCAGCGCCCAGCGACGCCGTTTCCATTGGCGCGGCATCGGTCGAGGTCTCGCCCGCGTGCTGGCGGCACAGCTCCAGCGCGTTCTGACTGGCCGGATCGGTAAGCAGCCCGGCGAAGGAGCGCAGGTCGATGCAGGCGCTTTCGATCTGGCCGGAGAGAAGCTCGGCCTCGACCTCGGTGCGCGCCAGCTCCGGATCGTTGGGCAGGCCCGGCGCGGCGCGGGCGAGAGCCGCCGCGTCCATGATATTGCCCATGGCGAACAGCTTGCGCACGCGCAAGGTCAGCAGCCGGCCGCTGCCGTCATCCCCCTGGGGCGCATCGGCGATGCTGACCAGCAGATTCTTCGCCAGCACATGCTGGGCGGCGGAATCGATCCGATCGGGCATGGCGGTCATCAGCCCCATTACTGTGCCGAACGACGTATAGCGCCAGGTCTTGCGATCGAAGCCGGTGTCGCGCGCCGGCAGGATGCCGATTGAATCGGTGCCGGTCTCACCCGAGCCGCCGAGCGAGCTGCCCGGCGTGGGCGCAGAAAAGTTGGGCTCGCGGATAACGATACGCGGGCCGCCGGTTTGGGTTGGCGGCACCTGGTCGTCGGCGGACGTAGGCGGCACGGGGTCGGTCTGGTCATCGGCCGGCGGGCCTTGGTTATTCTGGCCCGGCTGCTTCGCCCAGAACTGGGCATCGGCTGCCGGCGCCAAGGCCAGCACCACAAAGGCGGCGGCCGCTGCGGCATAGGGCAGGGACATCGATTTCAGGCGCATGAAGGGTTCGTTCAATGCGGCAGGCGATCGGCCGGGATCGTCTTCTCGATCTGGCCGGACGGGGCGGGAATATCGATGCTTCCCAAGACGATAAGGGCGACGACAGCCAACACCACTACTGCGCCGACAACGATGAGAACGGTCTTCATAAGCACCCGGCCAATTGCCAATAGCGAGCGGCTTTGTGATAAACAGCGCCGTGTCGCTCAGTCAAACAATACAGCCCCGCACCGAGTCGGACCCAGCGGAGCATCTGACCTTCGATCGCCCGCTCATATTGGTCGGGCTGATGGGGGCGGGAAAGACACGCGTGGGCCGCAGGCTGGCGGAAAGGCTGGTCTTACCGTTCGTCGATACCGATCATGAGATCGAGAACGAAACCGGCAAAACCATTAGCGAGCTGTTCGCCCAGATCGGCGAGCCCGCCTTCCGTGAGGGGGAGCGGCGCCTGATCGCGCGGCTCATGCATCGCCCGGCCTCGATCGTCGCCACCGGCGGCGGCGCCTTCATCGACCCGCGCACCCGCGCCACGATGCTGAGCCAAGGCCTGGTCGTCTGGCTGCGCGCCGATCTGGAAACGCTGGTCGCCCGCACTGCCCGCAACAACAAGCGCCCGCTGCTGCAAGGCGTCGACCGGGCGGAGAAGCTGTCCGAGCTCATGACCTTGCGCTACCCGATCTATGCCGAGGCGCATCTGACGGTCGACAGTTTGCACGGCCCGGTCGAGCAGACGGTCGAAGCCGTGCTCGCGGCGCTCCATTCGTATTTCGGCCACACACATTTTGGATCGGGGCAATGAAGCATTCTCCCGGCGAGCGGGTTCGCGTCGGCCTCGAAGGCCGGGCCTACGATATCGTCATCGGGCCCGGGCCGCTCAACCGTCTGGGAACGCTGGTCAAGGAAACCGTCGGCGATCGGCAGCTGGTCCTGGTCAGTGATGAGACCGTGGCCGCGATCTACGCCGCCAAGGTCGAGGCGGCACTGGCCGCCGCCGGTCTGCCCGCCCCGCCGGCGGTGCTGATCCCCGCGGGCGAGGAGAGCAAGAGTCTCGCGAGCTATGCCGACGCGGCGGAGCGCATCCTGGCGCTGGGCATTGACCGCAAGACGGTGATCCTGGCGCTGGGCGGCGGCGTGGTCGGCGACCTGGCCGGGTTCCTGGCCGCCACCCTGCTGCGCGGCATCGATTTCATCCAGGTTCCGACCACCTTGCTGTCCCAGGTCGACAGCTCGGTCGGCGGCAAGACCGGGATCGACAGCGCCCACGGCAAGAAC
>Ga0070665_100001780_pt1 | contig 24544 bp, 27 predicted proteins | sample KBSS13metaG_FD_65862 | JGI IMG/M metagenome (GOLD analysis project Ga0070665, IMG submission 65862) | Switchgrass rhizosphere microbial communities from Kellogg Biological Station, Michigan, USA - KBS S1-3 metaG | ecosystem: Host-associated > Plants > Roots > Rhizosphere > Soil ... | reverse complement strand
CATGAATGTCCTGACGGACGAGAGCTGAATAGCACATGAGCGAATTCTAGCGCGATACGATCCGGACTCCGAACTGTTTCGGTGCCAGCCCCGTAACCGCGAAAGAAATGGACGGAATTCGCTGAAAACGGGAACTACAAATACAGTGCTGAACTCGCGGGCGCACTGGATGGGACGATGAATCCCTTGTTTGGCGACCCTTACGGCTGGATCGGGGAATGTTGGTCGATAGAACTACCGGCCTCGCGAGGTTTCGTTGGGGGTATCGACACTCCTGCGGGCGAGCAAGCCCGACAACCTGGCGGCTCAGCCTCGCGGCCTAAAGGTGAAACAGGCTAATCCGCCTTGAGGCCTTCTCGGATGCTCATCGCGGACTTTGGCCTACCCATTGGCTTCAACTTCGAATCCGTCAAAGAGCTAGGCTTCTGTCGTGCCCAGAGTTGGAGCAGCACCCCGGTGATGTAAGACTCAGCCGGCGCGGTCGACAGTGCGGATTTGAAATCGCCTAGCGTCTTGACACCTGTCGCGCACGAGCGCGCGACGCTGAAAACAACCTCAGTCCCTTTTCATCTGCTGTTACGGTGGTCACGTCGTTCGACAGCGGCACTTGCCAACCGTGACGCGGAGACGCCGGCGTGAGCACGCGCATTCTTTTTGAGGGTGAAGCCCGGGCGTTCTGGTCACGCTGCGTGAGGGATCTGGGGCCGGATCCCTCAAAGAGGGTGAGCAGTCGGGCGCGATGCTACGGCCTGCCTCGGGGCGCTGCCCCTCCGAGCGTCGAGGGAGCGGGCGGATCACCGCGAACCCTTGAGTCGGGTTCCGACCCGAAGCCCGCCGATCGCAAGGCGTCTAATTGTCGCCCGGAGGATGGATGTGAGGCGTCAACGTGGAACGCGCCGTGAAGGCGGCGTGCTCGAGTTTATAGGTGCCTCGTCTCGGGTGGTGGCACGCTCCAGTTATTGTTACGGCCATCAGCAAATCGAATGGGCGCTTCAATGAGTTCCGTCGGATCGGCGTTGTCGAGGGCAGCCAATTGGACTGCAACGTAGTCACCGCCGATTTCCTTGACGTGTCCTCGTGCGAATGACCGCACGCCGCAGTGTCGACAAAACAGCTGGTGCCCGGCCTTTGAGCCGAACTGGTAATCGTTCAGATCGTGCTCGCCGGCTAGCAATCGGAACGCGTCAGGCTTGATGATTGCATTCCAGTTGCGTGTTTTCGTGCAGATCGAGCAGTTACATTTGTTTGTGCCCTGGCTCAGGTCAATGTCGGCTTCAAAGCGAACCGCGCCGCAATGGCAGCTTCCGCTAAAGGTTTTGATCATCATCATCTCCCAAGAGACGGTCGCGAATACCGCTGTTGGCCGACAGGGCCAGATCGCAAAGCGTCGGATCGAAAAGCGTGTGTCTGCGAGGGGCGGCGGGCACGGCTGTCCGCGTTATCGCGCCTCGAGAAACTTGCGAATCTCGTTCTCGTCACAGGCATTGCACATGCCGCCGACCTCGAGTGTCTCCCCATCGGCGAACTGGAACGCGCGGCCGCCGTCCGAATCCACGATGGTGCTGGTGCAACCCGCTTCGCGAAGCCGCTCAGTGACTTCCGCGGTGTCCTGTTGCATATCACCGCCACAGATCAGGCATGTCAGCATAGGGATGATCCTCAGACATAGCGGCCGGGGAGGCGCGCGAGTCCTGTTAAGTACATGCCCGCAATCGCTAGAAAAATAAAAGAACCCGGTTTCACCGGCCAACCTTACGCCCAGGCGCTGTTTGGGTGTCGCGAATGGCCGGTCCAGATAGGGCATTATACACACCCAACGGCGGCTTCTGGCCGTTTGCAGCGCTTCCCGAACTAGCGCTCTCGACCCTTAGGAAACGCCCCCCTGATCACCCCCGTTTTTCGGCGGAGGGTAGCGGCCAGATCACCTTGCCGCCGCGAACCGCATATTTTATCGAGGTAAATGCTGCCGGATCTCCCGACGCGGGATCGCGCGATAGGATTGTGAGATCACCTCGCATGCCTGGAGCCACCTTGCCCTCATGTTGCGAGAGGTGGAAAAGCTCCACGGGAGCTGTGGTGAGCATTGCGAGTACATCGCGGAAACTGAATCCGGCCTGACTCAGCTGTCGAAACTCCCCGCTCTGATCGTAATCGGGCAAAAAACCGGTATCGGTGCCATAAACGAGCCGACCGCCCAATTGGTGATACTGTAGGTCGAGCGCCCGAATTTTCGCGATGTCGTTGTCCTGCGAGAACAGGTTGAGCGTAGTAATGATTGTCATGTGCTGTGCCACCATGCGCTGGAGGATAGCTGCGTCAATGCCTTCCGTCGCCTCCGGGGTGTGAGCAAGTACGTCTACACCGGCGTCAACCGCAACCTGGGTACCCTCGAGATTGGTGGAATGCGAAAAGACCAACTCCCTGGAGCGATGCGCCTCGTCGACAGCGGCCCGCGCGATGCCGAGCTTCATCGGCGTGATGTGATTCGGCGCAACGATGGAACCCGTGAACAGCTTTACGATGTCAGCGCCAGCCGTGTGGTTGGCATGAACAAACGCTGCCGCCTCCTGAGGCGTCTCTGGCTGCGCCATCTTCGCCTTGAGATCAGGCGGCAGATCAGCAAGGTAGTAAGGCAACGCATGCGCGGGGAAAATCGGAATTCCTGCCGTCAGAATTCGGGGACCCGGAACCTCACCGCTTTCAACACGTCGCCGCAGCGCGAACGTATTGTCTCCATCCGATCCTGTATCCACCACGGTCGTGAACCCTGAGTGAGTCAGCATCTCGCTGAGACGGATGGCGAGCTGCTCCGCCGGCTGACGCGCGACGTCGGCCCACTTTGGTTCCATGAAATGCACGTGTGCATTCCAGAAGCCTGCCAACACGACACAGTCCGGGCAATTGAGAGTCTCTATGCCCCGAGGTATTGGGGCATGCTCACCCACGTTGGTAATCAACCCATGCCGGATCACCACTGTCACATGTCGAAGTGCCGGCGCTTGCGGCGAAGCATAGACAGTGGCCTGGGTGATTGCCAGATCCTGGCCCAGTGCGGCTGAAGTCAGAGACAGGAAAAGCGCGGCAAAAATGACGGTCTTCATGCAAATATCTTGTTGCAAATTCTAAGGGAAGGGAACTACACGAGCTAAATTATGCCCCATGGACTATGACGCGGAGGTGCGATTACACGACCGAATTTTGCGGTCAGGCTGACCCGGACGCGACCAGTCCCGAGTGTCCTCGTTACCCCTGCGGACCTTACTGCTTCCATCATCTTGCGCAGGCGAAGGGCGATGGTCATCATGGAAACATGCGCACTGTATTCGAAGCGGCTGGTGGCAACAATGGCCTACGTCGGTTGGCCGAGGCTTGGCATAGTCGAGTAATGGCCGACGATGTGGTCAGCCACGCCTTCAGCCACGGCTTCCACCCTCAGCATGTGGAGCGACTTGCCGCTTATTGGGGCGAGGCGCTCGGCGGTCCCAGCACGTACTCCGAGCTCCATGGCGACGAGACGACAGTCGTCAAGATGCATAGCGGTAACGGAGAGCACGAGGAAATGGATCGTCGTGCAATTGATTGCTTCGACCAGGCTCTTGCGGATGTCGGACTCGCAGACAACACTACGCTGAGTCAAGTGCTCCATGACTACTTCGCATGGGCAGCCACGACAACGATGTCCCGCTACCATCAATCTGCTGATGAGGTCCCGAGCGGCCTCACCATTCCACACTGACGATCGTCCGCATAAACTGAGGTCGGTGCATTCCTACACTCGAATGCGATGGAAGCTGACTGCAGATCCTGGCGACGCCCGCGTGCTATCTTGGGGCATGATCCTGTCAGAATAAGAATACCTCTGAGCCGGAGGGGACGTGTGAACCCAGATAAGGCCACCATTGTCTGCGCGGACGATGATCCTACTACGCTCGAGCGATTGGGGGGACTGTTGACCCAGGAGGGATTTGAAGTGCTTACGCGCGCAAGCGTTTCAGCTACCCTCGAATGTATGTGGGCGCGATTGCCGGATCTACTCATTATCGATCCGACGATGGACAACATGGCGGGTTACGAACTGTGTAAGCAGCTCAGGACTCACCCGGAAACAGAGCGCGTTCCGATTGTTTTGCACACGACGGGCGCTCTCCCCGCTGACCAGGGCTTGTACAATTGCGTCTGCGCGAAGCCCGCCGACGGAGGTGCATTGCTGTTGGCTATTCGTACTCTGCTGATGGACCGTCCGTAGCAGCATTTCATAGCGATTGCTCGGGGATCGTCTGGCGTGTCGTGAAGCGCCTCGGCACGGAGAACATCGCGTTGATTTGCGGTGGGCTCGCCATGTACGCCTTGCTGTCGGTGTTCCCGGGACTCGCCGCCGTCTGATGGCTCGTCAAGCGACGGTTGATCGCCCTGGGCTGCGGCGTCGCACTAGCTCAAAGCAACGCTTTCACCGAGGCCGGAGAGCCCACGTTCGAGCCAGCGTTTTCTCGGCAGCCGGTGACGTCTAACCTACAGAGAATTTCCCTGCCCTCCCAGGCACACCAATTGCGGGCTCGGTTCGACGGGCGTGCGTATCGACAGCTTCGGGAGACTTCGACATGGGCAGAGCACTTCCTGACACTCAACACGCCGCCCTAAAACAGTGCGCCCCAATTTTTATTGTAGATGACGACCCCGACGCATGCGCAATCTTGCGTCTGTTCCTCACGGCTGAAGGATTCAATGTCATCACTGCCCAGAGCGTGGTCGCCGCTTTGAGTTGCATGCGGGATCACCTGCCCAGCCTGATCATCACGGACTACAACATGCCAGGAGCAACGGGCCAGGACCTGTGTCGAGATGTACGATCGCATCCGCGCACTCGCGCCATTCCGATCATCCTCCATACCTGCTGCGATCTGTCACACATTGACGATTCGCCCTACGATCAGGTCTTCGAGAAGCCTACGGACCTTAACAAGCTCTCGCATGCGATTCGCCGGCTGCTGGAGATCTCCCAGTCGGCCACTGAACTTGCAAATTACGGGGCGCAACCACAGCGCCCCACAGGCACGGAACTCACCCGCTCTGCTCCGAGTGCCCTTTGAATTGTTCGCCCAGTAGCATGAGTCGGGTTTTCAGGATTGCGATTTGAGATTCAAGATAGCGGCGGCGCTGGTCGCTGATAGTCAAGCCATCGAGTAAGTCAACAGCCTCCTCGAAAATCCGGCGCGCATGACGCCGGATCATCAAGAGGGTTGTCGCATCTTGCGTCGGATCCTTTGCATGCAGATACGCCAAGGCCGCGTGTAGGTCCATCAACAACGGCATCAGCTCCGTGGAATCCACGTCGATGAGAGACGCGATTGAATCAGCGAGTGCCTGATTGGGTGGAGTTGCTTGCAACGGGACTCCGATAACTGATTGAACCTCGGGTGGGGCGTCCCAATACGGGATTCCATATGCGTAAGCCCGATCGGGGCGGCCAACAGTGCATCAGAATGGCTCGCCCGCCGCCGGGAGGCTCATGCCCTGTTAACGTGGTGCGGAGGTAGATCCGCGAGCAACTGAGTGCTATGTAGATATATTGGCGACACGGCGATGTTTTCCTTCGAGTACCTTTCGCGGCAAGCTTCGTGCCCGTCGAAGGCGGACTGCGGATCGCGCGGCCATCTGTAGACGGCGATGCGCGTGTTCGAGCCAAACGGTACCTGTTGTTGTCTGCTTCGACGATGACTCGTTCTGAAACTGGACAGCCCGCGCGAAGTCGGCCGGAGGTCCCACAAAACCGTCTAGGCCTGAGTGCATACCACGCTGCGGGCGCAACCCACGGAGGCAGATCTACATCGGATTCGAGGCGTCCGTATTGGTACGTTCCGTTGCGTTGCTCTACTTTTTGGCCCGCACGGCAGCAAGCTCGGCACGTGTTTCCCGCAGCTCCCGACGTAGGGAGCATGTCGTAAAGCCAGAGTGAATACGGGCCAAGAGCTCCACATCTCGGACGCGCTTGGTCAAAAAGTCATCGACACCCGCGAGGTAGGCCTGCTCATAATCGAACGCCTCATCCCGTGCGGTTAGCATAATGACGTAAGTGTCTTGCATTCCCCGAGCACGAATCGCTCGAGTCAGCTCGATGCCGTTCATTACCGGCATGCTCCAGTCCACCAGCAGCACCGGAAACGGCTGATCCTCCAGCAGCTTCATCGCCTCGCTGCCGTCGGATGCCTGTGCGACCTCGAGTCCGCGGCTCTGCAGACGATCGCTGAGCAAGGCCCGCGCAAGCTCATCATCGTCGACGACCAGAATCTTCTGCGCCGTACCGGGCGAGAGCGCCCGCATGCGCAGGGTGATTACGCCGGTGTCGATCGTGGTTTTGTCAGACATTTACCAGTTCTCTTCGCATTCGGTTCTCGCATGACCGCGCCGCTTACGCGGCGCCGGGTGAACGGGTCCCTGTCAAACAGAGGATGTCCACTCCAACGGTTCGATTATGCAATTGCGTCGCAGCATACCACCGTGAAACACGTCAAAACCGCGGCTCACTGAGCGCTGCCGAGCTCGAGCTACTGTGACTCCCACACTCGGTGAGGCTGCCGCGCTCGTGCTCTCACGGATGTCAGATTCACAAAGAGGATGCTGAGGGCCATCGATCCCGGTTGGCCCGCAGTAGAGGTGACTTTGCTCTTCAGCGAGTGCTGGTCGGGAGAATGCTCATCTCGGAACGGTGATCTTCAATTCCCCGTCAACGACGGGGTTGCGATCGTTCTCCGTGCAGTTGGTCGGAATCATGCGCTTCATATCAACCAGTTGCTTGAAGCGCAGCGTCATTTGCCACGGTCGGGCGAGCGTTTCCGGATCTTCGATCGTGAGCTGGTCTTCCAGCTCGTCCGGGTGGATTCGTCGCAGGCGCTCCGTGAAGTGTGCCCGCTCGCTCAACACGCTGAACCAGGCGCGCGGCCCCAGCGGCCCAGCCACCCGTCCGACGGTGTCGACTACCAGTGTCGCGCCTTCCCAATGTCCGATCGAATCGCCCAGCTGCGTGGGCCAAAGCTCATCACCTTCAGGATGTGCGCGCCCATCGGTGTAGATATGCCTCACCTGGCCGTTCTCAAATACGATCAGGGTCTCCTCCGGCAGCACTGCCGTCTGAAACATCCACGGCGCCTCCATCAACTGGGGAAACGTGCGCTCGCACACTTTGAACGTCTTCGCCCGCTCAGCCGCCGCGGCCTTGTCGTTATTTCCTTCCTCATACCTGGCCGCCCATTCGGCGTTGTAGGGTGGCACATGAATGGTCTGCAGACTTTGCTGCAACCTTGCCTCACCGCCGACGGGTCGACCCGCCAGATCCATGGATCGGATCGCCATCACAACTACCCTCCCGCGCGCCGCCGTAAGCGTGCCAGTTATGCTGCGCCCAGATCAAAGCGATGGCAAGAAGTCCACGCTCGCCAGCCCGGACTCCTCGAACCGGGTCGAAGCCGCCCGCGGGCGGAGCGACAACTCCATTTGAGGTTTGCTACGTGAACGGCTCCATCAAACGTTCGCCTGACCGCAGCCATCGGGTGTGCGTGGAAACGGACTTCGTGGCGAGCCCACGCCGCGGGATGCCCTGCGAAACCAACTTTCAGCGCGATGCTGCGATAGTTCGTGCCGCGTGCCTGTGTGATCTGCGGACCCTCTTCACGGACCGCAGCCCCACGCTTGTCACTCGGTCGGACTATTGCGACATGACCGGGCTTGTCGTCATGGTGGTTTTTATACATGGCGGCGCCACCTTGCGATATATTCGCCAAGACCACTTAAGCAGCGTATCGGGTCTGAATTGGGTTCGCGGACGCGGGCTGGACAGAGGGATTCGACATGGCTGAGGTGGACATTGAGGGAAGCCAGAGCACACCGATGCAAGATCCGAGTCCGCTGCCTTTCACCCCCGGTTCGAGCGCCGGTGGCATCGCCGGACTGGCGGAGGTCATTGTCCAAGCACGTCGAGGAGGTCAGCAGACAAAGGTGGGCCCGCCCCTCATGGTGCCAGTCGCGACCCCACAGGGTGGAGATCCGGATGCCTGTGAGAGTCAACCTCTCGGGTGCGTCACGGTTCCTACATGCCCATGACTTTCTTTAAATGGGCAAGCTCGTCGCTGTTAGGGCACGTTGCCCTAACCGAGAGTCTCTTTTCGCTGCCGCTGTTCCTTGTATTTTTGGACATGAACTACGATGACGGCACCTTGACTCTCGCCTGGGCATTGTATATGGCCCTCATCTGGGCTTTGTTGGGACTGGTTGGTGCAGCGCTTGTCTGGTACACCATCTCTCTGCCGCTCATCAAGCAGCGTAAGGATAAGAGCTAACCCAGCGCGGGGCAGGTTCACTGGCGTACGCCGGCACAGGCACTTCCCGTCCGAGAGTTTCGACAAAGGATGTAGGAATGTGCCGACTCCACTGCGTGCCTGAATCCCTCGGACATCGCGCACGACGGCGCTCGCCGCAGCTCAGGTACAACCCGCTCCTTGCGGAACCGCTTGGCGGCGGACGGCAGACGAGCATTGTCGCCCAACTTCAGAAGGTTACCGGACGAGCGAGGAACTGCTCGGTCCCGAAGAGCATTTCGAACCCGATCCCCAGTCCGGGACTCACCTTGCGCTCCTGCTCTGGAAGGTCTTTGGGCCACGAGAGGCTCGTGCGCAGCTCCAGGATCAACCACCTGCGCAGCACACTTTGTCGATACGCCAGTTTGGCCCCATAGTTGTGTAACGGTACGGGTGCATCGGTCTGTCCGTCGCTCTCGAGCTCGAGGGCGAGCGCACGCCGCGAGGCAAACCCCCGCATCAGGTCCGCCGCCGACCACCACAGCACCCCTTCGGATTTTTGGGAAAAGGTGACGGAGCCGGTCAGGCGGGTCAACCAGCGCAGGCTGAAGATGCGCTCTGTGTCCAGGCGACTGGTCACACCGAAACCCTGGCTGTGCTGCCAGAAGGCGGTTTCGCGCACCGAGAACACGCCGCGCTCGGATGTGCCACGCTCATACACGTAACTCCCTTTCAAGTACGGATCCAGTGGTAGGCTAACGCGGATGCCGGCACCTGCATCAAAGTATCCGCCCTGTTTGGGAGGCTGATGAAAGCCGAGGCCGAAGAGTGTTTGATCCTGCGTTGCGGGCCCGTACTGCCGGCGAAACGCACCGGAGGGCTCCGAGCTTTCCGTGATCAACTCGTTGGGATCGAATCGGCCGACAAAGGCGTGGAATCGCTGATCGATCTGCGGCAGCGGCAGATTGACGTTGAAGCGAAACGGCTCGCTGAACCCATAGTGCCGATCCCAGAGCAGCGCGGGAGCGATGCTCCCATAAACCTTTTGATATTCCGATTCGTCCTCATGCGAACCAAACCATCGATCCACTCGCATCGCACTGTGCCACAGCGCGTCATAGACACTCTGCCGCGTCCAGTCGAGCCAATGCCAGCGATCCGGCCGTGAGGTCGGCGGTTGCGGGCCCACATCCTCGGTCTCGGGTACCGACTGCGCCGGCGGCGTTGGCGTGGGATCGTGCGGATTTTCCGCAATGAAGCTCGGCGAGACGACCTCGTTCGAGGCGACCGCATCGCTTTGTCGGGCCTGATCCTGAGCCGCTACTTGCTGGGCCGCGCCCGCAAGGGTCAATCCCCAGAGAATCCTCGCGTGAAAGCGCATGTCAGGTCCTCTCCCCCGCAGGCCTTCATTCGGTCCGGTTCCTTTTCAATCAACGCCTCGAACAGAAGTTCCCGGAAGAATGAGCTTTACAATGCGACAGCTTGTACTGCAGTTGGCGGCGGAACTCGAACCAACCCTGATCGAGAATGGCTCTGTTCAGGCCGGCCTTGGCCCGAACCTGCTCGCCCGGAACCTCAGTTGAGCCGGCCGCCGACTTGGACATGTTCAGCACCCGCAGGTCCTCGATACACACCATCGCGTGGTTTTGGCTGATCGTGGTGGAGACCTTATGCAGGTAGTCGCGGCGAGCGTTGCCGATGCGGGCATGGATACGCTGGATACGGTCTTTTGATTTCTTCCAATTGTGGCTGAACTTCTGTTTGCGACACAGCGCCTGCTGCGCCTTGCGCAGCCGAGTCTGGTGTCGCTTAAAGCTGTTGAGCGGGGCATAGAAGGTGCCGTCCGAGAGCGTGGCAAACCGGACCACGCCCAGGTCGATGCCAAGGGCACCGCCGCGTGGCAAGGGCTGCTGAATCTCTCGCTCGGTTTGAATACTCACGAACCACTTGCCACACGATAGACTGACGGTGGCGTTTTTCACTGTGCCAAGGGTTTTACGGCTGTTGCGATAGCGCAGCCAGCCGAGTTTGGGCAGGAACAGGCGCGAGTTTGCCGCATCCAGCTTAATCTGCTTCGGGTCGGGATAACGGAAGCTCTCGTGGCGCCCCTTCTTCTTGAACCGCGGCGAGTCGGCCCGCTTGGCGAAGAAGTTGCTGTAAGCGCGTTCCAGATCCTTCAGCGCCTGTTGCAGCGGATACGTCGGCGCATCCTTCAGCCACAATGTTTCTATCTGGTTGCGCCACCCGGTCAGCAGCTTGCACAAACCGGCATAGTTGAACTTCTTCTCGCCTGCATCGAACCGCGCCTTCTGCAGAGCCAGCGCTTTGTTGTAGACGAAGCGGCACGAACCGGCGAAACAGCGCATTTGCCGCCACTGCGCACCATCGGGGCGAAGTTCAAACTTAAAGGCCTGTGCACACGTTTCATGACCCTATGATACGGTTGGTCTATGAGCAATGAAAGCGACATTCGGCACGGCAGACGCTATGTTTTCCAGTTACACGTGCATTTGGTCTTCGTAGCAAAGTATCGTCGCTGCGTGTTCGACGCGCGGGCGATCGAGGTCCTGCGCGACATCTTCGCCGACGTCTGCTCAGACGCGCAGGCTACGCTGGTGCAGATGGACGGCGAAGACGACCCTGTGCACCTGCTCGTGCAGTACCCTCCCAAACTCTGCGTCTCCTCGCTCGTGAACAGCCTCAAGGGTGTTTCCAGTCGCCTGCTACGCCAGCAGCGCCCCGACATCCGCAAACGCTACTGGAAAGGCGTGCTCTGGTCGCCCAGCTACTTTGCTTGCTCTTGCGGCGGAGCACCCATCAGCATCGTGCGCCAATACATCGAGCAGCAGAAAACTCCAGACTGACATTCACGACAGCTTTCGCTGTCGGCGCTATCCTTCCCCGACCTGAAGGACGGGGCTTGCCGCGCGTCCTGGTCACTACGGAGAAAGACCTGTCGCCGGTTGCGTCGGATCTCGGCTTGGCCATCACACCCACCGTCACGATGGCCGACACGCCGCGTGAGCTCGACGTCCTGTTCGTGCCGGGCGGCACGGACGGAACGCTTTCCGTCATGGGGCGAACTGACATCCTGTCATGGATTTCGGATCGCGGCGCGCGCACCAAGTATGTAACGAGCGTCTGTACGGGATCTATGATTCTTGCAAAGACGGGCCTACTCAAGGGAAAGAAGGCCACATCTCACCTGGCCGTGCGCTCGGTCTTGGCCGATTTCGGTGCAACCCCTACCGATGAGCGCGTTGACCGGGCAGCAGGGCTTCGCCAGGGCTAGCGGCTGCATCGCGCCAGCCGCCAGTATGACGGTAAACGCCCGATTTCAGACAGTCTATTCCGCGCACGCGCGCCTAAAGCGTGGCGTCCCTGCTACTTCTTTTTGCGTGGCGTTTTGCGGGCGCTATCGGTTTTCTTTATCGCCTGAAGAAAGTCGACTACGCGGGATGGCCATGGAAGAGGTCCGCGTTCAATTTCCCGCAGCCGGCAGATTTCGGGATGCGAGGGGTTGAGCAGCACATTTGAGCGGCTGGGCAACACGGAAGCCGGTACACGCAGACCTAACGAGGATGCGCTGCGGAGCCACCGATCACCTATGGCCTGCACGTTGGGGCTGTACGGCGGCGCACTATCCCACCCGCCCGGCAGGGGCCTGGGAGCGCGCGCGATGAACTGGTCATCCAACTCAAAGCCGATTTGGTATACGTCCTTCGGCAACAAGTCGATGTCCAGGTGAACCAATGCTTCGAGCACTGCCAGCTCGAGGCTTTCGGAGGTGTACACCACGGCGTAGCCTTTGGAATTCCAGCGCCCGCCATATTTTTTGGCACCGAGCCCCTGCAGTGCCTGTGTCAGAAAGGGCTTACGGGTAATGCGCCAAAGCCGCACTAGTAAAGATCGCCGTACTCGATGCGGCCGAGCTCATCGGTCACTAGTACGGCTCCAGCATCCGTGCTGAGCAGGCCAAGTGGCGCGAACCCCTGAAGCGTGCGATTGGGGCGTTTGATCCACTCGCGCGCTTGCCCTTTGTCGCCAAACGCCTCGATGGCGCGCTGTGTGACACGCGCGATGCGCGCGATGCGGTCGCTTTCGTCGATGTTGAGCGTGCCCTGCTCCTTGCGGCGCTGCGCGGTGCGTTCATTAGACTCAATGATTCGCATAAGCCGAGAGGCCGATTCCCCAAGGAACTTGGCGAGATTCTCAACGGCTGCGTATTTGAGTCGAAGGGATCTGGGCAAGCGCACTTCTTCACCCGTGGCGGATCTCTTCCGTGGAGTTGACTTGAGGATCACCGGCGGGCCACCCAGGAGAGAAAGCGTTGCGGGCTGGATGAGGGTTTCCGGGGGAGGATTCATTTCCGACATTTTGGCGGGATGGGTACGTCAATTTGACGCTCTCAGGTTACTCCGCGTGTACTCTGGGCGCAAGCCATCGCATGGGAGCCGGCGCAACCGAATCGCGCGCGAGCCGGGGGGCCAAGCTGAGCAGTACACCAGGAACTGCATCGCGGCTAGAACGTTGTTGCCTCAAAGAGCCTCAGGTCACCGCATGTCAGCAGTTAGCCGCCCGCACGCCGCCATCTTCGATATCGAAGGGACGCTAATGGACTGCGTGCCGCTGATCCTTGAAAGCTGGTGCGAAACGCTTCATCAGGCCGGGCATGTCATGACGCACCGCGATCTGCAGCCCTATTCGGGCATGGACGGCGCCTGGATGCTCGAACAACTGCTCCCGCATGAACCCGAGGCGGCGCGCGAGAAACTGCTGAAAGACCACGGTGACCACTATCGGGCCAAGTTCATCGGGCGCGCCCAGGCCTTTCCTGCCGTTCGCACTCTGATCGAAAACCTAAAGGGCCAGGGGGTCGGCATCGGTATCGCCACCACCTGCAAAACTGACGAGCTGGCGATCTACGATCGGCAAATGCGGATTCTCGACCTGGTCGATGCCGTGACCTGTGGAGAGATGGTCAAACATGGCAAGCCGGACCCGAGCTTGCTCGAACAATGTCGTCAGCGCCTGAAGATGCTGGATCCGGGACTCGCAATCGTCATCGGAGACACGCCTTACGATGCATTGGCAGCGCAAGCCGCGCATATGCGTGCGGTGGGCGTATTAACCGGCGGCTTTACGCAGACATCCCTCCTGGATGCAGGCTGTGAAGAGACTTATGACCAGGTCCAACAGATACGCCGGATATGGCAGAGCGATGGAGCTTACACCGCAACAGCCTGACAGCCGCCCCAGCTACGGCCGCGAGGGCTTGATTATTGCGCTCCGGTGGAGATGCAGAAGAAACGATCCCATGCCACTGCCGAAAGACTACCATTGGGGCCCGTTGGCCATGAGAGCGGGTCGTCCCCGAGGAAGGGGCGCCGCCCGCCTCAGCCGCGACGTGAGAGATTCAGGAGGCTGGCGATCCCTGCAATCAACTCCCGCGGCTCCGCCGGCTTGGCCAGATGCATCTGATAACCCGCCAGGAGCGCACGCTGCCGATCCTCCGCACGGGCGTACGCCGTCAAGGCAATAGCCGTCAGGTTTCGCAGCCGCGGGTCCTCGAGATTGCGGACACGCTGGATGAATTGATAGCCGTCTACGTCGGGCAGACCGATATCGCTGATCAGGATATCGACTGGCTCGCGGCTGAGGGCGCGCAAGGCGTCCTCAGCACTGGACGCCAGTACCACGCGGCCCCCGCGCTCCTGTATCAGACGCTCGAGCAGAATGCGAGCATCTTCTTCGTCGTCCACGATGAGTGCGGTCACCCCCGAGAGACTGGGAAGATCGACTAACGAGAGCTCGACGCCAGCGAAAGCGAGTCTGTCGTGACGTCCGCTATCCTCTGTACGTATCACTGAGATCGGCAGAGCGACAGTAAAGGTGGAGCCCAGTCCCTCCCCCGGGCTCTCGACCCGCACGGAACCGCCATGCAGTTCCACCAGGTGTTTCACGATGGACAAGCCGAGGCCCAACCCTCCCTGGCGGCGTGTAATAGACGAGTCGGCCTGCCTGAAACGATCGAAAACAAAGGCGAGAAACTCCGGCTTGATGCCGGCCCCCGAATCCTCGACCGAAATCTCCACGTGAGAATTCAGACGATGTAACACAACATCGATCCGGCCACCCGGCGGAGTGAACTTCACAGCGTTCGTGAGCAGATTCCACACGACCTGCTGAAGCCGGCTCGGATCGCCGCGAATGTGGGTGCCGCGCGAGTCCAGGGTCGCGCGCAATCGCAGCTTCTTGCCCTCCACCGACGGCCGCACCGAATCGAGCGCTGCACCAACCACCTCGTTCAGATCCATGGGCCGCACATCGAGCTGGACCTTCCCGGAAATGATGCGACTCATATCCAGCAGATCACTGATGAGTTGCGTCTGGATGCGTGCGTTACGCTCGATGGTCTCCAATCCCTTCAGGTGCTCGGGGCTGTCCCGATCGAGGCGCCGCAACAGGGTAGACCACCCTAATATGGCATTCAGCGGTGTACGCAACTCATGCGACAACGTCGCGAGAAACTCATCCTTCAGATGGCTGAGGCGTTCGGCCTCCGAGCGGGCCGCCCGCTCGGCGCGCAATAGATCCTCGCGATCGATCTGCGCCTGCCGGAATTCCGTGATGTCGACGCATGAGCCCACGTACCCGGAGAACTGCGCAAAGTGTCCCTCGTAGAGCGGCGTACCCTGGTTGACCACCCAGCGCCAGGTTCCATCGTGGCGTCCCAACCGATGCTCCATGCGAAAGGGAGTACGCTGCTCGAAATGCTCGGTATACGTCTGTAAACAACCCTGCAGATCCTCGGGATGCACGTTCTGGGTCCAGCCGAAGGCCAACTCCTCTTCCGGCGGACGACCGGTAAACTCGCGCCACACCTTGTTGAACCAGATACACCCTTTCGCCGTGTCCGCCATCCAGATCAACACGGGCGCCGAGTCCGCCATGATCCTGAAGCGTGCATCACTCGCCGCCAGCGCCTCCGCAGCCCTCTTCTGCAGCGTAATGTCGCGCGCGATTTTGGAAGCGCCGATGACCTGACCCCGCGAGTTGCGGATGGGCGAGACGGTCAGAGAGATATCGAGGCGGCTCCCGTCTTTGCGCATGCGCACCGTCTCATAGTGGTCGATGCGCTCGCCGCGACGCAGTCGACTCAGGATCTGCGGCTCTTCGTTCAGATGATCCGGTGGAATCAAAATCGTCACCGGCTTTCCGATGACCTCCTCCGCCGAATACCCGAACAAACGCTGGGCGCCCTCGTTCCACGAGACAATGATCCCGTCGAGAGTCTTGCTGAGAATCGCATCGTCGGACGACGCCACGATCGCCGCCAGGTGATTGCGCAGCTCCTCGGTATCGACTAAATGGCTCAGGTCATCCATAGCGCTTCCATTTTCCGTTGTTCTCTCGGATGCTCTGGAGGCGCCGTAGCAAATGCTGGGCGCGCCACTTGCGGTGTAGCAAGCGCCGTGCCACCAAGTCAAGATGGAGCACCGATCAGGAAGCTGCTCAGACGCGCGGCGGATCGGTCTGCCTTGCAAAATGACGATGTTTCGCCAGTGCGGTTGCGAACGCCGCGCCTGCGCTATCCAGGCCGTCAGTCTCGATGCGTAGCAGTCCCGGGTCGTTCTCGCCGTCCGGCAGTTCTGCAGGAACGGCCGCCATCTTCAGCACATTCACGCCGGCGCCGAGCGCAAGGATAGTCTTGCAATGTCGATACTGGTCCTTGACGAACTCGAGTGCCTGCCCGTCCGTGCCGAGCGCTTCCGCCGCCGCGGCGCCGTCCGGAATGACGAGTCCGTCCCACAACACGGACGGCGCAGCTTCGATCGTGACCTCAACATCGATCGGATCACCCTCTTGCGTGGCGATCTGCCCCAATCGGGCGCCGACGAAACGAGGAACGGCGCCCCGCTCCAGTAGCTGACCATGCAGGGCCTGCAGCGAGCCGCCGGCGACTCCAGAGGCGACCAGAATCGCGATCCGGCGAGTGCGGATCGTGCCATCCCCGGGTCGCGCGAACAGAGACAGGGCTTCCGAGCTCTTCACTTCGGACTTCGTGCGGCGTGGCGCCGCGAGCTGTTGGGCTTCGGGCACCTCGATGCCCAAGCCCTCGGCAACCGCCTGCGCCAAACCCGCATCGACATTCACCAACTGCGAAACGACGCGCTCCCGGATCGCAGCCGTCTGCACTCGCGTGAGCTCGAACCGGAAGGCACGGATGATGTGAGCCTTCTCGCTCTCGCTCTGGCTGTTATAGAAGAGCGTCGCCTGGCTGTAGTGATCCGCGAACTTCTCGGGCTTACCGCGTACCTTGTCCTCGCGTACGGGTTCCGGGAAAGAGGTAAACCCCTTCATCCCGGCTTGGAAGGGGCAGCCACCCGCCAACGAGTTAGGCTCATAGGCCACGCGTCCCCGATGAATGGCCTGCCGGTGGAACCCGTCCCGTTGATTGTTGTGAACCTGCGCGATGGGCGCATTGATCGGGATCTCGTGGAAGTTGGGCCCGCCCAGGCGCGTCAGCTGAGTATCGACGTACGAATGAATGCGCCCCGCGAGTAGCGGGTCGTTCGAAAAATCGATGCCCGGTACGATGTGTGCCGTACAGAAAGCGACCTGCTCGGTCTCGGCGAAGAAGTTGTCGGGATTTCGATTGAGGACGAGTCGCCCCACGGGACGAATCGGGACCAACTCCTCCGGCACGATCTTCGTCGCATCGAGTACATCGAAGGAGAAGCGCTCCGCCTGGGCCTCGGTAAAGATCTGCAAGCCGAGCTCGTACTGCGGATACGCGCCCGCCTCGATCGCCTCCCATAGATCGCGACGATGAAAATCCGCATCCGCGCCACAGATCTTGACTGCCTCGTCCCAATCCAGGGAGTGGGTTCCCAACAAGGGCGTCCAGTGGAATTTTACAAACACAGACTCGCCTGCCGCATTCACCAGGCGGAAGGTATGGACCCCAAAGCCCTGCATCATGCGGTAGCTGCGCGGAATCGCGCGATCCGACATGACCCACAATTGCATGTGGACCGATTCCGGCATCAACGAGACAAAATCCCAGAACGTATCGTGCGCACTGGAGGCCTGAGGCATGGAAAAGTGCGGCTCGGGTTTGAGCGCGTGCACCAGGTCGGGAAACTTCATCGCATCCTGAATGAAGAACACGGGAATGTTGTTGCCAACGAGATCCCAGTTTCCCTCCTCGGTGTAAAATTTGACGGCAAACCCGCGCACATCCCGCACCGTGTCGGCAGAGCCCCGCTCGCCGGCTACGGTGGAGAAGCGCACAAAGACTGGGGTACGTTTACCTGCCTCTGCGAAAAGCGAAGCACGAGTCAGGTCACGCAGCGGCTCGTAGCACTCGAAATACCCATGTGCCGCAGAGCCGCGCGCGTGCACAACGCGCTCAGGAATCCGCTCGTGGTCAAAATGGGTGATCTTCTCCCGCAGAATGAAGTCTTCCAGCAACGCGGGCCCGCGCAAGCCCGCTTTCAGTGAGTTCTGATTATCAGCGACCGGCACTGCCTGGTTGGTAGTGAGCGCTTGACCGCTCGAGTCAACGCGCACCCGCGTGAGAGGCCCGACGGTTGGATTGAAGCTCATTGGAGGTACGCCACCGCCTACCTTGGCTGAGGCGTTGGTTTCTGTCAGCGTGCTGCTTCCCACCTCTTCATCGGGCGGAACAACGGTCGCACCGGCGGGTGGCTCCGCCGAGGCGGCTCCATACTCGGCCGCCTTGTTGACGTTGTACGGCATCGCCTTGGCGAGCGCCGCGGTGCCTGCGAGTTTACGGGCGGGCGCGTCAACAGGCACGCCTGGAACGGGCATCGAAGGTCCGCTCATCGTCGAGCGGGCCGTCGACAAGGCGGCCGGAGGAGCTTTCGCATTAGCCGCCGCAGGCGTACGCGCGCGTGGGGGCGAAACGGCCTGCTTGGGAGTGGGACGAACGGGCCGCGCGGTCGCGGCACGCTTCGCAGGCGTATTGCCGCGTTTACCGGAACGTGAGCTCTTCTTGCCCGCCATGATTATTCCTCCATCCGAGTCTGTTGCACACGCGCGGCCGCGATTGCATCCTTCGTATTCTGTGTCTCCTCGGGGGGCGGCAATTGGGCCTCGAGCCCGAGCGACGCAAGCCACAGCTCCCGGCACCAGCCCTTGGTGTGGTACAGATGCTCATCCTCCTGATCCTCGACTTCGACGTAGGCCGCTTGAAGGGCCTCGGCGACTGCACCCTCCGCGTGTTTGGCCGCCGCGCCGATAAGCTCCCAGTCCGCGTGGTCTTTGGTCTCTGCCAACACCACAGCCTCGCACGCGACGAGCTCGGCCGATTTCCGGTCGCCGGCGGCCAGTGCCATCTGCATCGCGCGCACCAGCGCTACGCCGTTTTCCCGGACAATCTGACAGCCGGGGGTGCGAACCCCCGGATCGATCCCGATGCGAGCACACACTTCCGTGAGCACCTGAACGTGCCGCTCCGTCTGCGCCAGGTATTCAGTCCACTCATCGCGCAAGTCAGAATTCAAGGCGCACTGGAGCGCCACCCGATAGATTTGAACTCCGCCACGCTCATGCTCGAGTGACTGGAGCAAGAGTTCATGCAATTGTTGGCGCTTCACTGGGAGCCTCCTGGCGAATGTGCTCTGGTTGGTTCTGTCGGCGGTTGGACGTGCGCTGAAGTCAGCACGTTCTATGCCGCGAACGAACGACCTGGAGTTCCTAACATAGGTTGTAGGATGGCGCCGCGTCCCCTGGGACGCGAAGCAACCGTCCTTGCGCCTATCCGCATCGCCCAACGCCGTCCGGGTGCGGCAGATCGTGACACTGGAGCGCCGGGGTCGTCTTGCCTTCAACATCCCAAGGGGCGTTAGAAAATGCCTGCTTCGATCAGCGGGGATGTGTCGTAGGAAGCGACTGACGCCGCTACACGCTCCTTCCCGCTAGTGTTTACCTCGATCCCTAGACTAGCCTACGGCGTCGCAGGTCGAAAGCAGTTGGGAGGACGTTATGGCCGAGGAAAAAAGGGCCGCGCACATACCCGCGCGCGGCAGCACGGGGGTCACTGGTCACGGGGCGCCCGTCGACGCCACTGCACTGCTGGAGGCGGATCACCGCCAGGCCACGGACTGGTTCGAACAGTTCGAGCGTGCTCGCGTCGGAACGCATAAGGAGGAGCTCGCGCTTCGCATCTGCCAAGCTTTGCGGATGCACATGCAGATTGAAGAGGAGATTTTTTACCCGGCCTTTCGGGAAGCTGCGCGAGACACGAGTACGCACCACGAGGCCGAGATCGAGCATGAGAGCGCCAGAAGGTTGATCGCCGAAATCGAGACCTCGGCGCCTGAAGACGAGTACTTCGACGCCAAGGTGAGGGTTCTGTCCGAAATGATCAAGCACCATGTCGATGAAGAGGAGAAACATGACGGAATGTTTGCGAAGGCGCGTGAGTCGAACATGGACCTGGGCGAGATCGGGGTGCAACTCGCCGCGCGCAAAGCAGGGTTGGCGGCCGTGGCTCGGACCGGAGCGTGGGCGGGACGAGGCACGCCTCCGCCAAACGCGTAATCTGCCATCCAGGCCCGGCGCCTTAGTCGCGCACGTGCAGCAGTCCAGCTCGCGCCGTTGAAGCAGCGCGAGCTCCCTCAAGGGCCGAGACCGCGCCGCGCCCAACTCATTCGCCCCTATGCCCTGGCCGACTGCCCCCGAATCAATTTCTTCTGGTTCACGCAGCGCGCAAAACGCAGCAGTCTCCTCAACCCTGAATTTCACGATTAAAGCCAACCCCACCAGTGCGAGGCTGACTAGAAATGGAATTCGCCACAGCCAGGAAAAAAACGCATCGGTGGAGGTGCCGACCCCCGCAAGAAGAAATGCGCCGTTGGCAAGTAAAACCCCAACTTGAACCCCCGCCTGCGCGAAACTGCTATAGTAGCCGCGCTTACCAACAGGCGCGCTCTCTACAATCAACAGCACGGCACCGCCCCACTGCCCTCCGATCGCAAGCCCCTGTCCAAATCGCAGCAGGACTAACAGGACGGGTGCCAGGACCCCGATCATCCGGTACGATGGCAGCAGGCCAATTAGACTGGTAGCGATTCCCATCAGCATCAACGCAGCGACCAGTGCGGTTTTACGGCCGGCGCGATCCCCGAAATGCCCAAATATGACGGCACCCAGCGGCCTACCCACAAACCCGACGGCAAACGTGCTGAACGATGCCATGAGCGCCACAACCGGCGGCAGGTCCCGGGAAAAGAATACAGTGGGAAACACCAGCGCTGAGGCCGTCCCATAGAGAAAGAAGTCGTACCATTCCACACTCGTCCCGGCCAGGCCGGTCCACGCCAGCCTTTTCATGGACCTGCCGCGCTTGAGATCGGCGGCTCGCAACTCTCCCATGGTAAGCCCCCCGAAAGACTGCCGGTCGCGGCTTCATTGCACACCCGAATGTCGCCGTTGTACAGGTGTGGCTAAAAGCCGTCCGATCGAAACGCAGCTCGCCGCATTGCCGGATGAGTGCGGGTTGAGATCGTCGAGCCTGGCTTTCGCGAGTAGCAAAGTTAGTCCGTCACCGCCCGGGCGAGTGGCTGTCGGAACCAAACAGTCGGCTCTGAATTGATACGACGGGTTCCTCCTACCCATCGGCGCCCCAGCTATAGCTATGGAACATCGCCAGAGTCCGCGCAAGAAAATCGACGCCCGGGTCACGCTCACAACGCGCTCCGGGCTGCTAGGCAGTGCACGCATCATCGACGTCAGCGCGACCGGCGGCCGTCTGGACACCGAGCTACCACTTCAAGTCGACTCGATGATTGCTGTGACCCTGACGGCTCGCGCTGCCCGGCACCCGAGCCGGTTCAAGTGTGACGCCCAGGTAGTGCGCCACTCCAACGACGGATTCGGCATAGAATGGATGCAGTTTGCGCCCGAGTTGCTACGCACGCTGTATGACCACGGGCCCGAGGTAGCCTCTCTGCCCGGTTGACCTTCAGGGCTGCCGCCCGAGGCGGGCGGCACCTAAGCTCACTGCCAGCGGATTCATGTCGACGACATCGGCGGACAGGTCTGTTTGCCGAAAGCCCCCGACCGTCAGCAGCGCTTCGAACGAGTCCGGCAGCGCGCCCGGCGTGGAACGCAACCTCGACTCCAGCCGCGTGAGGCCGGTGTCATCAGCCGGCCGCGACCCGAGATCTTGAAGCGCAAATTGTACGAGGAAGTGACGGCCTCATTGTGGAAAGCATGCAAGGACTCAATCTGCCAAGCACCCCAGAATTATGGCAACGTACGTGCGATCACTTTGCCTGAGACTGGAACAGTGATTTCATAATGCGCGCCCATCGAAACTTCGCGCACGTTCTTGGGCCTGAACGCTATAACGTTGGTGCCACCAACATGGCGCACACTGTCGTACAGGATGCCGTCACCGCCCGCAGCTCGGATGGCTTCACCGAAGGTCTGCGAGGCGGTGTAGTCATCGACTTTGTAGAGCTCAAGGCGTGTCGTCTCCATGCCTCGGATATCCTGGTAGCTACCCACCAATTGCGCGCCGTAGGTACGATACTGGAGTGTCAGGGAGGATCGACGCATGTTGACCGCTTCGCGACGGAGGTGGTGAGCGACCTCGGCGATCGCGGTGCGGCGAGCAAGGCTCGCGTACCATCCGTTCAGGTCAGGGGATGTGAATCTGAGGCCCGTAGGTCCACCATGGAGGAACGAGGCCATAACGACGCTGGCATTGGGGGTGCCGTACACCCATTCGGCCTTGTTCAGGCGCGCCAGTCGTTCCAGCACCAGGCGATCGTTGGTCCAACCTTCGAGCTCCATGACAGCTTCGAGGTCGTCGACTGAGGTGACGGAGTCGAATGCGGAAATGGGCGGATAGCGGGAGGGAATCAGTCGATAGGTGGGTCCATCAACCGCGACGGTCGGTAGCATCGAGATCGCCGCTTCTTCACACGATGACGATATCTTCGTCCGAGTAGGGCGTGAAGTCTTTATCGGCCGCGTTCGGCGCGGCGAACAGACCTCCGCGCCAAGCATCCAGGTAACGTCGCACGAGCATCAGGCCGTCCTGAGTGCCGCTGGTCATCAGATTCAGGGGCGGTTGACCACCGAATACCGGGGCATCGTTCGGCTTCGTGACCCACGCAGCCTCGTCCTCCGGACGGGCAAACAGGATCCGGAGATTTTTGTGGATGCCGAGCACCGCGGAGAGACGCAGCAAGGTGTCGACTGGCAATAACACCTCTTTCTGCATTCGCGCTTTGGCGAGCCAGTAGTGATACGTCGAGCGACCGGGAAAGCCGAGGATGCTCAGGCGCTGGGATTCAGACAGCTTCCAGATTTCAGCGATGGTCGCGAACGTGCGCAGCGCCGGACCACCGAGTCGCGCTCGAGCTTTGGGCTCGAACCGCTCAGGCGCAAGGAAGACTGGACCTGGAGAAAGGCCCTTGGCTTGCTGATTCCTGTTTATCTCCATGATTAGACATGATGTCTTAAATTAGACAGGGAGTCAATGCCGGGTTGCCCGAAGGGGCGCGGACGTGCACCACCTAGGTCAAGTGTCCGGCGGGTCGTTCGACCCCGAAGCAGACACTCGTGATCAGCTGCTGACGCCGGCGAAGTCCCGGGCGAACAGCAAGTGTTCCGCCGATCAGGATCAGCATGGCCGCGGCGGCTCTGCGGCTCTCTCTGTAACCGGCTGCCAGCCTGACGTGCCCTACCTCCTGCAAGCGGCACGTCAATCACTGGGTTCGAGGCCGAGATTGGGCGAGCGCGTCGTCAAGCATCTTGATCAGCTCCGTACGCTCGTACGTGTAGGGCTGGCCTTCGTTCAGCTGGATCAACTGCTCGATCTGCTTGCGGATCGTTATCTCTGCCTCGCGCTCCTCGTGATCCCACCACTGCAGAACTCCTGCAAGGCCCGCCACGGATGTTGTTTATGCCTTACCCGTCACACGCCGTCCCTTCACTGATGCAGAGGGAGACGCCAGTCAGGTAAGTATCCGAGTATCCGCACCTGGGTGCCGGCATCCGCACGATACCGGATTTGTGCGGATCCGAGTTCACGAACGACCGCTTGCGAGTGGTAACCATTGGCGTTGACGAGCCCAAGGTACTGGGAATCAGACTGGCCAACGATACCGCCGCAGCCAGCAGCCCGAGCGACCGCGTGCGTTGGCTTGATCGCGCTAACGCGTGCAACGCGTCTGAATTCGCGCGGCGAGTGAGCGTGGACCGACGCGCGGCCAAATCGTTGTTTTTCCGATCAATTCATTTAAATCGCGCTACCTTATTAGATGCATATGATCTACACTGCCCGAGTGTTAGGCACCAACTTGCGGAGGCGGCGGTGAGGTATGAACGCGTTGCTTCGGAAGCTCGAGCCGACGGAGGACACTCATATGACAGAGGATGAGAAAAACCAACGGCTCCTGGGCGAGATGCTATCCGACATCCGGCATCTGCAATCGGACGTCACGGACATCAAGACGGAGCAGCGTATTCGCTTCGATAAGGTCGATGCTCGCTTCGATAAGATGGACGCTCAGATAGATGGTCGCTTCGAAAAGGTAGACGATCGCTTTGAAAAGGTGGACGACCACTTCGGGAGGATCGAAAAGGACATCGGGGCGATCAAGGAGTCCTTGGCATCGGCGAAGGTTTGGGCCATCGGGCTCTATGTGGCACTCGCTGGGACGATGTTGTATGTGATGGCACACGGGTTCAAGTGGCTTTAGATCGAGGCCCTCACCTGACGGTCGGAGCGACACGCTTCATTGAGCATCCTCATCGTCGCGGCCGACGTTGAATACCTGCACTTGCCGGGAGAGAACTGAACCCGCGGGGGCCATCCTTTCAGACTTCCATCCTCGGAGAGCCCGTGCCTAAATCCACGTGTTATATCCAGCGGCCCGGGCATTTTTCGCCTTCACATGCCGTTACGCGGATTGTGACGCACAGTTTGATCTGACGGCGGGCGATGACGGAGTTTGACACCCGCGTTCGCCACAGCGCAGTGGCTCGCCCCAAGTCAGCGCCGTCCTGAAAGACGAAAGTTCGGCGCCCAGGTGTAAACTCGTGTAGGATGCCCAGAGGCTCGCAACTTTTCGGTTTGTCTGCCCTTGGCTTCATGTGCCGCCGCCCGGCGCATCCTCCAGCCAATGTCCGTACCTTCGCAAGTTCCGCGAACCGAAGCAGGCAGGATACCACTGCCATTCTCCATGCTTTATTGTTGGCTCGGCGAACTG
>Ga0070665_100001779_pt1 | contig 24545 bp, 20 predicted proteins | sample KBSS13metaG_FD_65862 | JGI IMG/M metagenome (GOLD analysis project Ga0070665, IMG submission 65862) | Switchgrass rhizosphere microbial communities from Kellogg Biological Station, Michigan, USA - KBS S1-3 metaG | ecosystem: Host-associated > Plants > Roots > Rhizosphere > Soil ... | reverse complement strand
CGATCGCGCTCGCCATCGACGTACAACTGCTCGGCGAAGGCAAACGGCATCAGCACGAGCGCGAGCGCATGCTCGCCACCGCATTGGCGACGATGGATCAGCCGGTGTTCGTGCTGGCGCTCGACCGCAGGGTCCTCTACGCGAACGACGCGGCGGTTCGCGAATACGGCTACTCGCTCGACGAGCTCACGTCGATGTCCGTGGACGTCCTGGTTGCGTCCGCCGTACCGCTCCGTGCCACGGATGACTTTTCGCGAACGCCCGCGAACGTCGTCGTCGCAGAGCACGTCCACCGACGACGCGATGGCTCGCAGTTTCCCGCGACCGTCGCACTCAGCTTCATTCGGCAGGACAGCGGCGCGGCCATTGGGCAGGTGTTGAGCGTCCGCAATCTGACCGATGAGCGCCGGATCGCCGAGCAGCTGCGGCAGAGCGAGAAGCTGGCGGCGTTAGGCGAGCTGGTCGCCGGCGTCGCCCACGAGCTGAACAATCCGCTCGCCGGCATCTCGGCGTTCGCGCAGTTGCTGCTCGAGGAGGAAGTGCTGAGCGACGATCAGCGCGAATCGGCGCGGTTGATCAAGCGCGAGGCCGACCGCGCGGTCGGCGTCATTCGCGACTTGTTGCTGTTCTCACGGAAGGCGGGGCCAAGCAGCGCACCGGTGGAGCTGAACAGCCTCATTCAGCTCACGCTGCGCCTTCGCGCCTACAGCTTGCGATCATCGGGCGTGGAGCTCGAAACGAACCTCGATCCCACGCTGCCCGAGCTCGCGGGCGACGACCAGAAGCTGCAGCAGGTGATTCTCAACCTCATCGTCAACGCCGAGTACGCGATGCGTCGCAGCCCGACGAAGCGTCTCGTGATTCGCACGGCGCGCGAAGGTGATTTCGTCGTCGCGGAAGTGTCCGACACCGGCGCGGGAATGTCGGAGGACACGCTGCAGCGCGTGTTCGAGCCGTTCTTCACCACCAAGCCAGCCGGTGAAGGCACAGGTCTAGGGCTGAGCGTCAGCTACGGTATTATCGAGGCGCACAACGGCACGATCACGGTCGATAGCGCTGCCGGCCGAGGCACGACGTTCCGCATCGTGCTGCCGATCCCGCGCTCCTACGCGCAGCCGCGTGGTCGCCTGGCATGACACAGATCACGCCAACCGGCGGCCTGACGAATCGTTTTATCGGCGAGGGCGGCCCATGGCGGGTGCTCGTCGTCGATGACGAGGAAACGATTCGCCTCGCGCTGTCGAAGTTTCTCCGGACGCGCGGCTACAACGTGCAGACCGCCGAGTCAGGCACCGTCGCGCTCGAGCTGCTGCAGCGCGGTAAGTACGTGCTCATGCTCTGCGACGTGCGTATGCCCGGCATTGGCGGGGTAGAGCTCGTCCCGCGCGCGCTCGCCGTCGATCCCGAGCTCGCGATCGTGATGCTCACCGCGGTGAACGACGCACCGACGGCCGCCGAGGTTCTGTCAGCCGGCGCGATGGACTATCTGATGAAGCCCATCGAGCTGGTGGACCTCCAGCAGGCCATCGAGCGCGTGCTGCATCGGCGCGAGCTCGCGATCGAGCAGCGCAACGTCGAGCGACTCATTCGCGAGGAAGTTGCGCTCCGCACGGCGGAGCTCGAGCGCGAGAAGCTCGCGCTCCGCGGGCTGAGCGTCGACGTCGTCGAAGCGCTGATCAACGCGCTCGAAGCGAAGGACGTGTACCTGCGCGGCCATTCGCAGCGCGTGGCGCACCTGGCCGCGGCGATAGCGCAGGACATGGGACTCGACGAAGACACCGTCGAGGAGATCCGTCTCGCCGGCCGCGTGCACGACGTCGGAAAGATCGGCATCCGCGAAGCAGTGCTGAACAAACCGGGCGTATTGACGCCCGAGGAGTTCGATCACGTCCGCGGCCATGTCCGCATCGGCGTCGACATCCTCACGCCGCTCCGCCACCTCGGCCAGGCAGTGCTGTACGTCCACGACCACCACGAGCACTGGGATGGCGGCGGGTATCCGCGCGGTCTGGCGGGGGAGAACATCTCGCTCGGCGGACGAATTCTCTGCGCCGCTGACGCCTTCGATGCGCTGACGTCCGCGCGATCGTATCGCGGCGCGCTGACCCCGGAAGCGACCATCGACTATCTCGCCGCCCAGAGTGGCGCGCTCCTGGATCCGACGGTGTTCGGGGTCCTCGCGAACGTTGTGCGCCGCGGCCAGGCCCTCGTTTTCATCAACGACGCCTGACATTCCTCGGACGGAAATAGCCCGTCCCGGATGTCTCGTATTCCCATCGCTTTCCGCCGCTTCACCGTATTAAGCAACATGTCCCCTCGCCGGTCCTTTCTCATCTTCGCGGCCGTGGCCGCGGCTGCGGTCGACGCTCACGCTCAGGCGCGTGACATCCGCAGTGGACGCCAGTCCGATACGCTCCGCCTCGCCATCGACGAAGCCGTCACCCGAGCCGTTCGGCAGAGCGACGAGTCCCGCCTGGCGGCAGCGCAGCTCGACGTCACCGAAGCGCAGATCACGACTGCCCGAGCCGCGGGGCTCCCGCAGCTTCGGTTGAACGGCGCGTATACACAGGTCATCGAGAACGCTCGAGCGAACGTCGTCGGTTCCGTGTTCGCCCAGGCCTTCACGTACAACACGAACGCGAACCTCTCGCAGACGCTCTTCCAGGGCGGTCGCATTTTCGCCGGCACGCGTGCCGCGGCAGATGCGCGCCGCGCCGCGCGCTTCGATCAGGCCGAAGTCCGCGCGCGCGTCTCGGTCGACGTGCAGCGAGCGTATTTCCAGGCGCTGCTCACCGATCGCCTCTACGAGATTCAGGTCCGCAACCTCGCGCTGGCCGAAGAGCGACTGAAGCAGGTGCAGAGCCTCGAGGCCGGTGGTCGTGCCGCCCGCTACGATGTCCTCCGTGCGCGCGTGGAGCGCACCAACCTCGAGCCCGCATTGATTCAGGCGCGAAGCGATCGCGAGCTGACGCTGCTCGAGGTGAAACGCATCCTCAACATTCCGGTCGAGCAGCCGCTCGTGCTCACGAGCGCGCTCGATCCCGAAGGTCTGCAGACGTTCGTCGCCACCGTGGCGAACGATTCGAGTGCAGACCCGACCCGCGCAGCCGTCAGGGCAGCCGAGTCAGTCCTGGAAGCGCGCGGTGAAGGTGTGAAGGTCGCGCGAGCAGACCTGCTGCCGACGGTCTCCGCATTCATTCAGTCCGGCTACCTCGCCCTGCCATCGAACAACGGAGTGCCGACCGTGTGGGGGCAGGCATCGAACACGCTCTGCCCAAGCGGCTCGCCGGCGACGCGCATCTGTCAGAACAACGGTTGGTTCGCGGATCGGAACTTCGGGTTGCAGATTCAGTGGCCGATCTTCGATGGGTTCCGCGCCAAGGGGAACATTGACCTCGCGCAGGCCCAGAAGAAGGTGGCTGAGGTGCAGCTCTCTCAGGAGCGCGAACAGGTGCAGGTCGAGCGCGCACAGGCACGCGCCGAGTTCGCTCGTGCTCGCGCCGCATACGACGCGCAGCGCGACAACTCCCGTGAGGCAGAAGAAGCCTATCGCCTCGCCGCGCTGAGGTTCGAGCGCGGACTCGACACGCAGCTGGATGCGTCCGCCGTACAATTGCAGCTCCTCGTCGCTCAGACCAACGAGGCTCGTTCCATCTTCGATCTCTATATCGCGGCAGCCGATCTCGCGCGTGCGCGTGGACTTCCCATTCCCATGCCGCCCACACGCCCTGCGCCTGCCGCGCCTTCTCGCTGACGTCCCGGATCCTTCGCTTGTGCCCATAGCATCACTGCCGACGCTCCTGCGCCCGCCCGCTCTTCTTGCTGCTGCCTGCCTCATCGCCGCGTCGGCCTGCTCCAAGGACGACGGCGATGGCGCTCCCGCATCCGCCGCTGCCGCCACGACGAAGTCGGGCGGCCCCGACGCCAAAGCCGGCCCGCAGGGTGGCGCGCCAGGCGGGCGAAGAACCAACTCGATCATTCTCGCCGCCGGTGACGTGAAGACCGTCGAACGCGGCACGATCGAAGCGGGCGTCCAGGTCTCCGGCGACCTCCGCGCAATCGAGGAAGCCGTCGTCCGCGCTCGGCTCGAGGGAGACTTGATCGGCGTGTATGCCCGCGAAGGCGATCGCGTGAATCAGGGTCAGCTTCTCGCGCGCTTCGAGGACAGCGAGCAGGAAAGCAACCGTGTGTCCGCCATCGCCGATCGCGAAGCGGCGCAGAGCGACGTCGAGACTGCGAAGTGGAACGCCGAACAGTCCGAACAACTCTTCAAGGCAGGCGCGATCGCGGAGCGCGACAACCGCGCGTCGCAGCAGACGTACGCAGCGGCCCGCGCGCGGCTCGCCGCGGCCGAAGCACGCGTGCGCGCCACGACATCGCTCGTCGTCGATACGCGCGCACTGGCTCCGACTACCGGTATCGTCGCGAAGCGCAACGTCGAGAACGGCGAGCACGTCGCGCGCGGCGCCGACATGTTCACGGTCGTTCGATCGAACGTGCTCGAGCTCGCGGCCGCGGTTCCGGCGCGTCAGGCGAACGAGATCAAGGTCGGCCAGCGCGTCCACTTCTCTGCAGCGGGCCGCGATCTGGAAGGCAAGGTCGCGCGCGTGAGCCCGACCATCGACCCGACGAGCCGGTCCATCACGGTGTACGTGCAGGTGCCTAACAGCAACGGCGCGCTCAAGGGCAACTCGTTCGCGACGGGCCGCATCGTCTCGCGAACGGTCGATGGCGCGATCGTCATTCCGAGCAGCGCGCTCCGTCAAGCACAGGGGTCCGATAAGCCGTTCGTCTTCCGGCTCGGCGCCGGCGACGCGCTGGAGCGCGCCTCGGTGAGCGTCGGCATCGTGGATGAGCCGCTGGCCATCGCCGAGATCGTCGAAGGCCTCAACGTCGGGGACCGCATCGTGGTCGGAAACGTCGGCACGTTAGGCGCCGGCATGAAGGTCACGATCGCCGGCGGCGGTGAGGGCCGAGCGGGCGCGACCACCGATTCGGCAGGCGCCCGCCGTCCCCCGGGACCCTAACGAGTGCGCGCTGTCGCCGGTCGTCCCGAGCGCCGGCAGCGATCGAACACTTCGCAGTAACCAACCAGCGTCAGCCAGCGACCAGCAGTTCTATGTTTCTCTCCGATATCAGTATCAAGCGCCCCGTGTTCGCGACCATGATGATGGTCACGCTCGTGGTGCTCGGCATCGTCGCCTATCAGCGACTGTCGCTGGACGAGTATCCGGATGTCACCTACCCGGTCATCATCGTCCAGACGAGCTATCCCGGCACCTCGCCCGAGGTGATGGAGCGCCAGATCTCGCGCCCCATCGAGCAGGCCGTGAACACCGTGCAGGGCATGTACGAGGTGAGCTCGACGTCGCTCGAAGGCATCTCCATCGTGCGGCTGCAGTTCAACCTCGGCGCCGACGTGAAGGGCGCCCAGCAGGACGTACAGGCGAAGGTGTCGGGCATCCGCCGCCAGCTTCCGCCGGACATCGACGAGCCGGTCGTCAGGCACTTCGACCCTAACGACAGTCCGATCATTTCCATCGCAGTGCAGAGCACCGAGCGTCCGCTGCGAGAGATCACGGACATGGCCGACGAGACCATCGTCACGCGACTGCAGGCGGTGCCGGGGGTCGGCGCGGTGAACCGCACGGGTGGCAGCGAGCGCGTGATTCGCGTGCAGCTCGATCCGGCGGCGCTGAGCTCGTATCGCGTCAGCCCGCAGCAGGTGATGCAGGCGCTGCAGCGCGAGAACCAGGAAGTGCCCGCCGGCCGCGTCGACTATGGTGAGGTCGAACGCCTCGTCCGCGTCACGGGCCGCATCATCGAGCCGAAGCAGTTCGCCAACATTGTCGTCGCCGTTCGCAACAACGTCCCCATTCGAATCTCCGACCTCGGCACGGTCATCGACGGTGAGGCCGACAAGCGCACAGCCGCCGAGATCGATCGCAATCCCGCCGTCTCTATCGAGATTCTCAAGATCTCCGGCGGCAACACGGTCGACGTAGCAGACTCGGTGCGCGCGGCCGTGTCGGACCTACAGCGCCAGCTGCCGAGCGACGTCACGCTGCGCGTCACGAAGGATGACTCGCGCCGCATTCGCGAATCCCTGCTCGACGTGCAGGTGAGCCTCGTGCTCGGCGCGATCCTCACGATCGCGATCATCTACCTGTTCCTGAACTCCTGGCGCTCCACGGTCATTACCGGGCTCGCGCTGCCGATCTCGATCATCTCGTCGTTCTTCATCATGTGGGTGATGGATTTCACCATCAACACGATGACGCTGCTCGCGCTGTCACTCGCGATCGGCCTTCTCATTGACGACGCCATCGTCGTCCGTGAGAACATCGTGCGCCACATGGAAATGGGGAAAGACCATTACCTGGCCGCACGCGACGGGACGTCGGAAATCGGGCTCGCCGTGTTCTCGACGACACTCGCCGTCGTCGCGGTGTTCGTGCCCGTCGCGTTCATGGGCGGCATGATCGGCAAGATCTTCTTCCAGTTCGGTGTGACCGTCGCGTTCGCGGTGCTCGTGTCGCTGTTCGTATCGTTCACGCTCGACCCCATGCTGTCCAGCGTGTGGTACGATCCGGATGTGGAGCACGGCCTCAAGGCCGACAAGGCGCACGGCGATGCGCACGCGCCGCGTCGCGTTAGGTCTCCGGTTCGCCGCGTCGCGATTGCGTTCAACGAATGGTTCGAGCGGATGTCGGATCACTACCCGACACTGCTCACGTGGTCGCTCAAGCACCGCGCCTCGGTGATGGCCGTCGCCATCGCGTGCATCGTCGTCGCCGGCATCATCATCCCTCGGCTCGGCTTCACGTGGATGCCCGACGCGAACAGCGACGACTTCTCCGTAGGCTTCCGAACATCGCCGGGCTCGACGCTCGACTTCACGCTGGGCAAGGGCCGCGAGATCAGCAACTTCCTCAACAAGCACCCGGACGTCGAATACACGTACCTCACGGCCGGCGGCGGTTTCCGCGGCACGCCTAACCAGGGCACGATCAACGTGCAGCTCAAGGCGCACGACAAGCGTGACCGCACACTGACGGAGATCCAGAACCAGCTGCGTGGACAGCTCCGTCAGATCACCGGCGTGTCGGCGTCGATCAATCAGACGCAGAGCATCTTCGGCGGCCGCGGCCAGCCGATTCGCGTCAACATTCAGGGCCCGGAACAATCGCGACTCAAGATCGCGGCCGGGCGCGTGTACGAGAAAATGCGGGAAATTCCAGGCGTCGCCGAACCGACGTCGAGCGACCAGGGCGACATTCCACAGCTCGACGTCAGCGTCGATCGGCAGCAGGCGTGGGCGGCGGGCGTCGGCATCAACGCGATCGGGACGACACTGCAGCCGCTGTTCTCCGGCACGCGCGCGACGCGCTGGGAAGATCAGCAGGGCTATCAGCACGACGTGATCGTCGTGTATCCCGACTCGCTCAGAAAGTCGGCGGCGGACGTCGCAAACATCCCGATCTCGAGCGTCAACATCGATCCGACCACGGGCGAGCCGAGCATCGTCCGGCTGTCCCAGGTTGCCGACGTGCGCAGCGGCGTCGGTCCGCAGCAGATCGAGCGACGCCAGCTCGAGCGCCAGATCAACATCTCGTCGGGCGTCATTCCCGGTTTTGCACTCGGCGACGTCGCGACGGCAGTAAAGGCGTCGATCGACTCCCTCAACCTCCCGCCGGGCTATCACGCCGTCTTCACCGGCGACGTCCAGAACCTCAACGACACGAAGGGCTACGTCGCGGAAGCGCTCATCCTCGCCGTCGTCTTCATCTACCTCATTCTCGCGTCGCTCTTCGGTTCCTTCCTGCAGCCGCTGGCCATCATGCTGGCCCTGCCACTCAGCTTCATCGGCGTGGCGCTCGCGCTGCTGCTCACGAAGGGCAACATGAACGTCATGTCCATGATCGGCATCATCATGCTCATGGGACTGGTGACGAAGAACGGCATTCTGCTCGTCGACTTCACTAACCAGCAGCGTGAGCACGGCAGCGACCGCGAAACCGCCATTCTCACGGCGGCACGGACGCGTATCCGCCCGATCATCATGACGACGGTGGCGATGATCTTCGGCATGATCCCGCTCGCTCTGGCGATCGGCGCCGGCGCCGAGCAACGGGCACCCATGGCGCGTGCGGTCATCGGTGGTCTCATCACCTCCACCATGCTCACGCTGTTCGTCGTACCGGTGATGTACACGCTGCTCGACGACGCCGCTGCGTGGGTGATGAACCGCAATCGCTCGCGCCGTCCAGCACCGGCCGAACCCCCAGTGACCGATCCAGCCTTCGGCGATTGACCCACACACCCGTAGCGTCGTCGTGCTGCGTCGCTTGACTCTACGGGCCGGTCATTGTACTAGGGTGACGTGAAACCCGGGGCGCGATTTCGCGCCCACACAATACAACGTGATGGGCATGTGACGTGCACCTTTCCCGTCTGGGGTTCTCCCTGGTTCAGACCGGACGGCTATCTCACAGGAGGCGGTCATGCCGCGCGGTGAAGAGTTGGAACGTGAATACAAGTTTTCCGATCGGGATGACGATTCCGACGATCTGGGCTACGGGGGCGGTAGTTCCTCGTTCGAGGAAGACGATGATGAGGATGGCGGCTGGGTCCTGAACCAGCGCGACGAAAGCCTCTGGGACGACGCCGACGAATCTGACGGCGACGACGAAGAAGAAACCGACGCATCCGCCGGTGGTGGCGGCGGCGGTGGTGGTGGTGGCGGCGAAGACGATGACGACGAGGAAGAAGCTGAATCCTTCCCACGTCCTGGTCGCCCCGGTCGTCCGCGGAAAAATCCCGCAAATACGAGCCGGCCGGCCACTCCCGCTCCGGCGGCCGCTCCCGCAGCGGCGCCTGCGCCGGCGCCTGCAAAGCCAGCGGCGACAAAGGCACCAGCGGCTAAAGCACCCGCGAAGACGGCAATGAAGAGCGCTCCGGCGAAGAAGGCAGCAGCACCACAAAAGCCGGCAGCGAAGAAGGCCGCCAAGCCCGCGGCAAAGAAGGCAGCCACCAAGGGCGCCGCAGCAAAGAAGGGAGGCGCCAAGCCAAAAGCCGCGGCAAAGAAGGCACCGGCCGCAAAGAAGGCGGCAGGCAAGAAGGCGCCCGCTAAGAAGGCAGCGAAAAAGAAGTAGATCGGCAGCGCTCCAACGGCGCGCTACGCGCCGAGTGATTCATGCGACCGCGGGGTGCTGTCGGCTCGGGCCGGCACCCCGCGGTTTCATCTTCTCACCTCACCGCAGCGTCATCGTCGTTTCACGCTCTCACTCGTCGGCTCATGCTGTCCACCGACTCTCTCGAGCGCCAATTGCTCGACGCGCTCCCCGTCACGATCCACGTGCTCGATCTCGACGGCCGCCTGACGAGTGTGCACCAACCCGCCGGACGTCTCAGCGACGACTCCGGCACCACACCCGCTGTCTCGATCGAGACGCTCCGCGGGACGCCAGTCTGGGACATCGCAGACAGCGCGTTCGCACGAGACCAGGTGGAGCACGCGATGAACCAGCTCCGAAGCGGCCGCGCACGCGTTGCGCGCTGGGAGCTTTCACGCTCCACCGACGACCGGCCCGTCATGCTCGCTCAGATGACGCCGCTGCACGACGAATCGCGCGCGGTCACGGGCTTCGTCCTTTCGACGACCGATATCACCGCCATCGATCGGCAACGTGACACTTCCGCCGCTGCCAGCGTCGCCCTTGCACGCGCGAGCGACGTGGAACACGCCTGTCAGGAGGCGGCCTATCAGCTCAGGCACACGCTGCGCCCCGATCTCGTCGTGATTGCCATCGCCGACGACGCCACCGCACTGCGCGTCGCCTACGAATCCGGTTCCGAGATCGATCACCGCGCACTCGAGCGCCGCTTTGCATCGAGCTGGGCCGCGGCAATCGACGGCAATCAGCCCGTCGTTATGCGCGCCAACGCCGTCACCGAGATCACGGTCGCGCTGACTTCACCGCTCGGTCCCCTCGGCGCACTGACCATCGTGTCTGACGATCTCGCATCGCCCGAGCGCATCGCGGAAGCGCAGCGATTCCTCTCGGCGCTCGCGCGGGATACGTCGGCGGCAATCGAACGCGCACAGGTGACCGTGCAGGCGAGCCACAAACGGCGGAGCGAGGCGATTGGAGAGGTCGCAGCCGGCGTCGCGGCCGAGCTGCGCAATCCGATCTTTGGGATCTCATCCGCTGCGCAGCTGCTTCGCTTCCGCGCCCGCGAAGATCCCGTGATGGAAAAGAACGTCGGACGCATCCTGCGCGAAGTCGAACGTCTCAATCGCATGGTCGGGACGCTGATGGAGCTCGGCCGCCCGATCGCGCTCGAGACCGCGAGCGTCGATCCCGATGTCGTATGGGACGAGGTGCTGACGAGCGAACGCGGACGTCTCGAGAGCCGGGTGCTCGCGCTGCGTCGCGTGCGTCCGGAAACTCCGGTGACTCTCGCCATCGATGCCGAGCAGCTCGCGCACGCGTTCCGAAGTATTCTGTCCAACGCAGTCGACGCCGCACCGGAAGCATCCGACCTTACACTCAACTCGACAGCACTCTCGAACGGTGGCTGGCGCTTCCGACTCACGAACGCCGGCGAGCCCATCGCGCCGGAAATGCTGCCTCGGGTGTTCGAGCTCTTCATATCGACCAAGCCCGGGAGCACCGGCGTCGGTCTCGCCATCGCGCGGCGAATCGTCGAGGCACACCACGGCTCGATCGGCATCGAGAGCTCTCGAGACGCGGGAACGACGGTCACCGTGAGCCTTCCGGGAACCCACTCGTAACGCGACGGTGACGTGACTATGTTCGCACCATGGCTGAATCGCCCGTCGCGCTGCTGCGAGCACACTCGCGCCACGCACCCTGGAACGCCCGCGGTCTCGCGGCGCACGTAACCGCTCTCGTCGACGCCGCCGGCGTCAGGCCCACGAACGCTTCCGCACGCGCAGCGCCGAGTGCGCGGGCGGTTCGCTTCTACGTCTCGAATGGGTTGCTCGATCGACCGGAGGGCACCGGGACAGCGGCGACGTACAACTACCGCCACCTGCTGCAGCTGCTCGCGATCAAGATCCGGCAGCGCGAAGGCCAGACGCTCGACGTCATCAAGCGCGAGATGCGCGAGACGACCGGCGACCAGCTCGAGCGGCGCATTGCCCAGTCACTCGCGCCGGCGCTTGGCGCCAGAGCCGATACCGCCGTCGCAAACACGGATGACCAGCGCCCGTTCGCGTGGCAACGCGTCATGGTCGCCGACGGCATCGAGCTTCACATCCGTGACGACTCGCCGGCGTCGAGCGAGGATGCCATCATCGCCATGCGCGAGTCGGTGCGCGCGGCGTTAGGCCGCGCGGACATCAGGAGCTCGTAGCGTTGCGAACCGCTACAGCACGCGCTGCAGCATGTTCGCGCCCCACTCCTTCGCCTTCTCCAGCAACGACCGCCGTTCGAATTCGGACAGCTTGATTTCCTTCGAGTAGCGAAGGTCGCTCATGAACAGCGAGTCGAGGGTCGCGGCCACCTTTTCGTTGAGCGCGACTATGTTCGATTCGTTGTTGAACACGAGTGAGCGGTTGTCGAAGTTGAGCGACCCGACGGTAGCCCACACGCCGTCGACGGTGAACGTCTTCGCGTGCATCATCGTCGGCTGGTATTCGTACAGGCGAACGCCGCCTGAGAGCAGCTCAGGATACCGCGCACGGCCGGCGTACAAAGTGGACTTCACGTCGCTGCGGTCGCCTGCCGTGAGCACTCGGACGTCGACGCCGCGCTTCGCGGCTCGCACGAGCATCTCGCGAAAATCGTCGTCGGGTACGAAGTAGGAGTTCGAGATATAGAGCGTCCGGCGCGCGCCGCTGATCGAGAGCGCCAGGAACCGCTCCGCGGAAGTGCTCCCGATCGTGGGTACCGAGTGCAGCACTCCCGCGGCGACATCGCCCACTTCGGCGAAGGCCGGTGGTGGAAAGAAGACATCGCCTGTGATCAGCTCGCCCGTTGCTTCCGCCCACCCTGCCGCGAACGTGGCCTGAAGCTGCGCCACCGACGGTCCTTCGAAGCGCGCGTTCGACTCGCGCCATTGGTCTTCCGCGCGCCCGTTGCCGAGCCAGTAATCCGCGAGCCCGAAGCCGCCCGTATACGCCACGCGCCCGTCGACCACGACCACGCGCACGTGGGAGCGCTGTGCTGCCTTGTGAAGCGTGTACCAGTGCAGTGGCCGAAGCCATGCTACCTCCACGCCGGCGGCCTCGAGCCGGTCGGCCCACGGTCCTTTCAAACCCTGCGACCCGAACGCGTCTAGCAGCAACAGCACGCGAACCTTCGCGCGCGCGCGATCGATCAGATACTTCGCCATCGTGTCCGCGACGGCGCCGGGCTTGGAGAAATACATCTGCACGGTCAGCGTCTGTCGGGCCGAGCGAATGTCCTCCCAGAGCCGCGGGTACGTGGCACCGTTCGCAAGCACCTCGACCTTGTTGCCTGGCTCGATGTGCACGCCGGCGAATAGCTCGAGCGTGCGAATGAAAAGCGAATCTCGAACGCCAGGGTTCCGGGCATCGCCCGGTGACAACACACCGCGTACCGGCGAGCCTCGCGTCACGCTGAGGACACCGATGAGCGCAAAGGCCAACACTACCAGCACGCCAAGAACTACCGACAACCGTTTCAGAGCACGGATCATGGAACCGCCGAAGTCGCACGAAGATTGTATTCCCGAGCTGACTACAAACGCAGAGCCCGTTCCACATCCGAGCCCATCGAGTTCATTCGTTCAACTCTTCCTCGTCTCCTGATGCCAGAATCATCCGAACGTCCGCTGGACGGCAAAGTCGCAGTGCTCACAGGTGTGTCTCGCGTTGGGCAGGTGGGCGAGACGGTCGCACGCTGGCTTGCCGAGCGCGGTGCGTCCGTCGTGCTGGTCGATCGGACGGGAGTCGAGGCCGAAGCACGGGCGAAGGAGCTGCGTGACGATGGGCTGCGAGCGCAGGCCGTTCGCGCAGACCTGACGGACGCTGCACAGCTCGATGCCATCGCGCGCTCCGTTTCGACCGAGCACGGTGGCGTGGATGCGCTGGTCAACATCGCGGGCGGATTCGCCATGTCTGGAAAGGTCTCGGATAGCGATCCGGAGGCTTGGTCGCGCCAGCTCGCGATCGGGCTCACGACCGCGTACCTCACGACACGTGCGTTCCTTCCGCTGGTCCGCCAGCGCCGTGGTGCCGTGGTGTTCTTCGCGTCCGCGGCTGCACTTCCCACCGGCCGGATCGCCGAAATGTCTGCCTACGCGGTATCAAAGGCGGGGGTGATCACGCTCATGCGTGCTGTGGCCCAGGAGGAGCGGGATAGTGGGGTTCGCTCCAATGCCATCGCCCCGACTTCTATCCGGACGGCGGCAAACGTCGAGTCGATGGGCGACGGTCTGCGCTACGTGGAGCGCGAAGAGGTAGCCAATGCCGTTGAATTTCTGTGTTTCTCCCCCGCTTCCCGGTCTCTAACCGGGCAAGTTATCCAACTCGGTTAGCCTGTAATTGGCGGCAGTATGGCGCCGTAATAGCGCCCTTAATAGGCTATTTGCGCGCCTTGTGCCGTACATGGTGGAGTTTTGAGCCATTCAAATCCCTGGCATCATTGTGAGACTTCGCCCCTAGCCGCTCAGCACTCGCGACTATACGCTACGCGGCATGAGCATCGCCGCGCACCGGCGAACCGCCACGCGAACTATCGTGCTCGACCGTTCGCTCGAGGCGCTCCCGCTTTTTCGGCTCAGTGATTCGGCCGACGACTCCGCGGTCATCTTTGCTCCCGAATCGGGAGGTCGCTGGCGCGTCCTCCCAACACCCGGTGATCGGGTACCAGGTACGTTCGACCAGGACGTCTACGTCGAGCTTTTGCACCGGTATCACGAAGCAAATTGCCCCGACGACGGGGTCATCACATTCACCCTTCACGCCTTCCTCCGCTCGATCGGGCGGCGCGTCGATGGACGAACGTATGAACAGCTCCGCGCTGCGCTGACGCGTCTCGAGCGCACGACGCTCGAGTCAACCGGGATCTACTTCGATGCGAGCACGTCGTCGCGCCTCGACGGGCGCTTCACCATTCTCAGCTCGATAGCGATAGAACGGCGTCGGTCGAGCGACCGAGATCAGCTCGCATTGTTCGACGCCTTCGCGGCGACGGAGCCGGGTGACGCACGTGTCACTATCAGCGCGGCCATTCGCTCCAACATCTCGGCAGGCCACACGGTCACCCTATCGGCACCCCGCTACCTCAACCTTCCATCGCCTGTCGCTCGACGATTGTATCGTTTGCTCGAGGTAGCGCGTGAAGATGGAACCGTCACATGGCGCATTGCACTCGGTCAGCTTGCTGAGCAGCTGCCGCTCGCTCAACGGTACCCGTCTCATCTGCAGCGTGTATTGCAGCCTGCGCACGACATGCTCATCTCGGCTGGTCTCGCTCGCGACATCGCATTTCGTCAGCAACGTCGCGAGTGGTTTGTGGATTATGTGTTGGCCTCGCGGCTGGTGTAGTACCTGCGAGACTTTACCCTAGTTTTTCTGCGTGCTGCACCGTGCCTCACCACAACTCACTGGAGTCTCCATGGCAACGAAGCTCGACAAGACGATCAAGCGTGAGATCGAAATGGATGGTCAGGCATACATGGTTGCTATCTCTCCCGAAGGCGTGAAGCTGACACAGAAAGGCTTCCGCAAGGGACGCGAGATGTCGTGGCGCGCGCTGTGGGCAGGAAGCAGCGAAGAAGGAAGCGGCGGCGCGAGCTCGTCCTGAATGTCGCAGTGACGCACGCCGCTTGCGTACCGTCCGAATACAGGGGACGCGGAACTCCTCCTCGTACACCGCGTATCTAGTTGCCTACACCCCGTTGAGCTGAGCCATTCAATGAAACGAACCCGCACCGCCCTGCTCGCAGGCATTGTCGCCGCCCCACTTCTCGTGGGCGGATTCGTCTTCCAGGAGCGGGCCACGGCCGACGGCGCTCGGCTCTTCGGTCAAGTGCTCGACCTCGTCTCGTCGCGCTTCGTCGATACTGTCGACGCGGCCATGTTGTACGAGAAGGCAGCACGCGGCCTCGTAGGACAGCTTCAGGATCCCTACAGCGAGCTGATGTCGCCATCGCAGCTTCGCTCGTTCAACAGTAGCACGGGCGGTCGATACGGCGGCCTCGGCATGTCGATCGAGGAGCAGCCGGGCAAAGGCATCACGGTCGCGAAAGTCTTTCACAACACACCGGCCGAGCGCGCCGGCATTCGTGAAGGCGACGTGATCGTTCAGGTCGATACGGTCACAGCGCGTGGCTGGACGTCGAAGAAGACGGCCGATGCGCTCACTGGAACGCCAGGCACCAAGGTCACCGTTGGCTTCGCCCGCCCCGGTGTTGCGTCGCCCATCAAGGTCGAGTTCACACGCGCAGTCATCCGCGTTCCGGCTGTTCCCTACGAGATCACGTTCGACGGAAAGGTCGGCTATATCCCGCTCGAACAGTTCAACGAGAACGCGACAACGGAGCTCGTCGAGAGCGTGAAGCGTCTGCAGACGCAGGGTGCGCGCGGCGTCGTGCTCGATCTCCGCAGCAATCCCGGCGGATTCCTCGATCAGGCGCTGTCGATCAGCAACCTGTTCCTGAAACAGGGCCAGGAGATCGCGAGCGTTCGAGGGCGCAACACCGAGCCGCAGATGTACTTCGCGCGCGAGAAACCAATCGCGCCCGATCTGCCCCTGGTGATTCTGACGAATCAGTACACGGCGTCTGCATCCGAGATCGTCGCCGGTGCGCTCCAGGACCACGACCGCGCCGTCATTGTCGGAAACACATCGTTCGGCAAAGGCCTGGTGCAGACGCTGTTCAATCTCGACGGTGGTTGGGCCCTCAAGATGACGACCGCCAAGTGGTATACGCCGAGCGGCCGGTCGATCCAGAAGGAGCGCAAGCTGACGCCTGAGGGTCAGTTCGTCGAAGTGCACCCGGACTCGCTCGAGACCGATTCGGCGCGTAAGGCACGGCCACAGTTCAAGTCCGACGCTGGACGTGTCGTCTATGGCGGCGGTGCAGTCACGCCTGACCTCATCGTGAAGCTGGACACGCTGACGACTGCGGAACAGGATTTCCGAAAGGCGATGGCGCCGAAGTCACAGGAGTACTATGTGGCCCTCTACGACCTCGGCTACGAGCTGAAGTCGCAGGTGAAGCCGGACTTCACTGTGAAGCCGGAATGGCGCACCGAGTTTCTCTCGCGTCTCGAGAAGGCGGGCGTGAAGGTCGACCGCAAGCAGTGGGACGCCGCAACATCGCTCATCGATCGCGACCTCGAGTTGCGCGTTGCACGCTCTGCATTCGGTGATTCCACCGTGCGTCGTCGCACGCTCAACGATGATCCGCAGCTGCAGAAAGCGCTCGAGATCATTCAGAAGGGAACCTCGCAGAAGGACCTGTTTGCCCTCGTCGCTTCGAGGCCGCAGCGGTAGGTTTCGCTGCATGACGAGTCAGGCTTCTCTCGCCGCCACGACCCTCGTCGTGGCGGCTTTTTCATCCGGGTGCCAGAGCGCACCAAGTCCATCGCCCGCGTCTGCCGGCACCAACGCGCCCGTGGTGGCGGCGTCAGTGACGGCTGAGCCGGGCGAGGCTCACCTCTCGAACATCCGTCGCCTCACCAATGGCGGCGAGAACGCAGAAGCGTATTTCAGCCATGACGGCCGTTGGTTGACGTTTCAGTCCACCCGAGAAGGACGAACGTGCGACCAGCAGTACGTCATGCGTACGGACGGCTCGCAGGTACGCCGAATCTCGAACGGCGACGGGAAGACGACCTGCGGCTACTTTTTCGGTGGCGACCGCCGCGTCTTTTTCGCGTCCACGCATGCGCACGGCGCGGCCTGCCCGGCCCGACCCGATCCGTCGCAGGGCTACGTCTGGGGTCTCGACAAGTTCGACATCTATACCGCCGATGCCGATGGGTCGAAGCTGCGGCGCCTAACGAGCTACGACGTCTACACGGCCGAAGGCACGCTGTCCCCCGATGGGCAGACGATCGTCTTCACGTCACTCAAGGACGGAGATCTCGACATCTACACGATGAACGTCGATGGGTCGAACATCCGTCGCTTGACGACAGCGCCGGGCTATGACGGCGGACCGTTCTTCTCGCCGGACGGCAAGCAGATCGTGTATCGCGCGTATCACCCGACGGACTCCACCGAGCTGCGCACGTACCGCGACCTGCTCAAGCAGGAGATGGTGCGACCGAACAAGATGGAGATCTGGGTCATGAACGCCGACGGCTCGGGCCAGCACCAGGTGACGAGTCTCGGCGGCGCGAACTTCGCGCCGTTCTTCACTCCCGACGGCAAGCGCATCATCTTCTCATCGAATCACAAGAATCCGCGCAGCCGCAACTTCGACCTGTATCTCGTCAATGCGGACGGAACGGGCCTCGAGCAGGTGACGACGAACCCGGACTTCGACGGCTTTCCGCAGTTCAGTCCCGACGGACGTCAGCTTGTTTGGGCCTCCAACCGATTCGACGCGAAGCCTGGCGAGACGAACATTTTTATCGCTGATTGGAAGAACTAGCTCACCTGCGAAGGAGTCATCATGGTCGGCATGATCCTGTTTGCGATCCTCGCCGCGTTGGGTATCACTGTCTTCGCCGCTGCCGTGAAGATCATCGGGCAGGCGGAGGTCATGGTGATCGAGCGACTCGGACGGTTCCATCGTGTTGGGCGATCCGGGTTGAATCTGCTCATCCCGTTCATCGAGCGGCCACGGCCCATCGACGTGCGGTACATCGAAGCGGACGTCTCCGGCATGAAGCGGATCACGGCCGGCACCACGTCGCGCATCGACCTTCGTGAGCAGGTGCTGAACTTTCCCAGCCAGCCTGTCATCACGAAAGACAACGTCACCATCGACATCGACGCGGTGCTCTACTACCGCATCGCCGATCCACAGAAGGCGACGTATGCCGTGCAGAACCTGCCATATGCGCTCGAGACCCTAACGCGAACGACGCTGCGCAACATCGTCGGCGAGATGGAGCTCGATCAGACGCTCGCCAGCCGTGATCAGATCAACAAGCGCATGCGCGAAGTCATCGAGGAGGCGTCGATCGGCTGGGGCGTGGACGTGACGCGTGTCGAGCTGCAGGCCATCGAGCCGCCGCGCGACATTCAGCAGTCCATGGAGCTGCAGATGCGGGCCGAGCGCGAGCGACGCGCGGCGGTGACGAATGCGGAGGCGGGAAAGCGCGCTGCGATCCTGGAAGCGGAAGGTCTGCGCGAGTCCCAGGTACGGAAAGCGGAAGGCGAGAAGGAAGCTGCGATTCTCCGTGCGGAGGGACTCGCGACCGCTCGGCTCGCGATGGCTCAGGCGGAAGCGGAAGCCATTCAGCGCATCACCGCGTCGCTGCCGGAAGGTCAGGCCGCGATGTACTTGCTCGGTCTCAAGTATCTCGAGGCGCTCCCCGCCGTCACGCAGGGCAAGGGAACGACGATCTTCCTGCCTGCAGAAGCCTCGGGCGTGATGGGGGCACTGGGCGGAATGCGCGAGCTGCTCAAGGCAACAGCTGGTCAGGGAGGCGCTGTTGGCGGGGCGAATCAGGCGGCCTACACGCCACCCGCGGCGCGCGCGCCGTTCAAGTCGCTGGCAGACGGAAGCTCGGGCAGCACCATCGCTGGGTCCAACCCGTCCGGGTCTTCGGACAACAGCTAGGAGAACGCGAGTTGGCAAAGGCAATCACGCGCGAGCGTGCCGAGCGAATCGCGCGTGCACATGCCTGCGAGCAGTGCCAGGAGTACAGCTTCAAGAAGCTGGTGGTGAAGCCGGCGTCCGATGCGAACAAGGCCGAGTTCAACGAGATCTGGCACGCCGTGAAGATCTGCGGTGTGTGTGGCACCCATCAGGAGATGGGCATCGACGCCGAGGGCGATATCGTCTACGTGGCCTGAGCCGTAGCGTCGTTGCTTATGGCCACGACGGCTTCTGTGAGTATGGCCGCCCAAAGAATGCGCTGAGCACCGGATCCGTTTCGTCGGCGCGCACGACGACGTCGATGATCTCGCCGGTGATCACAGGCCGGTCGAACGTCATGTAGCGGCGATAGCCGTGGCAGAAACACATCGGGCCGCGTCGGGTGAGGCGACCGAGCCAGATGTCCGGCAGCCCGATCCACGACGATACCCAGAAGTTGCTCATCGTTCGCGGCCAGATCGGATCTTCGCTGACGAGCCCTCGCGGCAGGGATCCGTGCTTTCCCCACTGGACGTCGATGAGCACCGTCCCGCGGTCACGCCAGTCGGCATGCAGGATCTTGCCGTGCCAGTAGGTCCACACGTCTGTGGGGGCCTTCGTGGAATCGTACCCTACCCAGACAATCTCTTCATCAGTCGCCTTGGTGAATGGAATCCACGCGCCGTGAACGTCGTCGCGCCAGAGCAGGTAATAACCGATGATCTGGCGCTTTGGATGGACGACTGCGACCACTCGTTCGAGCCGGAACCATTCATCGCGCTGCAGGTACAAAACCGGCGCGAGTGCACGCACCATTTGACTCGTCGGGTCGTCGTTCGAGAGCGCTGAAGCGACGACCGTGGGCCTGAGTGGGATGTGAGCCTTCGGACCACAGGCGGAAAGCGCGGCGAGCGCTACGAGCGTAAGGCTGATTCTGGGGAGTAACCGCAAGGCGTACATCTACTTTAATCTACGCATTTAGATGGTTACTTTGGTTATCGGTGGGAGCTTCTCGAACGAGAGGCTTCTCGGGGTTCATCATCGGGAGGGAGCATGAGAAAGCCACGTCCGAACACGTACAACCCTGCCCAGGCGCTTCACCTGATCTCCAGTGACCGGAGTGGAAGGCCGCTGAGCTGCCCGTCGTGTTCCGGCCCCATTGAGCGTGATCCAACGAATTCGCCGCCCCCTCCTAGATCGCAGGTAACGCTCCGTTGCCGCAACTGCGGACGGTTCGCGCGTTACATCGCAGGAGCAGCGTAAGGCTCTGCCCGGTAAGCAGTAAGCTAGAGCTCGTCTAGCTCAGCTGGTGCACATTTCTTGCCTTTGCCACATGCGGATCGGCGTACATCTGTTTATTTTGATGTACGGTTCTTGATCTGGTGGCCACACCGCCTTGGGTGAGGCCGGCAAGATCCGAGTCACCAGTTTGCCCAGTTCGGGACGAGGAAGGTTTCATGTCACGCATCAACGGTGTAGTGAAGTGGTTCAACGACGCGAAAGGCTTCGGATTCATTTCGCGCGATGGCGGCCCCGATGTCTTTGTCCACTTCAGCGCGATCCAGGGCTCTGGATTCAAGTCGTTGGCTGAAGGCGATCGGGTCGAGTTCGAGATCGTCCAGGGCCAGAAGGGTCCGCAGGCGGCCGATGTCGTGAAGACGGCCTGACCTCATCCCGATGGAAAGAAAGAGCGCCTCGGCATTGCCGAGGCGCTCTTTTATTTTCTCGTCGACCCAATCGAGCAGCGGTTACTGCGCCGCGAACATCTCGAGTTGTCGAAGCGGCGTTCCGTCGCTCGTCCGCGCATCCGTCGCCGGATCGCTGCAGGCACCGAGCAGGTGCGCCGTCTGGTGATACAGCCGGAGCGTTTGCACCGGAGCAATCATCGCTCGGCCACCACGTCGCGCAATGAGCATCGCCTCCTCTCTCACCTGCCGCGGGAGCGCACGCGCCAAGGGATGCTGAAGGAGCTCGAGAATCCGCTGCGCATCGCGCGCGAGCAGAGCCGTACAGAGAGAATCCAAAAACGCCAGCACAGAGACTCCGTCGTATTTGGTGTTATGTACACATTGTAACTAATACCATCGACGGTCAAGGCAGTTCCTGGTAACAGGGCGTCAACATTCAGGAAAGCAAAAACCGCACTCATCCATAATGGACGAATGCGGTTGGCGTTCTGAAACGTGTTGCGACGATCTATGCGCTAGCCGGCCAGGAGATCAAACCGAACGCCCCGACGCTGGTTCTTGCGGCGCCGCGGGGCGTAGCGAAAGAGCTGTGCGGGTCTGCCTCGGCCCTCACTGCGCCACTCATCCGTCGGCTCGACGAGCCATGCCGCCTGCAGCGCGCGTCGAAAGCTCGCCTTGTGCAGGCGCCGCCCCAGTAGCAGTTCGTACGTCTGCTGCAACTCGCTCAGCGTGAACGTCAGCGGCAGGAGGCGAAACGCGATTGGCGCCTGGTCGAGCCGAGCGCGGATTGTTTCGAGTGCGGCATCTAGCAGCGCGCGCTGACGCGGAGATAGCGCAGGCACATCAGCTAGCGCGAACCACGCCCGATCGTCATCGGCCGGCAGCGGCGTTCCTTGAGGCACGACGCCGACGTACGCAACGGACAACTCGTTCTCCGTTGGATGCCGGCGACCATCACCGAACGCACCGACCTGCTCGAGCCACGTGGGTTCGATATCAGCGACGCTCATCGCAATGGCGCGCGCAGTGTCGCTCATCGACTCGTCGTCACGCGGTTCGTCGTAAGGCACGGACCACTTCTCACGCCCGCGCGCTTCATCTGCGCGAACGAGCAACACCGCGAGCTGTTTGCCGCGTGGCGTGAGAAGGACGACATCGACGGAGAATGTCGCACGCCGCGATCCAGGTCGAGCGGCTGTTGCTTGAGGACGTTCGCGCATTACGCGCGAATTAGTCACGATAGGATACTAATGTCAAGACCTCGCGAATTTTGTCACGAGTCGACACCAACATCATCAACTGCCGATCATCGCGCGCGCCTATTGTAGATGCCTCACGAGATAGCGTCAACGTATTCCTGCGATGCTGTCGACAATACATCTGTCGCGTTGCGATCATCAGCGAACACTCGCGCCAACATCGCGTCGTGTTGCTGCGCGTGACTCACCACCACCGAACATCGCGAATGGTGGAAGACTGATTGGCAGCTTGCCGGTAATCGCGCTCACGCCCAGCAAAGCACGAGCCGCCGCCTGCTGCGATGCCTGGCTCGGGCCCCATGCAATCATGTACGCTGGTGATGAAGGCGCTTGCTGCAGCAGATACGGCGTGCCGAACGACACGAGCACAGTGCGAGCGTTACGCGAACGCAACTGTGCCACGAAATCCAGAAATGCTTTCGGTGCACCAGCAGTTGCTGTCGTCGAGCTGATGTTGACGTAAGAGCTCACGAGCACGACGTCGACAGAATCGGCAAGGCGAATCAAGCGCTGAAAATCCGGCGCGACGTCATCCGAGCTGACGAACTCCGCGCGCAACGCATCATAGCTGCGTCGCAACTCCGCATTGAAGTTGGTTCCCGCACCGAGGTCAGCGCGACGCGCATACGTCATCGACAACACGCGAAGCTCGCGACGATCAGCGAGTGGTACGGAACGTAGTGAATCCTTCACCAGTACGACGCCACGTTCTGCTACTCGTCGCGCCAGTGCTGTGTGCGACGTGTCGCCCACGGTCGCTCGAACGGAATCCAGATTCACGAAGCGAGCACGATCGAGATTGAAATGCCGCTTCATCTCGAGCAGCCGTCGCACCGATGCATCGATGCGATCCTCGCGATAACGACCCTCGCGTACACCGGCAACGACCGCGTCGATCGTGCCTGGTACGTCAGACGGCATGAGCAGCACATCCGCACCTGCAGCGACCGCTCGTCGCGCCGCTTCATGCGCGCCGAACTGCTTCAGCACCGCCACCATGTCCATCGCATCGGTAATGAGCACGCCATTGTATCCAAGCGAATCACGGAGCAGCTGAGTCAGCACGCGCGGGGACAGCGTCGCTGGAACACCACTGCTGTCCAACGCAGGAAGAATTCCGTGATACGTCATGATCGCGGCCACACCGGCACCGATGGCGGCGCGAAATGGGACCAGCTCTACGGAATCGAGTCGAGCGCGGCTCGCCGTAACCGTCGAGAGCTCGAGATGTGAGTTCGTTTCGGTGTCGCCGTGTCCCGGAAAATGTTTTCCCGTCGCCAGCATTCCGTGCTCTTGTACACCACGCACGAGAGCGGCACCAAGTCGTGCTGTTAGGCGCGGATCCTCACTGAACGAGCGAGCACCGATGACTGGATTTGCCGGATTGTTGTTGACATCCAGAACCGGCCCGAAGCTCACATGGATGCCCAGCGCGCGTCCTTCGACCGCGGTCACTCTTCCGACTTCGTATGCAAGCGACGTATCGCCGGACGCACCCAGAGCCATCTGCAGCGGAAAAACCGTGGCGCCGCCCAGATCGATCGCGTTGGGGAGGAAGTAGCCGCCGCGAACGCGAAAGCCGGCGCCGGTCTCGAAGTCCGCGCTGAACAGCAACGGGGTTCGCGCCACGCGCTGCAGCGCATTGGTCTTGGTCGCGATGTCTATCGGAGAGCCGACAGATACGATGAACCCGCCGACCTGTTCCTCAGCCGCCAGCTGCTCGAGCTGCCGCCACGCTGCCGAGTTGGTGGACGTGTAGTCGCCAAGCATGAACGGCCACACCATCTGTGCGACCTTCTGCCTCAGCGTCATCGTCGCCAACACGGAATCGGTCCACGCTGCCGCGCTTGCTGTGCGCGCTGTGGTGGCCGAGGCGCCTGACGAGGCGCACGCCGCCATAACGAGGGCAGCCGCCGCGTTCATACCGATGATCACCGCGGCGCCCTGTACCGAACGGAGTGTCCGCGACGACGCCATCACCACTGAATGGTGCCCTTCTTCGTCGTATCGACGTCCTCGCCCATGCCGCTCTTGAACAGAAACGCGGTCATGTTGTTCGTCAGGAACGCGCGCGCCTGTGGGTCGAGCACGTTGAGGCCGTAGTGGTTGATCAGCATGGTCTGCTGCTTCAGCCAGTCTGCCCAGCACTGTTGGCAAATCTCTTTGACGACGCGTGCACCGATCTGGCCTGGAAACGGTGCGCGGTCGAATCCGCTGCGCGTCTGCCCGCAGCGTGAGCAAGTCACGTCAGCCATGCAACCTTGTGGCGAGGCCCCGCGAGGCGATCGGCACGATCGGTCAGTCGCTGGGCGGTGATGGTATGTGCAGAAACGTACAGTGCCGAGTCTCCATCACCCAGTGGTGAGAAGCGCTCGGCACTTTGCATCCATCGAGGCGGCGTCCGCTACGCGGTGGCCGCGGTGCTTCCAGTTAGGCGCGCGGTGCTCCGCGCGCGTACTGAACCTTTGCCAGACCGAACAACGACAGCAGGCGAATGTAGAACCAGCCAACGTCGAACTCGTACCACTTTGCCTTGAACGTTGCTGAGTGTGGATCGGCGTGGTGGTTGTTATGCAGCTCCTCACCACCGAGCCAGATGGCAATGGGCGAGATGTTTCGGCTCTCGTCCTTCACCTCGAAATTTCGATAGCCCACCGCGTGGCCTACGCCGTTGATGATGCCGGCTGCCCAGAACGGGATCCAGATCATCTGCACACCCCAGACGATGGGACCGACGAACAAGCCGAACAGATAGAGATCCACCAGCAGCATCACCAGGATTCCTACCCAGTTCAGCGGCGTGAGCAGAGCACGCTCGATCCAGTCGTTTGGCGTACCCTTA
>Ga0070665_100001778_pt1 | contig 24546 bp, 29 predicted proteins | sample KBSS13metaG_FD_65862 | JGI IMG/M metagenome (GOLD analysis project Ga0070665, IMG submission 65862) | Switchgrass rhizosphere microbial communities from Kellogg Biological Station, Michigan, USA - KBS S1-3 metaG | ecosystem: Host-associated > Plants > Roots > Rhizosphere > Soil ... | reverse complement strand
ACGGCGTCGGCCAGCAACGGGGCCTCGAGATCGTCCCCGACCTCCGGCCGCCCGCCCGTGACGCGCGCCCCGTCCGCGTCGACGAACACGGGCAGCAGGCCGGCGCCGCACTCCTGGACGACGTGGCCGTGTCGGATCGCTCCGTCGCGCGCGAGCACCCAGGCCGCCCCGACGCTGGGGTGCCCCGCGAACGGCAGCTCGACGGCCGGGGTGAAGATCCGCACCCGGTAGTCGGCCTCGGACGTGGTCGGCGGGAGGGTGAACACGGTCTCGGACAGGTGGAACTCCCCGGCGATCCGCTGCATCGCCTCCCCACTGAGCTCCTGCTGCTCGCTGCGCACCACCGCCAGCGGGTTGCCGGTGTAGGCCCGGTCGGTGAACACGTCCACGACGTCGAAGTGCAACCCCATGGGTCGGACGGTAGCCCCCCTGAGCTGTAGGTTCAGCCCCATGGGCGCGAGCCGGATCTTCGTGGCACGGATGGCGGGGTTGCCCGTCTTCGGGCCGGACGGTGCGCGGATCGGGAAGGTCCGCGACGTCGTCGCCACCCTCCGGGTCGACGCGACCCCGCCGCGGGTGCTCGGCCTGGTGGTGGAGCTGTCCTCGCGGCGGCGGATCTTCGTGCCGATGCTGCGCGTCGCGGAGGTCGACCCGGCGGCGGTGACCCTCGCCAGCGGCTCGGTCAGCCTCTCCGGGTTCCACCAGCGCCCCAACGAGACGCTGGTGCTCGGCCAGATGCTCGACGCGCCGGTCACCCTGCGGGACTCCGGCGAACCCGCCGCGGTCGTCGACGCCGCGATCGAGCCCACCCGCAGCCGGGACTGGGTGGTCGGGCGGCTCGCCGTGCGCAGCGGCCCGCGCCGACTCGCGCGCCGCTCCGGGGTGAGCGTGCTGCCGTGGAGCTCCGTGCGCGGGCTCACCCTCTCGGACCGCCAGGGCACCGAGGGCCTGCTCTCGGTGTTCGACGCCATGCGTCCCGCGGACGTCGCCGCCGCCCTGTCCGAGCTGCCCCGCAAGCGCCAGCACGAGATCGTCGACGCCCTGGACGACGAGCGCCTGGCGGACGTGTTCGAGGAGCTCTCGGAGAACGACCAGCGCCAGCTGATCGGGCACCTGGACGTCGAGCGCGCCGCGGACGTCCTGGAGGCCATGTCGCCGGACGACGCCGCGGACCTGCTCGGCGAGCTCGACGCCGAGGACGCCCGCAAGCTGCTCGGCCTGATGGAGCCGGAGGAGTCCGAACCGGTCCGGCGGCTGCTGACCTACGAGGCGCGCACCGCGGGCGGGCTGATGACGCCGGAGCCGATCGTGTTGCGCCCGGACTCGACCGTCGCCGAGGCGCTCGCGCACGTCCGCAACCCGGACGTGCCGCCCGCGCTGGCGAGCATGGTCTTCGTGTGCCGACCGCCCAGCGCCACGCCGACCGGCCGGTACCTGGGCTGCGTGCACACCCAGCGGCTGCTGCGCGAGGCCCCGTTCGAGCTGGTCGCGGGGCTGGTGGACAGCGAGCTGGCGCAGCTGGAGCCCGGTGCGAGCATCGACGAGATCACCCGGTACTTCGCCGCGTACAACCTGGTGGCGGGCCCGGTGGTGGACGCCGAGGACCACCTGCTCGGCGCCGTCACCGTCGACGACCTGCTGGATCACCTGCTCCCGGACGGCTGGCGGGACCAGCCCGCGGGCCGCGTCGTCGAGTTCGGGTCGCCCGCGGGGGACAGCGCGGAGAAGCTCGCCGAGGAGCGGGCGGAGGAGAGCAATGCCTGAGCTGCCCGAGCGCCGCAGGCTGGACCAGCCACTCGTCGCGCGGCGCCGGATCGACTTCGACCCGAGCGCCTTCGCCAGCGCGGCCGAGCGTGTCGCCCGGTACCTCGGCACCGGCCGCTACCTGGCGATCCAGACGGTCATCGTGATCGTCTGGATCGCGCTGAACTTCGCCAGCTGGCGGCTGCAGTGGGACCCCTACCCGTTCATCCTGCTCAACCTGGCCTTCTCCACCCAGGCCGCCTACGCGGCCCCGCTGATCCTGCTGGCGCAGAACCGGCAGGACGACCGGGACCGCGTCTCGCTCGACGAGGACCGGCGCCGCGCCGAGCGCACCAAGGCGGACACCGAGTACCTGGCCCGCGAGCTCGCCGCGCTGCGCATCGCGGTGGGCGAGGTGGTCACCCGCGACTACCTCCGCAGCGAGCTCGACCGGCTGACGGCGGTCGTCGAGGGCAAACAGCGACCCCGCCGCTCCACCCGCTGATCAGGCGATGAGACGGGCGGCGATCCGCTCCAGGGTCGCGAGCTCGTCCGGGCGCAGGCGCTGGACGAAATGCTCGGTCACCCCGCGCAGATGGGTGCGGCTGGCGGTGCGCAGACAGTCCAGACCGGCGGGCGTGAGACCTGCGGCGACCCCCCGGCCGTCCGACTCCACCCTGGTCCGGCGCACGAACCCGGATCTCTCCATCCGGTCCACCAGCCGGGTCACCCCGGACCGGGAGAGCAGGACGGCGTCGGCCAGCTCCGTCATCCGCAGTCGTCTCCCCGGCGCCTCGGCGAGCTGCACCAGCACGTCGTAGGCGGCCAGCGAGAGGCCTTGTTCAGCGAGCAGCTCGGTCTCCAGCGCCCGGGTGATCGTGGCGTGCGCGCGCAGGAAGGCCCGCCACGACGCCATCTCCTCCGGCCTCGGCACGGTGCGTGCCTGCCGGTCGTTCCCCCCGTGCGCGGACCGCCTGGAACCTTCAGCGATGTCCGTCACGTCGATAGATGCTACGGACGTGCGTGACGTTCCGGGCTCGGACGTAGCATGGAACGGACATGCCGACGCAGGCTCTGCGCCGGCCGTCGGATCAGGAAGGTTCAGCGGAGACCCAGATGTCCGTCATGGGAAACACCAGCGCCGAGACCGTCGAGCAGGCGATTCGCGCCGCTCTCGCCCAGGTCGAGGACCCGGAGATCCGCAAACCGATCACCGAGGTCGGGATGGTCAAGGGCGTCGCGGTGTCCCCGGACGGCGTGGCCTCGGTCGGCGTGTTCCTCACCGTCGCCGGCTGCCCGATGAAGGAGACCATCACCCAGCGCGTCACGGACGCGGTGTCCGCGGTGCCCGGGGTGCGCGAGGTCCGCGTCGAGCTGGACGTGATGAGCGACGAGCAGCGCACGGAGCTGCGCAAGAAGCTCCGCGGCGGGGACGCCGAGCCCGAGATCCCGTTCTCCCAGCCCGGGAACATGACCCGGGTGTACTGCGTGGCGTCCGGCAAGGGCGGCGTGGGCAAGTCCTCGGTCACGGTGAACCTGGCCGCGGCGATGGCCGCGAAGGGCCTGCACGTCGGCGTGGTCGACGCGGACATCTACGGGCACTCGATCCCGCGGATGCTCGGCGCGGCGGACCGGCCGACCAAGGTCGAGAACATGATCATGCCGCCGCAGAGCCACGGCGTGAAGGTCATCTCCATCGGGATGTTCGTGCAGGACAACACCCCGGTGGTCTGGCGCGGGCCGATGCTGCACCGCGCGCTGCAGCAGTTCCTGGCCGACGTGTTCTGGGGAGACCTGGACGTGCTGCTGCTGGACCTGCCGCCGGGCACCGGCGACATCGCGATCTCCACCTCGCAGCTCATCCCCACCGCCGAGCTGCTCGTGGTCACGACCCCGCAGCAGGCCGCCGCCGAGGTGGCCGAGCGCGCCGGGTCGATCGCGCTGCAGACGCGGCAGCGGATCGCGGGCGTCGTCGAGAACATGTCGTGGCTCGAGATGGCCGACGGCACCCGCATGGAGGTCTTCGGATCCGGCGGCGGTCAGACGGTCGTGGACCGGCTCACCAAGGCCCTCGGGGTCCCGGTGCCGCTGCTCGGCCAGGTCCCGCTGGAGGCGGGCGTGCGCGAGTGCGGCGACTCGGGCACCCCGATCGTGCTGCGCAGCCCGGACTCCCCCGCCGCGAAGGTCCTGTCGGGCATCGCCGACCGCCTCACGGTCCGCAGCCGCGGCCTGGCAGGCATGTCCCTGGGCCTGTCCCCCGTCCGTCGATAGGGACTGTGGAGCCTCCACCGACGGTTCCGTCGGTGGAGGCTCGATGACGTGCTCAGACGGCGTCGTTCAGGGCCTTCTGCCAGAGGGCCACGCCCTCGTCGACCTGGTCCGCCGTGGTGATCAGCGGCGGGATGAAGCGGACCACGTTGTTGTAGGGGCCGCAGGTCAGCAGCAGCAGGCCGTGGTCGGCCGCGGCCTGGTGCGCCTTGACCGTGGTCGCGGGGTCCGGGGTGCCGTCCGGGTTCGTGAACTCGACGGCGACCATGAAGCCCAGCCCGCGGACGTCGCCCACGGTGCCCACGCCCGCGGAGACCCCGCGGACGCCCTCGAGCAGCCGCGCCCCGTTGACCTTCGCGTTCTCGACGAGCCCCTCCTCCTGCACGACGTCGATCGTGGCGAGGGCGGCGGCACAGGCCACGGCGTTGCCGCCGTACGTGCCGCCCTGCGAGCCGGGCCGCGCCTTGCTCATCAGCTCGGTGGAGGCCGCGATGCCGGACAGCGGGAAGCCGCTGGCCAGGCCCTTCGCGGTGATCAGGACGTCCGGGGTGAGGCCCGCGGTGTGCTGGTGACCCCAGAAGGTGCCGGTGCGGCCGAAGCCGGTCTGCACCTCGTCCGCGATCAGCAGGATGCCGTGCCGGTCCGCGCGCTCGCGCAACCCCTGCAGGAACGCGGGCGGCGTCGGCACGTACCCGCCCTCGCCCAGCACCGGCTCGATCAGGAACGCGGCGACGTCGGCCGCCGGGGCGGTCGAGACCAGCTGCCGGTCCAGCTCCGCGAGGGCGAAGGCGACGGCCTGCTCCTCGCTCCAGCCGTAGCGATACGCGTACGGGAACGGGGAGAACACCGCCCCGCCCATCAGCGGACCGTTGCCGGAGCGGATCTTGGCGCCCGAGGTGGTGAGCGCCGCGGCGCCCATCGTGCGGCCGTGGAACCCGCCGTCGAAGGCGAGGATCAGCGGGCGACCGGTGGCGTGCCGGGCGAGCCGCACCGACGCCTCGACGGCCTCCGAGCCCGAGTTCAGGAAGAACACGCTGTCGAGGCCCGCGGGCAGCACGTCGCCCAGCCGCTCGGCCAGCTTGCGGAGCGGCTGGTGCATGACCGTCGTGTACTGGCCGTGGATCAGCGTGGCGACCTGCTCCTGCGCCGCCGCGACGACCTTGGGGTGGCAGTGGCCCGTGGACACGACGCCGATGCCCGCCGTGAAGTCCAGGTGCCTGCGGCCCTCGGTGTCGTGGAGGTACACCCCTTCGCCGCGTGCGACCTGGACCGGGGTGGCCTGGGTCAGGACCGGGGACAGCTGTGCCATGGAAGCTCCGAAACGTGGGTTGTCCGGTTGTCGACAATCCTCAGGGAACCACGTCGGCCTGCCCGGAGCAAGCGCCTGTCGTGAGCGGAGCGACCGAGCCCGCTACGCCGGTAGGGCGGGCGGCTCCCCCTCCGTGACCGGGCCGACCAGCGTCACGTCCAGGATCCGCGCCACCGCGTCCGCCATGTGGGCCTCGAGGACCGCGGTCATCCGGACGGCGTCGCCCTGCTCCAGGGCGTCCCGCAGCAGCCGGTGCTCGGCGAGCAGACTCTCGGGCGGGGGCGGGTTCTGCTGCAGCGCGGCCAGGCACATCCGCGTCTCGACGAGCAGTGTGCGCGACATCCGATGCAGCCGCGGGCTCCCGGAGGCGGCCACCAGCTCGGCGTGGAAGTCGTGGTCGGCGTCGGCGAGCGCCACGGCGTCCCCGGCAGCGGCGGCGGCCTCCATCGCGGCGATCGCCGTGGTCAGCCGGGCCACCGCGGGTCCCCGGTCGGACTCGGCGAGCAGCAGCAGCGCCGCGGCCCGCTCGACGGCCGTGCGGGCGGTGTAGACGTCCCGCACGTCGGCGGCGTCGAGGTCTCGGACGAACAGCCCGCGATGCCGCTCGCTGCGCAGCAGACCCTCCGCGACGAGCCGCTGCATCGCCTCGCGCAGCGGCCCCCGGCTCACCCCGAGCCGCGCCGCGAGGTCGACCTCGCCGAGCTGGGCACCGGGTGGGAAGGTGCCGCGCATGATCGCGCTGCGGATCCGGTCGGCGATGATCGCCGCGGTGGAGCGGCGGCTGATCGGCTCGAGATCGGAGTCCATCAGTCACCGCGCCCGACGGTCGACTTCGCAGGCTCCGTCTCCGGCGGTCCCGCGGCGAAGAGGGCTCCGAGCCCTTCCCGCGGCCGGTCGGCGCCCGCGAGCCGCAGGCCCTGCCACACGCTGACCTGGTTGGCGGTGAGCACGGGCCTGCCCACATGGGCGTCGAGCCGCTCCAGCAGCTCGATGGTGTGCAGCGCGGTGTCCGGCAGGAGGATCGCCTCGGCCTCCGGGGCGTCGGCCGCCACCGCGGCGGCGAAGTCCAGCACGACGTCCTCGGTCAGCGTCCCCACCTCGGCCGCGGTGACGATCCCGCGCGGGGTCATCGTGAGCACCCGGATCCCGGCCTTGCCGAGGAACTCGACGAACCGCTCCGCGACGTCCTCGGGGTAGGTCGCGCCGACCGCCACGGAGGTGATCCCGAGCCGCCTGCACGCGTCGACGAACGCGAAGGACGTGCTCGACGCCGGCACCCCCGCCACCTCCTGCAGGGCCGCGACCTGCGCCTGCGCTCCGTCCCAGCCGAAGACGAACGAGCCGGAGGTGCACGCCCAGATGATCGAGTCCAGCGGCCCGTCCGACGCGGCGACGGCCTGCGCCCCGTCGGCGAGGACGTCCTCGGACCCGACGTCCAGCAGCGCGTCGACGCGGTGCGCGTCCTCCCGCATCAGGGTGTGGACGAGCGGCAGCCGCGCACCGGGCCCGAGCAGGCGCTCCGCGCGCGGGTAGTCGTCCTCGGCCGAGAAGCCGGGGTACAGGATTCCGACGGTCGTCACGGGCGATCCTCCGCAGTCAGGTTGTCGACAATCGTACAACCCTCGTCAGGCAGCGGAAAGGTGCAGCGGCACGTCGAGCAGCCTGCCCCCGCCGACGGCCCGACGCCCGATGGCCCGCAGCGACGCCCACATCGTGACCTGGTTGGCCGTGATCACGGGCTTGCCCAGCGCCTGCTCCAGCGGCTCGACGACGTCGTAGGTCGGCAGGTTCGTGCACGAGATGAACAGGGCGTCCGCCTCCGGTCGGTCCACCGCCGTGACGATCTCGACGACCTGGGGGTACCCGACCCGCCAGATGTTGCCGAGCAGGCCGAGCCCCTCGCTGGCGACGGTCGTGATCTGCGAGTCGGCGAGGAACGTGACCAGCCGGTCCGTCACCGGCTGGATGTACGGCGTGGCGATCGCCAGGTTCCGCACGTCGAGCAGGTGCAGCGCCTCGACCAGCGCGCCGCTCGTGGTGGTCGCGGCAGGCGCACCCGCCTCCAGCATCGTCCGCCGCAGCACCGCCTCACCCTCCACACCGGACACGAAGCTGCCCGACGTGCAGGCGAACGTCACGACACCGGGCCGCGGGGTCAGCACGTCCCGGGTGGCCCGACGCACCGCGCGCCGGTCCGCGACGGCCACCGCCATCTCGACGGTGACCGGCGTGGTGAAGAACGGCAGCCGGGTCAGGTACAGCGAGACGTCGTCCGGGGCCCAGCGCCAGAGCTCGCGGTCCAGCGCGAAGTCGAACGGAGCCACGACCCCGACGCCCGGTGCGTCGGCGGACTCGACGGCCTCCGGATCCACGAGGCCGACGGACAGCTCAGCGGGCACGGCGTGCTCCCGGTACTACTCGCGCTACCCGGTGCTACCCGGTGCTAGTCGGTGGGACCTTCGGGGGCCCGCTCGTAGACGAGCCGCTCCCCCACGCTGCCGGAGCGCCACACGTCGTGGCAGGCCTCCGCCATGCCGGCGAGATTCTGCACGATGGTGGCGTAGACGTTGCCGGGGACCCACCCCACGTCCCCGTTGAGGAGCAGGTTGTTGCGGCCGTAGAAGATCGCCAGGTCGATGCCGCCCTCGGCCTGGTCGATGTCCTGGTCCTCCTTGAAGGAGGCGTCGAGCATCCCGCCGTGGAAGTCGAAGTAGCAGACGTCCCCGGGGATCGGGGTGACCGTGGGGTTCTCCTGCCCGATCGTCGGGCCGAAGCGGGGCACGATCGAGTAGACCTCGTTGCGGGCGTACTTGGCGTGCTGCGCCGGACCGCCGATCGGGCCGTCGGCGAGGGCCTCCCACACGGCGGCGGCTGTGCGGGGCGCGTCCTTCTCGAGCAGCTCCGCCACGCAGGACACGCCGCGGCGCTCGAGGGTGATCCGGATGTACTTCGGCACTGCTGCTCCTGGAGCGACGGGGATACGCGGATTGTTGACAATCATACGAGCGCTTCCTAGCGTGTCAATCACCCCCGCCCACCTCGAAAGGATCCTCGGCGTGCCCGTTTCCGCAGGTCAGACCGTCGTCGCCGTGCTGGCGGGGGAGGACCCACCGGGCGCCCTCGGCGACGATGTGGAGGTGCGTCTGGCGGGGGACGCCGACCTCGCGAGGGCCCTGTCGGGCGCGGACGTCCTCCTCGTCTGGGACTTCCTGAGCCACGCCGTGGCCGAGGCCTGGCGGGCCGCCGACACGAGCCGGGTGCGCTGGGTCCACACCGCCAGCGCGGGCGTCGACAAGGTGAACTTCCCCGAGCTGCGCGAGCACCCGGCGGAGATCACCAACGCCCGCGGGGTGTTCGACCGGCCGATCGCCGAGTTCGTCGCCGGGGTCGTGCTGGCCTTCGCCAAGGACCTGCCCGGCTCGCTGCGGCTGCAGGACCGCGGCGAGTGGCGGCACCGGGAGACGGCCTCCGTCGCGGGTCGCGCCGCCGTCGTCGTCGGGAGCGGGCCGATCGGGCGGGCCATCGCGGCCATGCTGCGGGCGATCGGGCTGTCGGTGGAGCTGGTCGGGCGGCGTGCCGCCGACGGGGTCCACGCGTTCGACGACCTCCCCGCCCTGCTGCCGGGCGCGGACTGGCTGGTCCTGGCCGCCCCCCTCACCGACTCCACGCGCGGGATGCTCGACAAGGCCGCGCTGGACCTGCTCCCCCCGAGAGCGAGGGTCGTGAACGTCGGCCGGGGCGGGCTGGTCGTGGAGCCGGACCTCGTCGCGGCACTGCAGGAGGAGCGGATCGCGGGCGCGGCGCTCGACGTGTTCGAGGTCGAGCCGCTGCCCGCCGACTCTCCACTCTGGACGATGGAGAACGTGATCGTGACCCCGCACATGTCCGGCGACCTCGTCGGGTGGCGGGAGACCCTGCGGGACCAGTTCCTGGACAACCTCGCCCGGTTCCGTGCGGGCGAACCGCTGCACAACGTCGTCGACAAGTCGCTCGGATACGTGAAGGGCCCCGCATGAGCACCGACGACACACTCGCTCCCGTGGAGGAGAAATGAGCACCGCCGATCTGTCCGCCACCGAGCTGCTCGCCGGGTACGAGAAGGGCGAGATCTCGCCGGTCGACGCCACGCAGGCGGCGTTGGACCGGATCGAGGAGCACAACGCGGCGGTCAACGCCTTCACCCTGGTCGACGCCGACTCCGCGCTCGCCGCGGCCCGGGCGTCGGCCGAGCGGTGGCGGGCGGGCACCCCCTGCGGGCCGCTCGACGGCGTGCCGACCTCGATCAAGGACATCCTGCTGACCAAGGGCTGGCCGACCACCCGCGGTTCGTGGGTGGCCGAGCAGCCCGAGCCGTACGACGTCGACGGCCCGCCGGTCGCGCGGGTCCGCGAGGCCGGGGCCGTGCTGCTCGGCAAGGTGACCACACCGGAGTACGCGTGGAAGGGCGTCACCGACTCCCCGCGGTGGGGCGTCACCACGAACCCGTGGGACGCCACGAAGACCGCGGGCGGCTCGTCCGGCGGTTCGTCCGCGGCGGTGGGCCTCGGCATGGGCGCGCTGTCACTCGGCACGGACGCAGGCGGGTCGGTCCGGATCCCGGCCGCGTTCACCGGCACGGTCGCGCACAAGTCGACCTACGGCCGGGTCGCGCACCACCCCGGCAGCCCCTTCGGCACGCTGGCGCACGTGGGCCCGATGACGCGCACCGCGCTCGACGCGGCGCTGCTGCTGGACGTGATCGCCGGGTTCGACGCCCGCGACCCCTGGCTCCTCGACGCCCCGCCCCGGTCGTTCGTGGAGCGGGCCCTGGAGGGCGTCGCCGGGCTGCGCATCGCGGTCAGCCCGACGCTGGGCTACGTCGACGTGCACCCCGGGGTCAAGGCGGCCTTCGAGACGGCCGCCGAGGTGTTCACGCAGCTCGGGGCCACGGTCGAGCGCGCGGACCCCGGGTTCGCGGACTGCGTGGAGCCCTTCCACGTGCTGTGGTTCGCAGGCGCCGCGAAGTGCCTGGAGCCGTACTCGGCGGAGCAGCGGGCCCGGATGGACCCGTCGCTCGTCGAGATCGCGGAGCTCGGCGCGACCTACTCCGCGACGGACTTCCTGAGCGCGATGGCGGTGCGGAACGAGATGGGCTCGTCGATGGGCGCGTTCCACGCCGACTACGACCTGCTGCTGACCCCGACCCTGCCCATCCCGGCCTTCGACGGCGGTCTGGAGACGCCGAGCGGCGAGGGGCGCTGGACGAGCTGGACGCCCTTCACCTACCCGTTCAACATGACCCAGCAGCCGGCCGCGAGCGTTCCCTGCGGCTTCGCCGAGGGCCTCCCGGTCGGCCTACAGATCGTGGGCCCGCGCCACGCGGACGGCACGGTCCTCGCCGCCGCCCACGCCTACGAGCAGGCGACCGACCACCACGAGCAGGTCCCGACCCTCCTGCGCTGACCGCAGGGCTCAGGTCGCGTCGGGGTCGATCGGGGGGCGCTCGTCGGGGGCCAGGCGCTCCACCGGCTTCGGCGGGGCCGGGGTGGGGCCGCCGTTGCTGACCGGCTTGTCCTTGAGGTTGTTCAGGCCCAGGGGGTCCGCCTCACCGTCGAACAGCGTGCGGCGGACGGCGGTCTTGGGGTTGAAGTTCCGCAGCTGGCGCAGGTCCTCGAGCGGCTTGCGGAGCTCCTCGAACTCCGGGCCCATCTCGTCCCGCAGCTTGGTCTGCGCGCCGGTGGCGTACTCGCGCACCTGGCGGATGCTCCTGCCCAGCCACGCGGCGGCCGACGGCAGCCGCTCCGGGCCGAGGATGAACAGCCCGGCCACGACGATGACCAGGATCTCCCCCCAGCCCACACTGTCGAACACGGTTCCAGCCTAGCCCGGCTCAGTCCGAGCCGAGCGTGGCGGTGACGGTCAGCGGTCGGCCGTCCCTCACCAGCTGGATCGGGACCACGTCGCCGGGGTTGCCGTCGCGCACCGCGACGATGAGCTCGTCCGCCCCCGCGATCGCCCGCTCGCCGACCTGGACGATCACGTCCCCCTCCAGGATCCCGGCCGCGGCGGCCGGACCGCCCTGCACGACGTTCTGCACCTGGGCGCCGTCCGCCCGGCCGTCGGTGACGGAGCGGACGTTCACCCCGAGGTCGGCGTGCACGACCACGCCGGTGCGGATCAGCTCCTCGGCGATCATCCGGGCGTCCCGGATGGGGATGGCGAAGCCCAGCCCGATCGAGCCGCCCTCGTCCTGCCCCGCGCCGCCGGACAGGCTCCGGATCGCGGTGTTGATCCCCACGACGGCGCCCGTGGAGTCGACGAGCGCTCCGCCGGAGTTGCCGGGGTTGATCGCGGCGTCCGTCTGGACGGCGTCGATGACGGCGACGTCGTCCCCCTCGCCGTCGAGCCGCACCGGCCGGTCCAGCGCGCTGACGATGCCGGTGGTGACCGTGCCCGCCAGGCCGAGCGGCGAGCCGATCGCGATCACCGAGTCCCCGACGGCGAGCGAGTCGGCCTCGCCGAACTGCGCGACCGTCGGGTTCGTGACCTGCACCCGCAGCACCGCCAGGTCCGTCTTCGGGTCCCGCCCGACGACCGCCGCGGGCACCCGGGTGCCGTCGTTGAACACCGCCTGGATGCTGCCGCCCGGCGAGTTCACCGCCGGCGTGACGACATGGCTGTTGGTCAGCACGTACCCCGCCGGGTCGATCACGACCCCGGATCCCGTGCCGCCCTGCTCGCCCACGGTCACGTCGATCGAGACGACGGCGGGCAGCACCCGCGCCGCGACGTCCGCGACGGAGCCGGGCGGCCGCTCCTTGCCCTCGCTGACCTCGGCGAGGGTCGCCCCCGGGTCGGTGAGCGAGTTCGCGCCCTCCACGGTGTACCGGCCGATCACGCCGCCGACCGCGCCGACCAACAACGCGAGCACGCCGAGGATCGCCAGCGCCCGGGGCTGGACGCGGCGGCCGAACAGCACCTCGCGCACGCTCAGCCGCGGCCCGGGGCCGGGCGCGGCGACGGACTCCCGCTCGCCCTCCGGCGGCGGCCCCAGCTCGACGGGGCTCTCCGGCCTGCGCCAGGGGTCCTCGCGGCCGGGGACGGCGCCCTCCCAGAAGGCGTCGTCGTCCGGCGGGCGCGGGCCGGTGGCGTGCGGCGGCCGCTGCAGGGCCGGGGCCTCCTCGGCAGGCCTGCCGAACGCGGCGGCGAGGGCGGCGGTCGGCGGTGCCGCGGAGCGCGGAGAGTGTCCGTTCGACGAGGTCGCGCGATCGCCGAACGCACCCTCCACCCCGGCCGGACGGCCGAAGACGGCGGCGGACTCGGCGTCCACCGGGGGCCGGTCGAGGCCACGCGGCTGCAGCCGGGGCGGGTCCGCCCGATCGGGCTCCTGCTCGTCGCTCATGGTGGGCCCAAGCCTGCCGGCGCAGCGGTGAAGTCCGCGTAGTCGCTAGGGGGTCCGGCCGGGCACGGGCGTGGTGGTGGGGGTGGTGGGGGTGGTGGGGGTGGTGGTCGTGGTGGTACGGACCGCCGCGGGCTGCACGTTCGTGTCCAGCCGGGCGACGCCGGGGTTGCCCAGCACCGATCCGCCGAGCACGCCGCGGTCCGGCTGCACGGCCGGGGTGCTGGCGGTGACCGCGGGCAGCCCCACGAACGCGAGCGCGCCCAGGGCGAGCCCCGAGACCGCGGTGGCGCCCACGCGCACCCGGCGGCGGCTCTGGTCGGGCACCGCCGGGGCGGCGTCGAGACCGGCGGGCGCGATCATGTGGCTCATGCCTGCCGGGGGCATGCGCTCGGGGCGCAGGACCGAGACCAGCTCGCCCTCGGGCGACACGGCCAACCCGGCGGGCGGACCGGGCAGCTCGGTGTCCCGGGGGATCGAGCCGAGCTTGGAGAGCAACGACGACGGCACGTGCGGCTCGTCCGCCTGGCGGAGGGCGGAGCGGACCTGCCCCTGCGCGACGACCTCCGCGGCGCAGTCGCCGCACTCGACGACGTGCCGGGTGGCGCGCTCGTGGGCGGCGGCGGAGAGCTCGTCGTCGACGAAGGCCACGATCGCATCCAGCGACAGGTGGTCGACCCCCCAGTTCGGGGTGCCTCGTCCGAACCTCCGAGAACGACCGAGTGCGTCGGTCATGCCACCGCTACCTCCCTGCCCCTGCCCGGTTCACCCTCCAGGGCGCGCTGTCGCTCGATCGCCTGACGCAGCGCCGCGCGACCCCGGTGGATCCTGCTCCTCACCGTACCCAGCTTCACCCCGAGGGTGGCGCCGATCTCCTCGTACGAGAGCCCCTCGACGTCACACAGCACGACCGCGGCCCGGAACTCCGGGGCCAGCTCGTCCAGCGCCGCCTGCAGGGTCGGGTCGAGGTGCGTGGCCGAGAACACGTCCTCCGGCTCGGGGCCGCCCCCGGGCAGCCGGTCGGTGTCCTCGGGCAGGCCCTCCATGCGCAGCCGCGCACGGCGCCGGACCATGTCGAGGAAGAGGTTGGTGGTGATGCGGTGCAGCCAGCCCTCGAACGTGCCGGGGCGGTAGTTGGCGAGGGACCGGAAGACCCGGATGAAGGTCTCCTGGGTCAGGTCCTCGGCGTCGTGCGGGTTGCCCGTGAGCCGGTAGGCGAGCCGGTAGACCCGGTCCGCGTGCTCCCGGACGACCTCGTCCCAGCTGGGAGGGGTCCAGTCGGTCCCCTCGCCGGGCACCGACGCACGGGTACCCGCGTCGTCGAAACCCACGGTGGCCGGTCGGTCGGTCATGGGGGGAGCGCACCTCCTGCGGCGGGTCGTACCGTTCGGTCGGGCGGCGGGCCTGCGGGTGGTTCCCGGCCCCGGCGTGGGAGCGACGACCCCGCTCCCACGACACCTACCGTGCCGCACCCCCGTGACAGGAGCGTGATAGTCGTCTGAGAAGAACCTGTGAACCCGGGCGACCAGTAGATTCCTGATCCATGCTGCTCGCGTTCCTCGCCGCGACGACCCGTGCCCGCGCCGTCGTGGAGATCGGCACCGGGTCCGGGGTCACCGGACTCGCCCTGCTGCGCGGGATGGCACCGGAGGGCACCCTCACCACGATCGACGTCGATCCCGAGCTGCAGCGGGCCGCGCGGCGGACCTTCCTCGACGGCGGCTACTCCCCCGGGCGCTTCCGGTTGATCAACGGCTTGGCGAAGGAGGTGCTGCCGCGGCTGACCGACGGCGGGTACGACCTGGTCGTGGCCCACTCGGCGGACGAGGACTACCTCGGCGAGGCCGTGCGCCTGCTCCGCCCCGGCGGCGTGGTCTCGCTGGCGGGCGGCACGATCGCGGACGACGACGAGCAGTGGATCTCCACCGTGCTGCCGGACGGGACCCTGCTCGCCACCAGGTCGACGGCGGCTACAGCGCGGTGACGCCCTTGCCCAGCACGACGACCCCGCCCGGGCTGACCGTGTAGCGCGCCCGGTCCAGGGCCAGGTCCACCCCGACCAGCGCGCCGTCGGGCACCACGACGTTCTTGTCCAGGATCGCCCGGCGCACCACGGCCCCGCGGCCGATCCGGGCGCCCGGCAGGACCACCGAGTCCGAGACCTCGGCCCCGTTCTGCACCTGCACGCCGGGGCTGATCGTGGACCGGCGCACGATCGCGCCGGAGATGATCGTGCCCGCGCCGACGATGGAGTCCTGCGCGATGCCGCCGTCGACGAACTTGGCGGGCGGCAGCGGCGGCGTGGCCGTGCGGATGGGCCAGCGCATGTTGTAGAGGTTGAAGATCGGGTGGATGCTCACCAGGTCGGTGTGCGAGTCGTAGTAGGCGTCGATCGTCCCGACGTCTCGCCAGTACCCGGAGTCCCGGTCGGTGGCCCCGGGGACGACGTTGTCGGCGAAGTCGTAGACGTGCGCGTCCCCGCCGGCGACCATGCGCGGGATGATGTCGCCGCCCATGTCGTGGTCGGAGTCGCCGTCCTCGGCGTCCGCCCGCAGCGCGTCGACCAGCGCGTCGGTGGTGAAGACGTAGTTGCCCATCGAGGCGAAGGTGACCTCGGGGTCGTCCGGCACGTGGGGCGGCTCCGACGGCTTCTCCAGGAACCCGACGATCTTGCCGCCCGCGTCGGAGTCGATGCAGCCGAAGGCCTTCGCCTCCATCCGCGGCACCCGGATGCCCGCGACGGTGACGCCTGCCCCGGTCGCGATGTGCTGGGCGATCATCTGGCTCGGGTCCATCCGGTACACGTGGTCGGCACCGAAGACCGCGATGTAGTCCGGCTTCTCGTCGTAGACGAGGTTGAGGCTCTGGAAGATCGCGTCCGCCGAGCCGGTGTACCAGCGGCGGCCGAGCCGCTGCTGCGCGGGGACGGTGGTGATGTACTGCCCGAGCACGCTCGAGAGCCGCCACGTGGTGGAGATGTGCCGGTCGAGGCTGTGCGACTTGTACTGGGTCAGCACGCAGATCTGGTGGACCCCGGCGTTGACCAGGTTGGACAGCACGAAGTCGACGAGCCGGTAGTTGCCGCCGAACGGGACGGCGGGCTTCGCCCGGTCCGCGGTGAGCGGCCACAGGCGTTTGCCCTCGCCGCCCGCCAGCACGATGCCCAGGACGTTCGCGGGCATGCCGCCCGGGCCCAGCATCCGCGAGGAGGTCACGGTCGGAACCCTAGTGGGGTCGGGGTGCGCACGGCCATACGAAGCTCCTGCTGTGCAGCGCGGTGTTCCCCGATAGCGTGTGCCGGCGTGCGCATCGGTCTGCTGACTCGGGAGTACCCGCCGGATGTCTACGGCGGCGCGGGCGTCCACGTCGCCCACCTCGTGCCCGCGCTGCGGGCGCTGGTGGACGTCGACGTCCACTGCTTCGGCGCCCCGCGCGAGGGCGTGCACGCCTACCCCACCCCCGGCGGGCTGGCCGCGGCCAACGCGGCGCTGCAGACCCTCGGCACCGACCTGACGATGGTCGCGGGCCTCGAGGGCCCCGACGGTCCACCCGACCTCGCGCACTCCCACACCTGGTACGCCAACATGGCGGGCCACCTGGGGAAGATGCTCTACGGCATCCCGCACGTGGTCACGGCGCACTCGCTGGAGCCGCGCAGGCCGTGGAAGGCCGAGCAGCTCGGTGGCGGGTACCGGCTCTCCTCCTGGGTCGAGAAGACCGCCTACGAGAGCGCGGACGCCGTGATCGCGGTCAGCGAGGGCATGCGCACGGACGTCCTGGACTGCTATCCGGCGCTGGACCCCGCGCGGGTCCACGTGGTGCACAACGGGATCGACACCGACTTCTACCGCCCGGACCCCGGCCGCGAGGCGCTGATCGCCAACGGGGTGGACCCGGACCGGCCGAGCGTCGTGTTCGTCGGGAGGATCACCCGTCAGAAGGGTGTGGGTCACCTGATCGCGGCGGCCCACGCCATCTCGCGCGAGGCCCAGATCGTGCTCTGCGCGGGCGCCCCGGACACCCCGGAGATCGCCGAGGAGACCGAGAAGGCCGTCGGCGAGCTGGTCGCGGCCCGGCCCGGGGTGATCTGGGTCCGCCGCATGCTGGGGACCGCGGAGATCCGGCAGCTGCTCTCGGCCGCGGGCGTGTTCGTGTGCCCGTCGGTGTACGAGCCGCTGGGGATCGTGAACCTGGAGGCCATGGCCTGCGGCACCGCGGTCGTGGCGTCGGACGTCGGGGGGATCCCCGAGGTCGTCGACGACGGCGTCACCGGGACCCTGGTGCACTACGACGAGCACGACACCGCGGCGTTCCAGCGGGACCTCGCGGAGGCGGTGAACGCCGTGCTGGCCGACCCCGCGCGGGCCGAGGCGATGGGCGCGGCGGGCCGGGAGCGGGCGGTGCGCGAGTTCGCCTGGCAGGCGGCCGCCGAGAAGACCGTGGAGGTCTACCGGGCGCTCTGACCCTGCTTCTGTCGGGCACGGTGGGCCGCGACGGCGGAGCGGTTGGCGCACGCGGGTGAGCAGTAGCGGCGGGCGGCGTTGCGCGAGGTGTCGGCGAACACCCGCGCGCAGCCCTCCGCCGCACACCGGCCGTGCCGGTCCAGGCCGTACTCGGAGACGAGCATGGCCAGCGCGAACGCCGTCGTGGAGCGCACGCGGTCGAGGACCGCGGCGTCCGGCGGGGAGTAGTGCAGGTGCCAACCCTGCCCGTCGTGCCGGGTCAGGTGGGGTCCGATCTCGACGTCCGACAGCAGCCCGTTGACCGCCTGGGCCGCCGCGTCCAGGTCCTCGGCCTCGAAGACCGCACGCAGCCTGCCCGCCCAGCCGCGCAGGGCGGGCTCGGTCGACGCCGGGGCGCGTCCGGCCAGGTAGCCGTGCTCCACCAGGACCTGCCGCAGCTCGTCCGCCGCGGGCTCCCCCGCCCCCTTCGCCGGGGCCGTGACCGTGTTCACGAGCGCGACGGCAGCGCCGAGTGCATCACTTCTGTAACCGATGAAGTCCACTGAGCTATTACACCTGCTACCCTCGTGAAGTAAGTCGTCAATGACGAACGCATATTACCGAACCAGGAGGGGTCATGCGCTGCGCACAGTGTGGGTGGCCGGCCACGGAGGCACGGACGATCTCGACACACCACACGTCGGACGGATGGGTGCGATACAAGAGGTGCGCCTGCGGGAGCGTCTCGATCCAGCTGCTGACGCTGGAGGACACCCGCCCGCGGGACCTGCACGCGGCCCGCGTCTGAGCGGGCCGCGGCAGGGCGGGAGCGATCAGCCCGTGGCGACCTTCAGGGCCTCGCCGAGGTTCTCGGCCTCCTCGGGCGTCATCTCGACGACGAGCCTGCCGCCGCCCTCGAGCGGGACCCGCATCACGATGCCCCGGCCCTCCTTGGTCACTTCCAGGGGTCCGTCGCCGGTCCGGGGCTTCATCGCCGCCATGTCCTGCTCCCTCCGTCTGTCATGTCGTGCAGGGCGCCGATGCGCTGGGGAGCGCGCACAGGCGGGATGGTGTGCCCATTCTTCCCCATCGCCGATCTCGACACGAAACCGGAGCGATCAACCGGGTGGCGTTCACGCAGCGCAACCGCAGTGTCACCGGCCCCGCCCCGTCAGTCCGGCGTGGACCGGAAGCACGTCGTGACGTGGTCGTCCACGAGACCCGCGGCCTGCATCAGCGCGTAGGACGTGGTGGGCCCGACGAACCGGAACCCGCGCCGCTTGAGCTCCTTCGCCATCGCCCGCGACTCCGGTGTGATCGCCGGGACCTCCGCGAGGGTGGCGGGGCGGACGTGTGTCTCCGGCGCGAACGACCACAGCAGCTCGTCCAGCGGGGTGTCCAGCTCCAGGACGGCCCGCGCGTTGGCGATCGTGGCGTCGACCTTCATGCCGTTGCGGACGATCCCCACGTCCGCCATCAGCCGGGCCCGGTCCGCCTCGCCGAAGGCCGCCACCTTCTCCGGGTCGAAGTCGGCGAACGCGGCCCGGAAGTTCTCCCGCTTGCGCAGGATGGTCAGCCAGGACAGTCCGGACTGGAACGCCTCGAGCGACATCCGCTCGAACAGGTTCCGGACGCCGTGCAGCGGACGGCCCCACTCCTCGTCGTGGTACGCCATGTAGTCCGGGGTGGAGGTGGCCCAGCCACAGCGGTTCAACCCGTCGTCCAGCACGCCGGGGAGGTTACGCGGGACGTCCGACAGTCCCGGTGTCGATGCTCGACCACACCGACTACACCGACTGCGCCGACTCCGCGATCCGCGCGGCCCGCTTCAGCGAGGCCCGGAACCCGGCCGCCGCCACCGGCCTGACGAGCGGCCAGCCCAGCACCCCGATCCGGCCGAACGGGAGCTCCAGTCCCTCGGTCCAGGTGAACCGGCAGCGGTCCGGGCCCCACGCCTCCACCAGGAACGAGCTGTCCCCGGTCACGACCAGTCCGGTGTGGCGCACGTCGATACGTCCGCCGCCCTCGGCCGCGGGCTCGAAGGCCGTGACGGTGAAGGTGTCGACGACGCCGACGTCCCCGATCCCGGTCACCGCGACGACCTCGGACCCGGCGGAGCGCCCGTCCCCGGCCACCACCCGCACGCGGGTGGCGAGGATCCACTCGCGCTGCCGCTCCCAGTCCGTGACCAGGTCCCACACGGCCGAGGCGGGAGCCGCGACGTCGACGGCCACCACCAGGTCCCGACGCGCCCTGGTGGTCATCGGCCACCCTCCAGCTCCCGGACCCGCGCGGCGAGCGCGTCCCGCTCGACGACGACGGCGGCCCGCTCCCGCGAGGTCCGGTCCAGCTCCTCGGCCAACCGGTCCAGGACCCAGTCCACCTCGCCCATCCGGTACCCGCGGACGACCTGACGGAACCGCAGCCCGCGCACGTCCTCGCCCCGGACCTCGCCGGAGGGCAGCCGGGTGGGGGTGGCGTCCGGGGCCAGTGGGGCGAGCTCCTCGCCGCGGCCGAACACCAGGCTCGCCAGCACGAACACGACGGCGGCCACCGCCGCGACGACGAGCAGGTAGATCAGCGCGGTCCCCACCGCCGAATCACATCACGGGTGTGGGGACCGCGCGAGAGGACGCGCCTCAGGCGACCTGGTCCCTCGCGGGCAGCATCTCCCGCATCGGGGGCCGCTCGGTGGGGTCGAGCTCGCGGGAGTTCGGCACCCACTCGCCGCCGACCTGCACGAACTGGGTGAGCGGGGCGCCGGTGTCCGGGAGGCCGGAGCGGCGCAGCGCGGTCGCGGTGATCTGCCGCGACATCACACCCAGGTCCATCAGGTTGCGGTTGCGGTGCTTGCGCACACCGAGGTTGACCTGCCCGATGGCGTCGAGCCCGAAGGACTCCACGGTGTCCAGCAGCAGCCCGATCTCGACCCCGTAGCTGGTGGCGAACGGGACCGACTCGAGGAGCTCGCGGGTGCCCGCGTACTCCCCGCCGAGCGGCTGGACGATCCCGGCGAGCTCCGGGCGCAGCGCCGAGAGCAGCGGGCGGGCGACGAGCTCGGTGACCCTGCCGCCGCCGTGCTCCAGGGACTCCGCCTCGCTCACCTCCATCCGCAGCGGGCGCCGGTAGAAGCCCTTGACCAGGTGCACGCCCTCGGCCAGCAGCAACGGGCCGAGCAGCGAGGGCACGAAGGTGGGGTCGAAGTCGACGAGATCGGAGTCGATGAAGCAGATGACGTCGCCGTCCGTGGCGGCGAGCGAGCGCCACAGCACCTCGCCCTTGCCGGGAACGGGCTCGAGGTGCGGGACGACATCGGTGCGCCGGGCGACCCGGGCGCCGTTCTCCCGCGCAATGGCGATGGTGTCGTCGGTGGAACCGGAATCCATGACCAACAGGTCGTCCACAAGCGGGCGGTCGCCCTCGGTGAATGGCCGGATGGCGGCCACGATGGCGCCGATCGTGGCCGCCTCGTTCAGGGCCGGGAGGACGACGGAGACCTTCCGGCTGCGCTTGGCCGACACCAGGTCCTCGACGGTCCAGTCGGGGGTCTGCCAGGTACGACGGGCGAACCAGTCCTCGGTGATGGGCTGCATGGTTCTCCTCGGGTCCGTCTCGGGCGTGATCAACGCGGGGGACTACTCGGGTCGATGGAGCACTGCCGATTAGTTCTGGCTGCGATTACTGACGGGGTATCAGTCGGTTACGAGGCCGTTAAGAGGGTTCGATTCGTTGCTCGGTGCGCGTAAAGTCGACTCTTAAACCATTCTTCCGGGTGATTCAGGTCAGTGCTCGGACCGTGCGGGCCGGTACTCGGGTACCCGCGATCGCCGCCACCATGTCCAGGACCCGACGGGTCTGCGCGACCTCGTGGACCCGGAACACCCGCGCCCCCGCCGCCGCCGCGAGCGCCGTGGCCGCGAGCGTGCCCTCCAGTCGCTCCCCCACCGCCGCGTCCAGGGTCTCCCCCACGAAGTCCTTGTTCGACAATGCCATGAGCACCGGCCACCCGGTGGCGACGAGCTCGTCACACCGGCGGAGCAGCTCCAGCCCGTGCCAGGTGTTCTTGCCGAAGTCGTGCGTCGGGTCGATCAGCACGCCCTCCCGCGGGACCCCCAGCGCGACGACCCGCTCGGCCTGTGCCGTGGTCTCCGCGATCACGTCGGCGACGACGTCCGCGTAGCGCACCCGGTGCGGCCGTCGCCGGGGCACGGCACCGCCGGTGTGCGAGCAGACGATCCCCACCCCGGTCTCGGCCGCGACCTCGGCCAGCGTGGGGTCGGCGCCCTGCCAGGTGTCGTTGAGCAGGTCGGCGCCCTCGGCGACCGCGGCCCGTCCGACCGTCCCTCGCCAGGTGTCCACACTGATCACAGCCGCCGGGTGGCGCTCCCGCACGGCGGCCACGAACGGCACCACCCGGCGGGTCTCCTCCGCGGCGTCCACCTCGGTGCCCGGCCCGGCCTTCACCCCGCCGATGTCGACGATGTCCGCGCCCTCGGCCAGCGCCGCGTCCACCCGGGCCAGCGCGGCCTCGTCGGAGAACGTGGCCCCGCGGTCGTAGAACGAGTCCGGGGTGCGGTTGACGATCGCCATCACCAGCGCGCGGTCCTGCGCGGGTTCTCGGGTACCGAAGCGGAGTCTCACACCCTCGATCGTGACACGCCGCAGGCGTCGAGCGCCTCGTCGACCGTCGCCGCGACGGTGATCCGGGTCAGCGGCGAGTGCTGGCTGGCGAACCCCTTCTCGACGAGCCCGGTGACCCAGTCCAGCAGGCCGGCGTAGTGGCCGTCCGGGTCCAGCACCACGACCGGCTTCTCGTGCAGCCCCAGCGATCCGGCCGTCCAGACCTCGAACAGCTCCTCGCAGGTCCCGATCCCGCCGGGGAGGGCGAGGAAGGCGTCCGCGTGGGCCTCCATCAGCGCCTTGCGCTCGCGCATGGTCTCGGTGACCAGCAGCTCGTCCGAGTCGTGGTCCGCCCACTCGCGCTCGACCATCGACCGCGGGATGACGCCCACGGTGCGGGCCCCGCCCTTGCGCGCGGCGACCGCGACGGCCCCCATCATGGACTTGCGCCCGCCGCCGGAGACGAGCCCCCAGCCGCGCGCGGCGATGGCCGCCCCGGCGTCGGCGGCGAGGTCGAGGTAGCGCTGCGGGACGCCGTCCGAGCTCCCGCAGTAGACGCAGACGTTCACGGCCACCTCAGTGTGCTTCTTCCCAGGCCCGGTACGCGGCGTGCACCACGGCGACGGCGTCGTCGACGTCGTCCGTGAGGTGCAGCAGGTCGAGGTCCTTCTCGCTGATCTTGCCGGACTTCAGCACCGGGCCGGCGATCCAGTCGTAGAGCCCCTGCCAGTACTCGGTGCCGAGCAGGACCACGGGGAACTTGGTGACCTTCTTGGTCTGGACGAGGCAGAGGGCCTCGAACAGCTCGTCGAACGTGCCGAACCCGCCCGGCAGACAGACGAAGGCCTGCGAGTACTTGACGAACATGGTCTTGCGCACGAAGAAGTAGCGGAAGTTGATGCCGAGGTCGACCCAGTCGTTGAGGCCCTGTTCGAAGGGCAGCTCGATACCGAGCCCGACGGACAGCCCGCCCGCCTCCTGTGCCCCCTTGTTGACCGCCTCCATGGCCCCGGGCCCGCCGCCGGTGATCACGGCGTACCCGGACTCGGCCAGCGAGGTCCCGAGCGCGCGGCCGAGCGCGTACTCGGGGTGGTCCCGCGGGGTGCGCGCGGAGCCGAACACGGTGACGGCGCGCGGCAGCCCGGCCAGCATGCCGAAGCCCTCGACGAACTCGGCCTGGATGCGCATCACGCGCCAGGGGTCGGTGTGCACCCAGTCGCTGGGCCCCCGCGAGTCCAGCAGCCGCTGGTCGGTCGTGGTCGGCTCTTCGCGCTGGTCGCGTCGCAGCACGACCGGACCGCGGAGCTTCTCGTCCGGGCGGCCCCCGTTGACACTCATGGAGTCAGCGTACGGAGGCCCGGTGTCAGGCCAGGAACGCGGTGAGAACCTCTGTGCAACGCGTGATGGCCGTCGTGTCGACGTGCTCGTCGCGGGTGTGCGCGAGGTTGGGGTTCCCCGGGCCGTAGTTGAGCGCGGGGATGCCCAGCGCGGCGAAGCGGGAGACGTCCGTCCAGCCGTACTTGGCGCGGGCGGTGGTGCCGGTGGCCTGTAGGAACTGCTGCGCCGCCTGCTGCGAGAGGCCGGGGAGTGCGCCCGCGGACAGGTCGGTGAGCGTGACGTCGAACCCCGCGAGCACCTCGCGGACGTGCTGCTCGGCCTGCTCGGTGCCGCGGTCCGGCGCGAACCGGAAGTTGACGGTGACCACGCACTCGTCCGGCACCACGTTGCCCGCCACGCCGCCCTGCACCTTCACCGCCTGCAGGCCCTCGCGGTACTCGCAGCCGTCGATGTCGACGCGCCGCGGCTCGTACGCCTCCAGCCGGCGGAGGATCTCCCCCGCGTGGTGGATCGCGTTGTCCCCCAGCCAGGACCGGGCGGAGTGGGCGCGCCGTCCGGTGGTCCGGACCTCGACGCGGAGCGTGCCCTGACAGCCCGCCTCGACCTCGCCGTCCGTGGGCTCGCCGAGGATCGCGAGGTCCGCCTCCAGCCAGTCCCGGTGGTTCCGCTCGATCCGGCCCAGCCCGTTGCGGACGGCCTCGACCTCCTCGCAGTCGTAGAACACGAGGGTGAGGTCGTGGCGCGGCTCGGCGAGGGTCGCGGCGAGATGGAGGAAGACCGCGTCGCCCGCCTTCATGTCGGTGGTCCCGCAGCCGTAGAGCAGGTCGCCCTCGCGCCTGCTGGGCAGGTTGTCCGCGATCGGGACGGTGTCCAGGTGCCCCGCGAGCAGCACCCGGCTCGACCGCCCGAGGTTCGTGCGGGCGAGCACCGCCTGTCCGTCCCGGACCACCTCGAGGTGGGGGTGCGCGCGCAGGCCGGCCTCGACGGCGTCGGCGAGCTTCTCCTCGTCGCCGGACACACTCGGGACGTCCACGAGGGCGGCGGTCAGGGTGATCGGGTCGACGGTGAGGTCCACGGGACCAGGATCCCACCTCGGGACCCGACTCCAGGATTCGGCCAGGCTCGCCCCGCCGTCCGCGCCCCCGCCCGTGAGCAGCTGCAGCACCCGCCGTCGAGCGGGGTTGGCGGGCGAGGAACACCGCGTCGGCCATGCACCCATGATGCGTCGCCGCCCCAGCCCACCGCCCCGCCGTGCCGTCCCTCTCCCGTCGCCCCTCCACCCTTGGTGCGCCGACCCCTTTGCACTGCCCGCCTCCGCGCGGGCAGACCCCGATCCCGCCACCCGCACGCCTGCGGGCAGTGCAAAGCCACCCGCGACACCCTCACCCCCGCACCACAGACCGCTCGCCGACGACCGCCACCCGCATCCGAGCGGGCAGTGCAAAGCC
>Ga0070665_100001776_pt1 | contig 24558 bp, 21 predicted proteins | sample KBSS13metaG_FD_65862 | JGI IMG/M metagenome (GOLD analysis project Ga0070665, IMG submission 65862) | Switchgrass rhizosphere microbial communities from Kellogg Biological Station, Michigan, USA - KBS S1-3 metaG | ecosystem: Host-associated > Plants > Roots > Rhizosphere > Soil ... | reverse complement strand
GCGGCCGCGAGCAGGACGCCCTGGACGTCGCGCGAGTAGTCGAAGGCCAGCCGCAGCGCGGGGAGCTGCGCGGCCAGGCCGACCCCGGCGAGCACCCCGCCGAACATCGCGAGCCCGCCCCAGCGCGGGGTCGGGGTCACGTGCACGTCACGGCCTCGCGGCCAGGCGACCGCGCCCAGCCGCAGGGCGAGCACGCGGACGAGCCCGACCAGCAGGAACGTCACGACGGCGGCAGCCAGCCCGACCAGCAGGTACTCCCGGATCGGGAGCCCGAGGCCGAAGCTCGACTGGGCCAGGGTCACGGCGCTAGTGTCCCGCGCCGCACGCCCGGCCCGCCGCCCAGGGCACCGACCGTCAGCGGGCGTACGCCGGGACGCGACCGACCAGGGCGGAGACGCGCTCCGCGACGTCCGCGAGCTCGCGGTCCCCGCCCGGGGTGCCGTGTTCGGCCTTGACCGCGCGGGCCAGCAGGGTCGCGATCTCGGCCATGTCCGTCTCGACCATGCCCTGGGTCGTGGTGCTCGGCGAGCCCACGCGGATGCCCGACGGCTTCATCGGCGGCGCCGGGTCGTACGGGATCGCGTTCTTGTTCAGCGTGATCCGGGCCAGGTCGGAGCGGGCCTCGGCCTCGCTGCCGGTGACGCCGATCGGCCGCAGGTCGATCAGCGCGAGGTGGGTGTCCGTGCCGCCGGAGACGGCCCGCATGCCCTCGGCCTCGAGCCCCTTGGCCAGCGCCTGGGCGTTCGCGATGACCTGGCTCGCGTAGGCCTGGTACTCCGGCTGCGCCGCCTCCCGCATCGCGACGGCCTTGGCCGCCACCGAGTGCATCAGCGGGCCGCCCTGGGAGAACGGGAAGACGGCCTTGTCGATCGCCTTGGCGTGCTCCGCGCGGGTGAGGATCATGCCGCCGCGCGGGCCGCGCAGCACCTTGTGCGTGGTCGCCGTTACGACGTCCGCGAACGGCACCGGCGACGGGATCGCCTTGCCCGCGACCAGGCCGATGAAGTGCGCGGCGTCGACCATCAGCTTGGCGCCGACCTCGTCCGCGATCTCGCGGAACAGGGCGAAGTCGATCAGCCGCGGGTACGCGGTGGCGCCCGCGATGATGATCTTCGGCCGGTGCTCGCGGGCCAGGTCGCGGACCTGGTCGTAGTCGATGAGCTCGGAGTCCTCGCGGACGGTGTAGCTGACGGCGTGGAACCAGAGGCCGGAGAAGTTCACCTTCGACCCGTGAGTCAGGTGGCCGCCCTGCTTGAGGTCCATGGCCAGCACGGTGTCGCCCGGCTTGGCGAACGCGGCGTAGGCCGCGAGGTTCGCGCTCGCGCCGGAGTGCGGCTGCAGGTTGACGTGCTCGGCGCCGAAGAGCTCCTTGGTCCGCGCGTTGCCGATCTCCTCGGCGACGTCGACGACCTGGCACCCGCCGTAGTACCGGCGCCCCGGGTAGCCCTCGGCGTACTTGTTCGACAGCGTGGACCCCAGCGCGGCGAGCACGGCCGGGCTGGTGAGGTTCTCACTGGCGATCAGCTGGAGTCCGCCACGCAGGCGCTCCAGCTCGTCGAGGACGACACCGGCGATCTCCGGGTCCTCCTGCTGCAGGGCCCCGAAGTCCGGGCCCCAGAACGGGATGTCGCTGCGCTCGCTCACGAGGGACCAGGCTACCTGCGGGTTCCTCCCGGCGGGCGAGGACCCGGTCACATGCTCCGGATCAGTGCTCGCAGTTGTGTTCATCGCTCTGGTTCGGCGATACTGCGCCGATGACCGCGCCACGCTCGGCCCCCCGCACCGCCCGCGCCCGGGTGCGGGCCCAGCTCACGGCCGAGATCGTCGACGTCGCGCGGGCGCACCTCGCCACCTCGGGCGCCGCCCAGCTGTCGCTGCGGGCCGTGGCCCGGGAGCTCGGCATGGTGTCGTCGGCGGTCTACCGCTACTTCCCCTCGCGGGACGACCTGCTCACGGCCCTGATCGTCGAGGGGTACGACGCGCTCGGGGCGGCCGTGGAGGCGGCGGCGGGCTCCGGCTCGCTGCGGGAACGCTGGCACGCGGCCTGCTCGGCGGCGCGGACCTGGGCCCTCGAGCACCCCCACGAGTACGCCCTGCTCTACGGCTCCCCCGTCCCCGGCTACCAGGCGCCCCAGGACACGATCGCCCCCGCGGGCCGGGTGGCGGTGGTGCTCGCGGAGATCCTCCGGGACGGGATCGCCTCCGGCGAGGTCACGCCGCCCGCCGGGGACTCCTCCGCGGTGAACCTCGAGATCGTGGAGGAGCTCGGGCTCCCCGCGGACACGGCCCTGGGCAGCGCCTTCGTCCTGGCCTGGAGCTCGCTGTTCGGGGCGATCAGCTTCGAGCTCTTCGGCCACACCCACGGTGTGGTCCTGGACCACGAGCAGCACTTCACGCAGGTCGTCACCCGCCTGGCCGAGGACGTAGGCCTCTCCCCCACCCCCTGATCACCACACCCTCACACAGGCCGCAGCACCACCATCACTGATCACCACACCCTGACGCAGGTGCGAGTTCCCCGCATCGCTGATCATCACACCCTGACGCAGGTGCGAGTTCCCCGCGTCGCTGATCACCACACCGTCACGCAGGTTCGATGCCCTCCGCGCCTGATCACCACACCCTGACGCAGGTTCGATCATGCGGAAACCTGAGTGGGGGTGTTCTCGCCCGCGCAGCCCATGATCACCACACCCTCACGCACGACGCCGGGCGATCCGCTCGGCGACGATCATCGCCGTCCGCTGCTCGACCTGCTGCCGCACCGCCGCCACCATCCGGTCGCGTCGCCGGTACACGTCGGCCGCCTGGAAGCGCATCGTGTGCCAACCGAGCGCACCGGTGCGGATGTCGCGGGCGCGGTCGAGTGCGTCGTCGTGCTCTTCGCTGTCGTACTCGATCGCGAGGCGGGCGCGTGGGAAGGCCAGGTCGACGCGGGCGACGAACCGGCCGAACGCGTCGTGCAACTCGTACTGCACCTCGGGCCGCAGGCCGCTCAGCACCAGCGCGAGCCGCGCCCGCGTCTCCATCGGCGACTCCGCCCTCGGGTCGGCCAGCGCCACCACCCGGTCGAGCCGCAGGCAGTTCCGCGCGCCGGGCTCGACGAGCCGGCGGTCGAGCAGGGCGAACGGATCGAAGCGCGGCGGATCCCCGGGCCTCTCGGGCCGAGCCAGCGCGTCGACGGCGACGACGGCGTCGAGCAGCGTGAGTCGTCTCCCGAGGTCCCAGGCCGTGCGGAAACGGTCGGTGACCGTCACCCCCGCCACGTCCTCGATCTCCTGGGTGATGCCCTGGTGCACGACCAACCCGGGCTGCGGTTTCACATGCCGGGGCACGAGGACCTCGGCGGGCGCGTCCCGAGGCTCGCACGAGGCGCCGAGCGCATGCGCCGCCGAGTATCCCGCGAGCACTCCACCGCGGCGTTCCACCAGCAGGAACGCCGCCCGCGAACGATCGCCGAAGGTCAGCGGGCCTGCAGGGACGTAGACGTCGGGGAAGACCCGGACGTACCGCGGTCCCGCGAGCGCACCGCGTGTGACGAGACCGGCGCGGAGCGCATCCGAGCCGCGGAAGGGGCCGTTGAGCATGTCGGCACGATGAGCGATTCCCCTGGTCCGCCGGGGCGGAATGGGAGAACTCGGCGCCGCGAACCGCGGATCAGCTGCGTGAGGGTGTGGTGATCAAGGCTCCGGGACACGAGAACACCCCCACCCAGGTTTCCGCATGATCGAACCTGCGTCAGGGTGTGGTGATCAGCGGCGTGGGGGTTCGCACCTGCGTCAGGGTGTGGTGATCAGCGATGCGGGGGACTCGCACCTGCGTCAGGGTGTGCTGATCAGCGGCGGGGGCAACCCGCACCTGCGTGAGGGTGTGCTGATCAACGGGAATGCTCAGCCCAGGGGGACGTCCTGGCCGATCACCTCGGAGACCTCCGCCCTCGTCACCGCGCCCTCGCGGAGGATCCGGGGGGACTTCCCCGTCAGGTCGACGATGGTGCTCGCGACCGGGTCGCCGCTCGGGCCGCCGTCGAGGTAGAGCGCGACCGAGTCCGCGAGCTGGTCCAACGCCTCGGCGGCGGTGCTCGCGGGGGGACGCCCGGAGATGTTCGCGCTGCTCACGGCCATGGGGCCGACGTCGCGCAGGAGCTCGAGGGCGACCGGGTGCAGCGGCATCCGGAGCATCACGGTCCCCTTCGTCGAGCCGAGGTCCCACGACAGCGACGGGGCGTGCGGGAGCACGAGCGACAGCCCGCCCGGCCAGAACGCCTCGATCAGCGACCGCGCGGTGGCGGGGACCCCGAGCACCAGGCCGTCGATCGTCGACCACGAGCCGACCAGCACCGGCACCGGCATGTCCGGGCCGCGGTGCTTCGCGGCGAGCAGGGAACGGACGGCGGTGGAGGAGAACGCGTCGCACCCCAGGCCGTAGACCGTGTCCGTCGGCAGGACGACCAACCTGCCCGACCGCACGGCCTGGGCGGCGGCGGTGAGTCCCTCGACGCGGGTGTCGGGATCCGAACAGTCGTAGACGGGTGCGGCCGGAGCAGTCACGGACGCACCCTACGACCGCGGGGTGGGCCCGCTCAGCGCGGGGCCGCGGCGCGGCGGGCGGTGGCGAAACGGGGGCGTCCGGCCAGGTCGGTGTGGGCCTCGACGTCGGTCAGGACCCGACGACGGCGCATCAGCGCGGGGACGGCGTCGGCGTGGGTGTCGTCGTGCTCGATCGCGAGCCCGCCACCGTGTCGCAGGATCGTGGCCGCGAGCGCGATCACGGCCGGGACCAGCGCCAACCCGTCCGGCCCTCCGAACACCGCGACCGCCGGGTCCCACTCGGACACCTCGGGCGGGACGGGCGTGCCGTCCGGCACGTACGGCGGGTTGCAGACCACGAGGTCGACCCGCGCCTCGAGGTCGGCGAGCAGGTCGGGGCGGCGGACGTCGTCGGCGTGCAGGACCACCCGGTCACCGTGCGCCGCGATGTTCCGCCGGGCCCAGGTCAGCGCGGCCGGATCCTGCTCGACGGCGTGCACCCGAGCGTCCGGGCGGGCGGCGGCGAAGGCCAGCGCCAGCGCAGCCGATCCGGTGCACAGGTCCACGACCAGCGGGTTCTCGACGCCTGCCAGCTCCTTGAGCCCCCACTCCAGCAACAGCTCCGTCTCCGGGCGCGGGGTGAACACCCCCGGCCCGACCGCCACCTCGACGGGCCCGAGCACCGCGGTGCCGAGGATGTGCTGCAACGGCTCCCGGGTGACCCGCCGCGCCACGAGCTCCTGCAGGTCCGTGACCTGCGCGGGATCGACGAGCGGGCGCAGCATCAGCTGCGAGCGCGGCACCCCCACCACGTGCGCGGCGAGGAACTCCGCCTCCACCCGGGCCGAGTCGATCCCGGCCGCGGCGAGCGCCCGCTCCGCCTCGGCGATCGCGATCCGCAACGGCAACCGCGTCACCCGCTCACCCCTCTCGCAGGATGGGAGGTCGGGGCTGGAACGCAGGTGTGCAGCCGTGATGCGGTCACGGGGAGCCGGCCTCGGACGCGGCGAGGGCCTCGGCGCGCTCCGCTGTCTGGAGGGCCTGCACGACGTCGTCCAGCTCGCCGTCCAACACCGTCGACAGGTTGTGGGCCTTGTAGCCCACCCGGTGGTCCGAGATCCGGTTCTCCGGGAAGTTGTAGGTGCGGATCCGCTCGGAGCGGTCCACCGTGCGCACCTGGCTCTTCCGCTCCGCCGACGCCGCCGCGGCCTGCTCGGCCTCGTGCAACGCCTGCAGCCGCGACCGCAGCACCTCCATGGCGCGCGCCTTGTTCTGCAGCTGCGACCGCTCGTTCTGGCAGCTCGCGACGATCCCGGTCGGCAGGTGCGTGATCCGCACCGCCGAGTCCGTGGTGTTGACCGACTGCCCGCCGTGGCCCGAGGACCGGTAGACGTCCACGCGGAGGTCGTTCTCGTCGATCTCCACCTCCGCGTCCTCCCCCGTGTCCGGGTAGACGAGGACGCCCGCCGCCGAGGTGTGGATGCGACCCTGCGACTCCGTGACCGGCACCCGCTGCACGCGGTGCACGCCGCCCTCGAACTTCAGCGCCGACCAGACGCCGTCCGGGGTGGGCGTCTTCGACCGGACGAGCAGGGTGATGTCCTTGACGCCGCCGAGGTCGGAGTCCACGGCGTCGAGCACCTCGACCTTCCAGCCGCGGCGCTCGGCGAAGCGGGTGTACATGCGCACGAGGTCCCCGGCGAACAGCGCGGACTCCTCGCCGCCCTCGCCGGACTTGACCTCCATGACGACGTCGTCGCCGTCGTGCGGGTCGCGGGGCACCAGCAGCTCGGCCAGCTTCGACTCCAGCGCCGGGATGGCCGCGGCCAGCGAGTCCGCCTCCGCGCCGAACGACGGGTCCTCGGCCGCGAGCTCGCGGGCGGCGGCCTCGTCCGAACGGGCGGCGGCGAGCTCCCGCGCGACGGCGACGAGCGGGCCGAGCTCGGCGTAGCGGCGGCCGAGCCTGCGGGCCAGGGCCGGGTCCGTGTGCACGGCCGGGTCCGCCAGCCGGGTCTCCAGCTCGGCGTACTCGTCGACGAGCGTGTCCACCGCGCCCGCCGGGCTGCTGCTCACCGCCACCGTCCTGCTCCTGTTCTCGCTGCTGTGCGACTCGCGAACCGTGCCGTGCGACTCGCGGACCGTGCTGTGCGACTCGCGAACCGTGCTGTGGGACTCGCGGGTCCTGCTGTGCGACTCGCGGGGTCTGGGGTGCGACTCGCGGGTCCCTGACATGCGAACGGCGCCCGGCCCCTCGGAGGAGGGGGCGGGCGCCGTCGGCGGTGCTAGTTGGCTGCTGCCTTGCCTGCAGCGCGCTTGCCGTAGCGCGCCTCGAAGCGGGCGACGCGGCCACCGGAGTCCAGGATCCGCTGCTTGCCGGTGTAGAAGGGGTGGCAGGCCGAGCAGGTCTCGACCGTGAGGGCCGAGTTCGGGTGCGTGCTGCGGGTGGAGAAGCTGTTGCCACAGCTGCACGTGACCTGGGTCTCCGTGTACTGCGGGTGAATGCCCTCGCGCATGGGGGTGTTTCCTCTCGAAGATCGACCGCCGGGTCCTGCGTTCTCCCGATGTTCGGGGGATTCCGGGGGCGGAGCCCCAGGATGTAGGTGAACCGGAGCCGGATGCGTGACGCTCCATTGAACCACCGGGCCCCGGCGGGGATTCCCGCCGGGGCCCGGTGGCGTGCAGTGCGCTCAGTCGTCCTTGCCGAAGTTCCCCGGCGTGGTCTTCTGGACCTGCATGAGGAACTCGATGTTGGTGCGGGTCTTGCGCAGCTGGCCGAGCACGAGCTCGATCGCCTGCTGGTGGTCCAGCGCGGCCAGCACGCGGCGGAGCTTCACGCTCACCGCGAACTCGTCCGCGGACATGAGCAGCTCCTCCTTGCGGGTGCTCGACGCGTCCACGTCGACCGCCGGGAAGATCCGCTTGTCGGCGAGCTTGCGGTCCAGCTTGAGCTCGGCGTTGCCGGTGCCCTTGAACTCCTCGAAGATCACCGTGTCCATCGTCGAACCGGTCTCGACCAGCGCGGACGCGAAGATGGTGAGCGAGCCGCCGTCCTCGATGTTGCGTGCCGCGCCGAGGAAGCGCTTCGGCGGGTAGAGAGCGGTGGAGTCCACACCGCCGGACAGGATCCGGCCCGACGCCGGCGCGGCCAGGTTGTAGGCCCGGCCGAGGCGGGTGATCGAGTCCAGCAGCACGACGACGTCGTGTCCCAGCTCGACGAGCCGCTTCGCCCGCTCGATCGCCAGCTCGGCGACCGCGGTGTGGTCCGACGGCGGGCGGTCGAAGGTCGAGGCGATGACCTCGCCCTTCACCGACCGCTGCATGTCGGTGACCTCCTCCGGCCGCTCGTCGACCAGGACGACCATGAGGTGGCACTCGGGGTTGTTCGTGGTGATCGCGTTGGCGATCGCCTGCATGATCATGGTCTTGCCCGCCTTGGGCGGCGACACGATCAGCGCGCGCTGACCCTTGCCGATGGGCATGACCAGGTCGATCACCCGGGTGGTGAGCTTCGACGGCTCGGTCTCCAGGCGCAGGCGCTCGTTCGGGTAGAGCGGCGTGAGCTTGGTGAACTCGGGCCGGTTCCTGCCGGACTCGGGGTCCCGGCCGTTGATCGAGTCGATGCGCACCAGCGGGTTGAACTTCTGCCGCTGCTGCTCGCCCTCGCGGGGCTGGCGCACGGCGCCGGTGATCGCGTCTCCGCGGCGCAGGCCGTGCTTGCGGACCATCGACAGCGACACGTAGACGTCGTTCGGGCCGGACAGGTAGCCCGTGGTCCGGACGAACGCGTAGTTGTCCAGGATGTCGACGATGCCGGCCACGGGGAGCAGGACGTCGTCGTCTCGCACCTCGGTGTCGACGTTGCGGTCGCGCTCGCCTGCGGGGGTCCGCTCGTTGCGGTCCCGGCCGCGCCTGCGGTCCCGGTAGCGGCGCCCGCGACGGCCGCGGCCGTCGCCGTCGTCGTCCAGGTCGTCGTCCCCACGCAGGTCGTTCCGCGGGTCGTTCCGCGGGTCGTTCCGGGGCTCGTTCCGGGTGTCCGGGCGGGGGTTCCGCTCGTCCGTCCGGGTGTTCCGCTCGCCGCGGTCGCTGTTCCGGCCGCCGCGGGTGTCCTCGCCGTTGCGGGCGTCGTCGCGGTTGTTCCGGTTCCGGTTGCGGTTGCGACCCTCGCCGTCCTGCTGCCGGTCGGTGCGGTCGGAGGGGCCGACGGAGGCGGCGACCGCGTCCAGGGTGTCCGACTCCGGACCGCGCTCCCGACGGCGGGTCTGCCTGCGGCGGCCCTCGCCCTCGGCCTCGTCCGTGCTGGGCGCGTGCCCGTTGACCTGCCCGTTCGTCTCGGCGGCGACCGGGGCGGGGGTCTCGGCGGGCTGCGCGGTGTCCTCGCCCGAGGGCTGGGGGTCCGGGGCGCCTGCGGGCCTGCTGGCCGCGCGACGGCGGCGGGTCGGCTTCTCCGGCGCCGCCTCGGCGGCGGGGGCCGCGGGGGTCTCCGCCGGGGCGGCCGAGACGACCTCGGTGGCCTCGGTGACCTCGGCCTCCGCGGGCTTGGTCCGCCGGGTCCGGCGCGCGGGCGCCTCGGTCTCGGTGACGGACTCGGCCGTGTCCAGCGGGAGCTGGTCGGCGTCCGCGGACGACTGCGCCTTGCGCGAGGTGCGCTTGGCCGGAGCGGGGGCGCCGCCCTGCCGCTCCTTGATGGCGGCGATGAGGTCGCCCTTCCGCATCCCGGCGATGTCCGGGATGTTCAGCTCACCGGCGAGCTGCCGCAGGTCGGCGAGGACCATGCCGGACAGGCCGCCGCGCTTGCGGGGGGCCGCCGAGTCGGCGCCGGGGGCAGTGCTGACGAGATCGGTCTCGCTCACGAAGTTCCTTCCTGACCGGCCCACGGAGATTCCGGGAGACCAGCGGATTTCCACACGTCACGCCCGGCTGCTCGCCGGGCTACGAGCGCCGAGGCGGCAAAAGTGTGAGAGCCGCCTCAGGCGAGTGCAGGGGCGGCGACCGTGCGACGGTCGCGGGGAAGAGGCCGCTCGGTCCGGACCGGATCCGACCGCATGGGCTGCAGTGAGGGGTACCGGCTCGAGTGGCCACGCGGATGACGCGGGATCGCCGTGCGAGGTCGAGCGTAGCCCGTCACGGAGTCGGCGGCAACAACGACCCCAGCGTGTCGGCGCTCTCAACCCCGACGCTCAGCCGATCTCGACGCGCGCGCCGACCGTGTCCACCGGCAGCGGCAGGACCGTGAACCCGGTCGTGTCCACCCCGGCGGGCAGCGTGCCGTCCGAGGTCAGGGCCAGGACCGTCGGACCGGCCCCGGAGATGGTGGCGGGCACCGCATGCGCGCGCAGCGCGTCGACGAGGTCGGCGGACTCCGGGTAGGCCGGGCGCCGGTAGGCCTGGTGCAGCCGGTCCTCCGTGGCCGCCATCAGCAGCTCCGGGCGCTGGGTGAACGCCAGTACCGACAACGCGGTGCGGCTCCCGGTGAACGCGGCGTCGGACAGCGGGACGACCTCGGGCAGCAGCCCGCGGGTGGTCTTCGTGGAGGACTCGACGCCCGCCACGAGCGCGACCGGCGCGATCCCCGCGTGCACCTCCTGGCGGACCGCGTGGAACCGCGAGGACGTGTTGCCCGCGGTCTCCCACGCGACGACGAAGCCGCCCAGCAACGAGGCCGCCGCGTTGTCCGCGTGGCCTTCCATACCGGCGGTGACCTGCAGCAACGCCTCGCGCTCCAGCTCGGGATCGCGCCCGGCCAGCACGCACGCCGCGACCGCCCCCGCCACCGCGGCGGCCGCCGAGGAGCCGAGCCCGCGCGAGTGCGGGATGGCGTTGACGCAGCGCATCCGGATCCCGGGGGGTGCTCCGCCGACGTCGAAGCCGAGCAGCGCCCACGCGTGGTGCATCGCGCGCACGACGAGGTGGGACTCGTCGCACGGGACCTGCTCCGCACCCTCGCCCTCGACCTCCACGACGACGCCGGAGGGCGCGACGCTCACCTCGACGTCGTCGTGGAGCGACAGCGCGAGGCCCAGCGAGTCGAACCCGGGCCCGAGATTGGCCGACGACGCGGGCACCCGGACCCGGACCTCGTTCGGTCTGCCCATCAGGCCAGCTCCAGGGCCGCCGCCACCGCCGTCGGGTCGATCGGGACGACCTCCATCGACGGTGCGGTGGCCAGCACGGAGTCCGGGTCCTTGAGCCCGTTGCCCGTGACGGTGCACACCACGAGCTGCCCGCGGGCCAGGGTGCCGTTCGCCGACGACTGCAGCAGGCCCGCGACCGACGCGGCCGACGCGGGCTCGACGAACACCGCCTCGCGGGTGGACAGCAGCCGGTGCGCGGCGAGGATCTCGTCGTCGGTGACCGCCGCGAACTGGCCGCCGGACTCCTCGCGGGCCGCCTGCGCGCCGTTCCAGGAGGCGGGAGCGCCGATCCGGATCGCCGTGGCGATGGTCTCGGGGTTCTTCACCGGCGCCCCGTGGACCAGCGGCGCGGCCCCCGCGGCCTGGTAGCCGAACATCCGCGGCAGGGCCGGGACCAGCCCGTCCTCCGCGTAGGCGCGGTAGCCCTTCCAGTACGCGGTGATGTTGCCCGCGTTGCCGACCGGCAGGCAGTGCACGTCCGGGGCGCGGCCGAGCGCGTCGCAGATCTCGTAGGCGGCGCTGGCCTGCCCGGCGATCCGGGTCGGGTTCACCGAGTTGACCAGCGCGATCGCCGGGTAGTCCGCGGTGGTCTTGCGGGCGAGCTCGAGGCAGTCGTCGAAGTTGCCGTCGATCTGCAGGATCCGGGCGCCGTGCGCCACGGCCTGGGCCATCTTGCCCAGCGCGATCTTGCCCCGCGGGACCAGCACCGCACTGGTCATCCGGGCGCGCGCGGCGTAAGCGGCCGCCGAGGCGGACGTGTTCCCGGTCGACGCGCAGAGCACGCTCTTCTTGCCCTCGGCCAGCGCCGCGGTGACCGCCATCGTCATCCCGCGGTCCTTGAACGAGCCGGTGGGGTTGGCGCCGTCGACCTTGAGGTAGACCTCGCAGCCGGTCCGCTCGGAGAGCACCGGGGCCGGGAGCAGCGGCGTGCCGCCCTCGCCGAGGGTGACGATCTCCCACCCGGGCTCGACGGGCATCCGGTCCCGGTAGGCGTTGATCACGCCGGGCCAGGGGGCGAGCGGGCTCGCGACAGGCACTGTGTCTCCGTTCGACTTCGATGACTCGGCCGACATCTCAGGCGCCCAGGGCGCTGACCGCACGGCCGAGCCCCTCGACGCGCAACACGCTCTCGACCCCGAGCACCACGTCCAGCTCGGCGAGCGCCTCGACGGTCTCGCGCAGCGCCGAGTCCGGCGCCCCGTGCGTGACGACGACCAGGCGCGCGTTCCCGTTCGCCTCGACCGGGCCGTCGTCCCCGCCGCCGGTCTGGCGCACCGCGGCGATGCTGACCTCGCGGCGGGCGAACTCCCCCGCGACCGCGGACAGCACGCCCGCACGGTCCGCGACCTCGAGCGAGACGTGGTAGCGGGTGTGCACGTCCCCGATCGGGCGCACGGGCAGGCTCGCGTACGCGGTCTCGCGCGGCCCGCGGCCGCCACCGACCCGGTTGCGCGCGACGGCGACCAGGTCGCCCAGGATCGCGCTGGCCGTGGGGGCCCCGCCTGCGCCCTGGCCGTAGAACATGAGCTGACCAGCGGCGTCCGCCTCGACGAACACGGCGTTGAACGCCTCGTCGACGCCCGCCAACGGGTGGGTCTTCGGGATCATCGCCGGGTAGACCCGCGCGGACACCGACTCCGCCGTACCCCGGGTTCCGGCGACCCGCTCGCAGATCGCCAGCAGCTTGATCGCGCAGCCCAGTCCGTCGGCGGCCGCGATGTCCGCGGCGCTGACCCGGCGGATGCCCTCGCAGTGCACGTCCGCGGCGGTGACCCGGGTGTGGAAGGCGATCGTGGCGAGGATAGCGGCCTTGGAGGCGGCGTCGTAGCCGTCGACGTCCGCGGTGGGGTCCGCCTCGGCGTACCCGAGCCGGGTGGCCTCCTCCAGTGCGTCCGCGTAGCTCGCGCCGGAGGCGGCCATCGCCGAGAGGATGAAGTTGGTGGTGCCGTTGACGATCCCGGCGACGCGGGTGATCCGGTCCCCCGCCAGCGACTCGCGCAGCGGGCGGAGCAGCGGGATCGCGCCTGCGACCGACGCCTCGTAGTAGAGGTCGACGCCCGCGGCGTCGGCGGCCTCGGCGAGGGTGGCGCCGTCCTCGGCGAGCAGCGCCTTGTTCGCGGTGACCACCGACTTGCCGGACTTGATCGCCTGCAGCAGCAGGGTGCGCGCGGGCTCGATGCCCCCGACCACCTCGACGACGACGTCCACGTCGTCCCGCGCCACGAGCGCCGCGGCGTCCGTGGTGAGCAGCTCCTGGCGCACCTCGGGGTGCCGGTTCACCCGACGCACGGCGATGCCCGCCAGCTCGACGGACGCGCCGACGCGGGCCGCGAGGTCCGCGGCCTGGTCCTCCAGGAGCCGGACGACCTCGGTGCCGACGGTGCCGCAGCCCAACAGCGCGACCCGGACGGGCCGGTTCTCACTCACCACGGTCGGATCATCCCTGCTCGGCGGGTGTCCGGACAGACCGGGGTGCCGACGCTCACGGCCCGACCTCCAGCCGGAACTGGTCGGCGTCGGTCTCCCGGCGCAGGATCACCCTGGCCTCGCCGCGCCGGACGGCGACGACGGCGGGGCGCGGCAGCCGGTTGTACGAGCTGGCCATGGAGTAGCAGTACGCGCCGGTCGCGGCCACGGCGAGCAGGTCGCCGGGGGCGAGGTCGGCGGGCAGCCAGCAGTCGCGGACCACGATGTCGCCGGACTCGCAGTGCTTGCCGACGACCCGGGACAGGACCGGGCGGTCCCCGTCCGGCAGCGAGTCGACGGCCGACGCGCGCGAGACCAACCTGCAGTCGTACTCCGCGTCGTAGAGGGCGGTGCGGATGTTGTCGCTCATCCCGCCGTCGACGCTGACGTACCGCCTGCTCCCGCCGCCGAGGGGCACCTCCTTGAGGGTGCCCACCTCGTAGAGCGTGAGCCCGCCGGGCCCGGCGATCGCCCGACCCGGCTCGACGGCGATGTCCGGCACGTCCAGCTCCTCCGCCGCGCACTCCTTCTTGACGATCGTGCGCAGCTCCTCCGCCAGCGTCGGGACGCTGAGCGGGTCCTCGTCCGGCCGGTACGCGATGCCGACGCCGCCGCCCAGGTCCAGGGTCGTGAGCTGCGGGAGCTCGCCGTGCTCGCGGTGCAGCAGCGCCAGCAGCCGGACGACACGGTGCGCCGCGACCTCGAAGCCCTCGGTGTCGAAGATCTGCGAGCCGATGTGGCTGTGCAGCCCGACGAGCCGCAGGTTCGGGGCCTTGAGCACGCGCCGCGCGGCCTCGGCGGCGTCCGACCGCTCGGCCCCGGCGATGGAGAACCCGAACTTCTGGTCCTCGTGCGCGGTCGCGATGAACTCGTGGGTGTGCGCCTCGACACCGACGGTGACCCGGATCATCACCGGCTGCACGACGCCGCGCTCGCCCGCCACCGCGTCCAGCCGGGTGATCTCGTGGAACGAGTCCAGCACCACGCGGCCGACCCCGGCCTCGACGGCCTGCTCCAGCTCCGCGACGGACTTGTTGTTGCCGTGCAGGGCGATCCGGCCTGCCGGGAACGCCGCCCGGAGCGCGACGGCGAGCTCGCCGCCGCTGCAGACGTCGAGGCTCAGGCCCTCGTCGGCCACCCAGCGGGCGATCTCGACCGACAGGAACGCCTTGGCGGCGTAGTGCACGTTCGAGGCGCCGAAGGCGGCGGCGAACTCCGCGGCGCGCGAACGGAAGTCCTCCTCGTCGATCACGAACAGCGGGGTGCCGAAACGCTCCGCGAGCTCGGTCACCGACACGCCGGCGACCTCCAGGACACCGCGGTCGTTGCGGCCCGCGTTGCGCGGCCAGACCGCCGGGGCCAGGTGGTCCAGCTCGGCCGGGCCGGTGGGCCGGGGGCCCGCGGTCTCGGGAGGGGCCTGGATGCCGCCGTGCAGCGGTCCGGCCGGGTGCGCCCTCACATCCGCTCCGGCGCGCTCACGCCCAGCAGGGCGAGGCCGTTGGCGAACACCTGGCGCGCCGCGACGCACAGCCCGAGCCGCGCCCGGTGCAGCTCCGAGATCTCCTCGTCCCCCATCGGCAGGACCCGGCAGGAGTCGTAGAACTTGTGGTAAGCGCTGGCCAGGGACTCGAGGAAGCGGGCGACCCGGTGCGGCTCGCGCAGCTCCGCCGCCGACTTCACGACGTCGGGGAACTCGCCGATCGTCCGGATCAGGTCGCCCTCGCGGGGGTGCTCGAGCAGCCCGTAGTCGGTGCCGGGGGTCAGCCCGACGTCCGCCGCGTTGCGCGCCAGCGACGCCAGCCGGGCGTGCGCGTACTGGACGTAGAAGACGGGGTTGTCGTTGCTCCGCTTGGTCAGCAGGTCCAGGTCGATGTCCAGCGACGAGTCGACCGACGAGCGGATCAGCGAGTACCGCGCCGCGTCCACGCCCACCGACTCGACCAGGTCGTTCATCGTGACGACGTTGCCGGCCCGCTTGCTCATCCGGACCGGCTGGCCGTCCTTCACCAGGTTCACGAGCTGCCCGATGAGCACCTCGACGACGGCCGGGTCGTCCCCGAACGCCGCCGCGGCGGCCTTGAGCCGGGCCACGTACCCGTGGTGGTCCGCACCGAGCATGTAGATGCACAGGTCGAAGCCGCGGGCCCGCTTGTCCCGCAGGTAGGCGAGGTCGCCCGCGATGTAGGCCGGGCGCCCGTCGCTCTTGATCACGACCCGGTCCTTGTCGTCCCCGTAGTCCTTCGAGCGCAGCCACCAGGCGCCGTCCGCCTCGTACAGCGCGCCGGAGTCCTTCAGCTGCTGCACGACGCCGTCGACCGCGCCGGACTCGTGCAGCGAGTTCTCGTGGAACCAGACGTCGAAGTCGGTGCCGAAGTCGTGTAGGTCCTGCTTGATCTCGGCGAACATGAAGCCCACCCCGACCCGGCGGAAGACCTCGTCCTGGTCCGGGGACCCCAGCGCCTTCGGCTCGGCCGCGACCACCCGGGCGGCGATGTCGGCGATGTACGCGCCGCCGTAGCCGTCCTCGGGGGCAGGCTCGCCCTTCGCCGCGGCGACCAGGGAGTTCACGAACCGGTCGATCTGCGCGCCCGCGTCGTTGAAGTAGTACTCGCGGGTGACCTTGGCGCCGCGGGCGGACAGCACCCGGCCGAGCGCGTCCCCGACGGCGGCCCAGCGGGTGCCGCCCAGGTGCAGCGGGCCCGTCGGGTTGGCGGAGACGAACTCCAGGTTGACGTTCCGCGCGGCGTACTCGTCCCCGGTGCCGTACGCGGTGCCCGCGGCGAGGACCTCGCCGACCAGGGCGCCCTGGGCGTCCGCGGCCAGCCGCAGGTTCAGGAAGCCGGGGCCCGCGATCTCGGCGCTCGCGACGCCCGGGGTCTTCGCGAGCTCCTCGGCCAGCCAGGTCGCCAGGTCCCGCGGGGCGACCCCGGCCTTCTTCGCGGTGCGCAGCGCGACGTTGGTGGCGTAGTCGCCGTGCTCCGGGTTGCGCGGACGCTCGACCCCGACGTCGGCCGGGAGGGCGGCGGCGTCCAGCCCTCGGGCGTCCAGCACCGCCAGGGCGGCGGTCCGGACCAGGTCAGCGAGCGCGTCGGGAGTCACCACACGAGGATAGGAGGTGCGCTCACCGGTTTCTCAGGTGCCGCTCCTAGACTCTCCGCGACTGCCGACCGGGTGAGATTTCGCGCCCCCCGACATTTCTGGACGGACATGGCGAGCGGGAAGACCAGCAAGGCCAATAGGAAGAACGGCCGCAACTCGGTCGTGGTGCAGAAGTCCACGCCGTGGGGCCTGATCGCGGGTGTGCTCGTGGTCGTGTTGTTCGCGGGCGCGGTCTTCGGGTACGCGGTGCTGCGCGGCAACGAGAACAGCGCGGCCCAGGAGGCCCTCGCGCCGTTCGTCCCGAGCGACACCAACCGGGACCCGTCCCAGCAGATCCCGGGTGTCGTCACCGGCACCTACGCCGCGGGCCTGCACGTGAACCCGGACCAGCGCATCGCGTACCAGAGCTCCCCGCCCTACGGCGGCGCGCACGACGGCTACTGGGCCACCTGCACGGGCACGGTCTACCCGGAGGCGGTGCGCCAGGAGAACCTCGTGCACTCCATGGAGCACGGGGCCGTCTGGATCGCCTACAACCCGGACCAGGTGTCCGGCGCGGCGCTGGACACCCTGCGTGCCAAGGTCGACGGCCAGCCGTACACCGCGATGTCCCCGTACCCGGGCCTCGACCAGCCGATCTCACTGCAGTCGTGGGGCCACCAGCTCAAGCTGAGCGACGCGAACGACCCGCGGGTGGACCAGTTCATCACCGCGCTGCGCCGCAACCAGTACCAGTACCCCGAGGTCGGGGCGAGCTGCCAGGAGATCGGCGGCGGCCAGTTCAGCACCGCGAGCCCGCCCGCCTTCCAGCCCACACCGTCGGCGGCCGCGGTGAACGGGCTGACCGTGCTGCCCGAGGACGGCGGCCCCGGCGCGACCCAGGCCACCGACGAGATGACGACCCCGCAGCGATGAACGAGCCTGCGAGCGAGTCATCGGCACGGCGCCTGCGCGAAGCGCGAGAGCGATGAGCGCCGAGACCCAGCTGCCACCGCCTCCCGCCGTCGACGAGCCGCCCACCGGGGGCGGCGGAGACGGCGGGGGCGGGGAGCCCCGTTGGGTCCGCCCGCTCGTCGTGGTCGGTGTCGTCCTCGCCCTGCTGCTGCTCGGCGGGGCGGGCGGCATGCTGCTCGCGCAGCGCGGGACGGACGCCGCGTCGTCGCCGTCGGGGAACTCGGTGGACGTCGAGTTCGCCCAGGACATGACGGTGCACCACGAGCAGGCGGTCACGATGGCTGCGTGGGAGCGGGACCACACCACCGATCCCGCGCTCGCGCAGCTGTCCTACGACATCGAGACCACCCAGCTCCAGCAGATCGGCCGGATGCAGGGCTGGCTGGGGTTGTGGGGGCAGGCGGCGTTCCCCGTCGGGCGGCCGTACATGACGTGGATGTCGTCGGACATGTCCGGGCACTCGATGGGCTCGTCGGGCTCGATGGGCTCGTCGGGCTCGATGGGCTCGTCGGGCTCGTCCAGCGGGTCGGGCGGCGCGGCCCGCATGCCGGGCATGGCCTCGGACGCCGAGCTGTCCGCGCTGCGGTCGTCCTCCGGAGCGGCGCTGGACGTCCTCTTCCTCCAGCTCATGCTGCGCCACCACCAGGGCGGGGCGGGGATGCTGCAGGACGCGGCCGCGCGGGCGTCGGTCCCCGAGGTCCGCAACCTGGCCGCCCAGATGCTGTCCGCGCAGTCGAGCGAGTCGCAGTACATGACGACCCTGCTCGCCGAACGCGGCGCCCAGCCCCTCCCGATGAACTGATCGCCGGGTGTTGTAGGGTTTTCCCAGCAGCCGCGGGTGACCGCGGCCGGGTCGCAAGGCCCCCGTAGCTCAGGGGATAGAGCACCGCCCTCCGGAGGCGGGAGCGCAGGTTCGAATCCTGCCGGGGGCACCATCCACCTTCCAGGCGAAACGCCTTCTGAGCTGGGATTCCTCTCCCGCTCGTGATCATGGACTGTCCGGCCCGCACCAGCCCTCTCTTCCCAGGACGTTCCCACGGCCAGTCTCCGTACCCGAGGGCTTCCATGACCCGGCGGCGGGCCGGCTCGTCCTGGCCGTCGAGGGTCTTGTCGTAGACCTTGAGCAGCACCTCTACCGAGTGGCCGGCCATTCGGCGCCCTGGACGCCGGCACCACTCGGCTCGCTCGCTCCTGCCTCCGGCCCGCTCGCGGCCGGCGGCACCAGCTACCCGGCCCCACCCCGGAGAAGCGACCTGATCACGACAGGGGCTCTCGGCGTCGCCCGAGTTCGTCTAGCCGCGCCGTCATCCGTGCCAGCCGCTCAGGGGACCGCGCGAGTGCGCTCTCAGGTCCGAACCAGTGCTCCCAGACCTCGAACACCGCGTCAGAGGTGACCGCGCCCCGAAGCACGAGACTCGTCAGCGGCAGGACCTCGTTCCGGTACTCGTCCGCAGGCGCACCCAGGGCGAGCAAGCCCTCGGGGTCCTCCGCTGCCACAACCTGATCAACCGCTGACACGGCACGGCGCCAACGGTGATCTCGACTCGATGCGCTCACCTCCGACACACAGCGATGATCGCGCTGAACAGCAGCACCGACAACCGCGGGCTCCGCCCGCACCCGGCACCGCTCAGACATCCGGGGAGGCGCGGCGGGCGGTGATACGTTGAGTGAGACCGCAGTCGCTCCGCTCAGGCGTCGAGGCTGGACCAGTCGGTCGAGGTGATCGCGGCAGCAAGATCCCACCTCGGAGCGCCGGGGGAGGCTTGCTTCCCGTCGGTGGTGCGTGCCTCGACCGTGAAACCTTCGGTGCCTCGCAACAGCTCGATCATGATCTCGGTGGTGGCCCCATCTGGGCGGCGTCGGCGCCCTCGGTATGAGTAAACGACCTGCGCGAGTTCTGAGCTGCTCGCGCTGCCGAGCCGGGCAAGGATCTCTTCGTAGTCCTGACCGTGAAGCACAGCCACGACGTTAGCCGCAACGGCCCGTCGCTGACCTTGACTCGAGGACGAGGTCAGCGACGTTCAGGGCCGCTACGCCGAGTACGCGCCCATCTCGACCCACCACGGCCACGGTCAGAGTGGCCGGCCATCGGGACGGAGATCGAGGTGGTGGTACTCGGCTACACCAACGAGAGCCGCCGCGGTCATGTCGACAGGCTGAAAGGCGACGCCCGTCCGTCGAGCCTGGCCAAGGCGAGAGCATCGAACGAGCCCGAGCGTCGAGAACCGGGCTGTCCCCAGGACGTTCCCACCCCACCATCCGACCGCGAGCAGTCAGCGGGTTAGCGCAGGTCAGGGCGGGTCCACGATTCGTGACGCTCCAGCCCTCCGGAGGCGGGAGCGCAGGTTCGCCCCCGTGGCGGAGTCCCCCGCCCGAGCCGGATCGGCGATGATGGTGCCGCCCTCCCCGAGGGCGACGAGGGGGCCGTGGCCTCAGCTCGGTCCTGTGGGTCAGTGGGCCGGGCATCGCTCACCCCGCGCCCCGCACGATTCGCAGCTGCCCGAGCTCGGCGGTGTTCTTCATCAGCTCCGCGTTCGCCCAGGCGACGAGGTGTCCGACGGTGTGGCCCTCCGGCCAGGGATAGGTCACCGGGCGACCGCGGTCCGTATCGAGGGCCGCCGACCAGGCCGCGGCCAGCTCGCGCAACGCGACCACCACCCCGGCGGCGCTGCCCGGGTACCGCACGTCGGTGCGGTCGCGGCGCGGGCGGCCGGTGAGCTCGTCGAGCGCCGTGCCCCACCACCACAGCAGGTGCCACGCGATCCAGGCGCCTGTCGGGGCCGGGACGGGGTCGGGCTCGACGCCGTCCTCGGGGAAGTCCGGAGTCCAGGAACCGTCGGGGCCGCGCACCACGGTCCAGTGCAGAGGAGCGGGGACGAAGGCGAGGTCCGCGTCCGTCAGCCGCTCGAGGTGGTACTCACAGAGCGCCCAGACCAGGTCGAACTGCCACCGCGCGAGATCGTTCACGATCGCCGATCCTCCAGCAGGCGCGCCAGGCGAGGAACGCCAGGATCGAGACGCCCACGTCACCGCCGCGTCGGCACCCTGAGCCCTCCCCTACGCCACCCCCTCGACCCCTGAAAGCCGCCCTTCCTTCACCTGCTCTTCACCCACCCCATAAACTCCCCCATTCTTAGGCCGAATGGGGGACCCTCGTGACGCTCGACCACACGGCGACACCGGCTCGCGGGCTTCGGAGGACGGGGACCGAGATCCCCGCCTGGCGGGGGCTGGCGGTGTTCGTGGTGCGAGAGGCCGCATCCCCCCTGCTCGACGAGGCCGTGGCGGGCATCGCACGCGGACTGGAGATCCTGGACGTCGTCACGCTGGACCCGCGGCAGCGGGCCGCCGCCCGGTCCGGCATCGCGGCGGACTGGTCCGCACCGGCAGGCGGCGGGCCGCACGCCATGGTCGTGGCGTGCGACGTCGCCCCGCCCGAGGGGGCGACGGGCGTGCGGTCGGTCGCGCAGCGGATCGCGGACGTCCTGGACTTCACCGAGAAGCGCGTCCTGCGCGGGGCGCCCCAGGGCGGGCGCTACGCCCCGGTGCACGTCTCCCCGAGCCCCCAGCAGGCCCTCGACTACCTCGAGGTCCTCGGCGACCTCGACGTCCAGGCCCGGCTGCTGCCGCGCGTGCAGGCCATCGCCGAGGCGTGCGCGATCCCGTTCCCGCTGGTCGGCATGCTGGGCGGCGAGGCACCGGGGTTCCGGTCGCGGGTCGCGCTCGTCGAGCACCCGGTGCACGGCCGCGCCGTCTGCAAGATCTTCCGCCCCGGCGCGCACGAGTCCTTCCGCCGCGAGCTGCGGGCCCGCACCGAGCTGGCCGATCTCCCCGAGGTCCCCGAGCTGCTCGAGCACGGCGACAACTGGCTGCTCACGCCCTTCTACACCGACACCGGCGCCCACGTCGTCCGGAAGCTGCCCGGCGAGCTCGCGCAGCTGCGCCCGCAGGTCGTCCGCGACCTGGTGCGGTTCGTCCGCGACCTGCACGAGCGCGGCCGGTACATGTTGGACCTCTCGCCGCACAACCTCGTCTCCGACGCCTGCGCCGGGCTCAAGGTCCTCGACCTCGAGTTCGTCCTCGACTACCCCGCGCCGCAGCCGGAGTGGGAGGCGTGCTGGAGTCTGCACGGGGTGCCGCGCGCGCTCCGGACGGTGGGCGACGGCCTGCCGGACCTCGTCCTGACGAAGGGTGTGGGCAACTCCGTGTTCCATCCGGCCGTGTGCGGCATGCGCCGTCCCCAGCTGCTGGCGCCCGGGCGCCGGCGCGAGACCCCCCGCCGCATCGCGACGCAGCTCGCCTGGTCCGCTGCGCTCGGCGTGGCCGGACGGGTGCATCCCGCCCTGCGGGGAGACCGGTGACGGAGGACCCCACCCGGCCGCTGCCGCCCGTCGGGCCGAGCCTCACGGCCCGCACCGCGCGCGGCTTCGCCTGGGCGTTCACCGGGTCGGTCGGGCAGGCGGTCCTGCAGATCGTCGCGACGATCGTGCTGGCCCGGCTGCTCACCCCCGAGGAGTTCGGGTCGGTCGCGGCGGCGCTGCTCGTCGTCGGGCTGACGCAGCTCGTCACCCAGCTCGGGGTCGCCGCCGCGCTCGTGCACCGCCGCGACCTGACCGACCGGGACGTCGCCGCGGCGTTCTGGTTCTCCATGCTGCTGTCGGTCGTGATGGCCGCGTCGCTCGCCGGTTTCGCCCCGGCGCTCAACGGGCTGGTCGGGCTCCCCGCGGACTCGACGCTGCTGCCGATCCTGTCGATCGCGCTGGTCCTGGCCGGGGCGATCGCCGTCCCCACCGGGCTGCTGCAGCGCGAGCTGCGCTTCCGCCCGATGGCGACCGTCGACCTCCTCGCCGCGGGCCCCACGCTGATCGGCGTCAGCGTCACACTCGCCCTGCTGGACTTCGGCGCCCTGGCGCTGGCCTGGGCGGAGGTCGCCGCGGCCGTCGTGAAAGCGGTGGGCTACCTCGCCCTGACCCGGCCGTCGGTGCGGGTGGACCGGACCGCGTGGGAGGGCCTTCGCCCGATGCTCACCTTCGGCTCCGGGTTCTCGCTGACCCAGGTGGGCAACTGGTTCGCGCTCAACGCGGACAACCTCGTCGTCGCGAACGTGCTGGGCACCGCGCCGCTGGGGCTCTACACCCGCGCCTACAACCTGCTCTCCGAGCCCGCGAACGTCATCGGCGGGGCCGCCGACAAGGCCCTGTTCCCCGCCATGGCCCGCGTGCGCGACGACGGCGAGCGCCTGCGGGCGGCCTACGTCCGGACCTCGAGCCTGGTCGCCCTGGTGACCGCGCCCGCCGCCGTCCTGCTGTTCGTGCTGGCCCCAGAGGTCGTGCACGTGCTCCTCGGCAGGCAGTGGGACGCGGTGATCCCGCTCGTCCAGGTCTTCGCGGTGGCCCTACTCCCGCGGACCTCGTACAAGATCAGCACCTCGCTCACCCGGGCCACCGGCGCGGTCTACCGAGCGGCGTGGCGGCAGTGGCTCTACGCCGCGGAAGTCGTGGTGTTCTCGCTGGTCGGGGCGCACTACTGGGGTGTGGCGGGCGTCGCGGTGGGCGCGTCGGTGGCGATCATGCTGCACTTCCTGGTCATGCTGCGCTTCTCGGCGCGGGTCTCGCCCGGACTGATGGGCGCGGTCCTGCGGATGTACCTCAAGCACGTGCCCGCCCTCGTCGCCGTCGTCCTCGCGACCTGGGGCGCCGCCGCGGCCGTCCGCCCCGTGGGCCTGGACGTCCTGACCCTCCTGGTGGGCGCGGCGGCGGCCGGCATCGCCGCCCTCGGTGTGCTGGCGCTGCTGCGCAAGCGGTTCACCGCGGAGCTGGCGGTGGTCGGCACCCTGCGCAAGGCGCCTGCATGACGGACTCCGTGGAGGAGGACCTGCTGCGCTACCTGCAGCGCGGCTGGGAGATCCTGCCCTGGAAGCTCGAGGGCCTGTCCGACCACGACGTCCGACGGCCCCTGACCCCCACCGGCACCAACCTGCTCGGGCTGGTCAAGCACGTCGCCCTGACGACCGCGGGCTACTTCGGCGAGGTCCTCGGCAGGCCGACCGTGCTGGCCTGGCAGGAGACCGAGCCCAACGTCGACATGTGGGCGCAGCCCGGGGAGACCCGCGCGATGGTCGTGGAGTGGTACGACCGCGCCGTGGCGGACGCCGAGACGGCCCTGCGCGAGCTGCCGTTGGACCATCCGGCCCACGTGCCCTGGTGGACCACCCCGGACGTGACCCTGCACCGGATCGCGGTGCACATGCTCGCCGAGCTGCACCGCCACGGTGGCCACGCCGACATCCTCCGCGAGAGCCTCGACGGGGCCGCGGGCCTGACGCCCGAGTCGGACAACCTGCCGCCGGACCTCTCGTGGGAGTCCTACCGCGCCCGGCTGCAGGCCGAGGCGGACCGGCATCGGTAGTCTCTTGCCGTTCCAGCAAGAGAGTTTGCCGATCTCGCCAGGCCGGGCGCACAGTCGTGGCATGGATTACGACGTGGTGGTGGTCGGCGGCGGGGCCGCGGGGTTGAGTGGTGCGGTGGCGTTGGCGAGGAGCCTGCGCTCGGTGCTGGTGGTGGACGCGGGCGAGCCCCGCAACGGACCCGCGGACGGCGTGCACAACTACCTCGGCCGCGAGGGCGTCCCGCCTGCCGAGCTGTACGCGGCGGGTCGCGCGGAGGCCCAGGCGTACGGGGTGGAGTTCGCGCACGACCGGGTGCGGTCGCTCGCGCCGGGTTTCCGGGTCGAGCTGTCGGACCGGACCGTCACAGCCCGGAAGCTGCTGGTCACCACCGGGCTGACCGACCAGCTTCCGGACCTCCCCGGCCTCGCCGCACGCTGGGGCCGGGACGTCCTGCACTGCCCCTACTGCCACGGCTACGAGGTCCGCGGACAGGCGATCGGGGTGCTGTCCACGGGCAACGGTATGCACCAGGCGCTGCTGTTCTCCCAGCTCAGCGACGACGTCACGCTCTTCCTGCACACCGGCGACGAGCCCGGCCCCGAGGAGTGGGAGCAGCTCGCCGCCCGCGGGATCGCCGTGGTCGACGGCGAGGTCGCCGGGATCGAGGTGACCGACGACCGGCTGACCGGCGTGCGCCTGGCGTCGGGACAGGTGATCGCGCGCGACGCCCTCGTCGTCGCGCCGCGGTTCACGGCCAACACCGGCGTGCTCGCCGGCCTGGGCATCGAGGCCGAGCCCGTCGAGATGATGGGACGGGTCATCGGCTCGCACGTCCCCGCGAACCCGATGGGCGCCACCGCGGTGCCGGGGGTCTACGTGGCGGGCAACGTCGCCGACGTGTCCGCGCAGGTCGTCGTGTCCGCCGCGGCGGGGATGCGGGCCGGGGCGATGATCAACGCCGAGCTCGTGACGGAGGAGACGGCGGCGG
>Ga0070665_100001773_pt1 | contig 24574 bp, 25 predicted proteins | sample KBSS13metaG_FD_65862 | JGI IMG/M metagenome (GOLD analysis project Ga0070665, IMG submission 65862) | Switchgrass rhizosphere microbial communities from Kellogg Biological Station, Michigan, USA - KBS S1-3 metaG | ecosystem: Host-associated > Plants > Roots > Rhizosphere > Soil ... | reverse complement strand
GTGGGCGATGGTGTCCACGGTTGTGTTTAGGCGCTTGATGGCGGCGTCGACGGACCCGGCACGGAGTGACCTGACGCAGTTGTCTGCTTCGGCGTTGTAGGCCCGCAACATGAGTTTAGAGAAGTCGGCCGTCATCTTCCGGCCTTGCGCTAGGGAGTTGTTGTAGGCGAATCGATCGGATGCCGCGATTGCCTGGCTGCTTCGCACGGTGTCCTTGATGCGCTCTCGGATGCTGGTCAATCGTTCTTTATAGGCGTCGGCGTTCTCGAGGGGGTGGTGGTACTCGTAGATGCCAACTTGCTGAAGCAGTAGAGCGTCGTTGAGTTCGACGAGCTGCCGGCGGGCTGCGGCGATGTCGGCCGCGACGGCGGCCTCCTCTGTTCGGTCGCTAGGGCCTGCGGCGCTGACTGTGTCGATGGCTCGTCCCTGGGTTTCGCGGACCTGACGCTCTAGCTCATATAGGACGCTTCGCTCACGAGCAGTAGCGGCCTGAACGTCGACAAGCTCAGCGCGTGCGGCTGCGAGCTCGTGCGCCGCGAAACCAACCGACTCCTCCGGCTCGGGTCCTTCCGTGAGGGGTTCGTGCGCTGCTGGCGGTTCGGCGGCAGGCGGGTCGGCGGCGGGCGAGCCTGGGGCAGGCGAGTCGGAGTGGGGTGAGGGCGCCTCGGTGTCGGGTGCCGGTTCCTGCTCGATACCTGTCACGGAGCGTCCTGCGGAATGCCGTCCGCCGGACCGCTGGTCCGGCTGCGAGGCTGTCGACTCTGCCGCGGACACAGGCTCCGACTCGTGCGTCGGATCGCCCGGAGGCTCAGCCAGTGAAGCGGATGCGAGGGGAAGTTCCGGTTGGGTTCCCGGCTGCTCGGGCTCTGTGCGTTGCTGTTGGCTGGCAGCGGGGTCGTCGTCGGGAACCCAGAACACCCATCCGGGTGGCGCTGGTGGCCACGCCAGGTCGGGGCGCCAGTCCGGGCTCGGAGTCCACCCGTCAGGTGGCAGTGGCCAACCCGGTGGCGGGTTGAACTTCATCGCTGCGGCCATCGTCCGCTACCTGTGCTTTCCATGTCGGGCGGTCAGCCGCGGACTCCAGCGGACAGGTCGATCGGCTTTAGGTCGTGGGCGTTGGTGGACACGACGGCATGGAGACGCTTGAGGGTCTCGGCCGGGGTGACGTTGGCGAGGTCGTAGGTCTCGAACTCGGTTCGTGGCACCGCTACCGCGGCGACCGGTGTTGCTGTCTCCCGTCCCGTGGCGGTGTCGATGTGTTCCACTGCGGCGACGAGAGAGATGGTGTCGACGTGTCCGAGCCTGTCGGATTCCCACACCTCGTGAAGGCTCCGCAGGACGATGGCGTTGACCAGGGCGTTGTAGCGGTCCCGCTGCTCCTTGGCGGTCTGGCTGGTCGCCGCGACCTCGTCGCGCGCCCGCACATATTTGTAGGTGCGGACGGTAGGAATGTCGCCGGGCGCAGGGATGCTTAAGGCGACCTCAAGCTCCTTGTCTGCCGACTTGTAGGACTGTTCGAAATCGACGGTGATGCCGTCGGGGTAGACCGAGTTGCCGAACACGATCCCGAAGTACTCTTCGACGGCGTCCTTCTCGCCCGCCTTGTGCGCGGCGATGAGTGCGTCGAGTTGAGCGTTGGCCTCCGCAATCTCCGATTCGCGCTGACCGCACTGCTCGTCGTACGCGGCCTGGTCGGCAGCGAGCTTCGACTGGCGCTCGGCTTCTGCAGCCTGGTGCTGGTTCATCTGCTCCAGCTGGCGCATGGGGACTGCCGCGGCGGCGTCACGCCATTGAGCATGACGTTGCTCGTTTTCGGTTCGCCGCTTGGCCATCGCCTCCTCGTGCGACTTCTTCTTGAAGAGGCCAGATAGTCCGGTTGGAGCCGGAATTTCAGCAAGGACCGGCTCGGACGGCGTCTGAACGGGCGTCGGTGGTGGGATTGGCGTGGAGTGCGGGGACTTGAACTCCGGGTGCTCTGCTGTCTGCCGGAGGTTCTCTAGGTCGACGAAGTCGTCGACGCCGAGCGTGAAACCGAGAACGCCATCAATGTCAGCGAGAAGGGACTGCAGCTTCGAGTTGCGCGACTCCACGTCTGCCTCCTGGGCCGCCACATGGAGTCGTTTGGCTTCCCGCTCCGCTTCAGCCCGTGCCTTCGCGTCTGCACGGTTGACAGCGACCCTCGCGCGTTCCGCGGCTGCCCGGGCCCGGTCGTACTCCCGCTGCTGGCGCTGAGCCTCACGGACCTGCGCGGCTTGCGCTCGCTGCCGGTTGCGTTCGGCAACGGCAGCTTGATGCTGCATCTCTGCAAAGAAGCCCCGTCGCTTCCCCATGAGCGTGCCTCCCGTGACGTTGCCTGCTCAAGTACCGGGCGAGTCTAAGGCGCCGACTCGGTTCCACGCGCCCGCATCTGAGACTCGACTTCCCTTTCGGCTGATGGCTCGCCTACCCCAGGCAACTGCAAACAGAGTTTGGCAGGTGAGTGAGACCGCCTCATTCCACCGCGAAGCGGCCGCGCGTCACTTGCCTCAGCAGGCTGGCGCACCGCCCCGCGACCGCCACGGGGACGGCGTGGCTATGGCTCGCCCTCGGTCCAGGCGCCATACGGTCACACCGTGCTCACGTCCCGGGAGTTGGCCAGCCTGATCTGGCTCGGGGTTATGGCAATTGTCGTCGCCATGATGGCGCTCAGGGATCGGTCACTCGCCCGCAGCATCGGCAACGTGGCCGTGACGGCCCTACGTCCGCCGATCTTGACGGTGATCGTCGTCTTCTTCGTGTACCTGGCCTGTTGCCTCTGGGTGGCTGAGCGACTTGGAGTATGGAACTCGGGCCTTGCGAAGGAGACAGTCATCTGGGCGGTCGTTTCCGGTATGGCGGTGGTCTTTTCGGCCACCAATGCCAACGACCCGTCGTACTTTCGTCAGGCGATCCGGCGCACGTTCGCGGCCACCGTGCTGATCGAGTTCTTCTTCGGCCTGGCAAGCTTCCCCCTCGCCGTAGAACTGATCATCCAACCCGCACTTACACTCGTCGTGATTCTCGAAGTCGTAGCCCGGGGCAAAGAGGAGGCAGCGCAGGTCGCTAGTTGCCTGGGAACGGTGCTTGCGATCGCGGGCTTCGCCTTCGCGCTTGGCACGGGCGTGGCCGTCTGGCGCTCACGGAGTTCAATCGACTGGTCTCAGCAGGGGCTCGAGTTTGCCCTGCTGCTGTGGCTTCCCCTGATCGCTCTTCCCTACGTGTACGTGCTCGCGTGGGGGATGAACTACGGCGTCTTGATGAGCATGATTCGCTGGCAACGAGACGATCGGCCCGTTCCGCTCTCGACGCGGGCAGGGATCGCCTTCGGGTTCAACGTGGCTTGGCGCCACTTGGGCCAGGCCCGGATCGACCCGGCGCGGGATCTTGCTGGTGCTACGTCGCTCTCCGAGGCGTATGGCATCGTGCGTCGGTTCCGAAGATCGCTTGGCACCCGAACCCGACAAGACACCTGACCCAGGCTGAGGGCCGAATGATCGCTCATGCCGCTGACGGGACGCGTCATGCCGCCGGGTGCGGTCATTCCGCCGGAACGAGCGAACGGTTCTTCCCACACTGCGACCGCTTGGCTCAGCCCACGACGACGATGATGACCAGCCCGATGCCGACAATGAAGAAGATGATGCCGAGGATCAGAACCTTGGTCCGCGCCGATCCGCGGCCCAGCAGCTGCTTGAAGAGCTCGATTATGAAGGACACGACTTTGTCGATGATGTCCCATTGGTCGGTTTCGGTTCGGGGTCTGTCTTTGTCGCCCCTATTGGGATAGAGGACGCCGGCAATTAGAAGGATCACACCCAGTGCGGCCAGGACAATGCCCAGCACCAAGACTGCAGTCATGCCCGCAGGGTAAGTCCGCCTTGGTCGAGCACGCCATGACACAACGGACTGAGGCCAACCTGTGTGATCGCGCCACACACGCGCGAAGCTGAGTCGCCTGCGTGACCGACTCCCCCGCTCGGCCCTCGGGGGTAGAGACATTGGACCCGATGCGAGCCTCGACGACCTCAGCGTCTACACATTGCTCCGACGTGACGCTAGTCCACCTAGCGTCATACGGTCGCGACTGCACGACGGGTTACCTCGCGCGATCGTCGAATCTCGACGGTCTCGGGCTCCGTCCGGCTGGCCATGGGCGCTGACTTCAGCCGACCGGAAAGCTTCCGAAGAGGCCGAACCCCACGAGACCCATAACGGAGGCGACCACTAGGGCCTCAAGGGTGAGCACGACGTACTTGCGCCGACCCGTCGGGACGAAGGGCTCAATTTGCTCCCAGATGGGAGGACAACGAGTAGCAAACCCGCGATGAAGAGCACGGCGGGGATGTTCGCGTCGAGCCCCGCGTAGCGTTCGTCGTTGGCGACACCCACGAGCACGCCGGCCTCAACCGCTGGCAGCCCAAGAAGAGCGTAGGCCCGCCCGAGCGCACGCGACATGGTGACGAATGGGTGGTCCCACTCTGGGTCCCCTTCACGGATTGGGCCACGCAATCTGCCCTCTAGGGCAAGCGCCACGTAGATGAGCGGCACCACTTGGGCCAAGGTCACGTAGTAGTCCATGCGGCAAACCTAGGTACGTATCGCCAAGCGCGCTGGATGCCTCGAAGATGCGTCACTTCGCCGCGTGCGGCCGAGCGAGCCACTTCCGCGCGTCCTTGATCCCAAACGCAATGAGCCTCCACCCCGTGGTGCGTGCACAGGAGCAGGGCTCCGTGTCGGCACAGCCCGGTAGCGTCCGAGTGTGAGCCAGTACCCAGATACCACCTCCGGGCGCCCTGGCGCTGCAGACCAGACCGTCCGCCAGGCTGTCGAGCGAGCCCTCGGTACCGGCCGGCGCGTCTTCGGTGAGGGCGGCATCGCCCAGCAGATCGTCGCTGGCGACTGGGACGGACAGTTCACCGACGCCAGCGCCCGCGACGCCGCCGACCGATGGGACGCCCTCGCCGAGCACATCCGCGCCACCCGCTCCGACCCTCACGCCGACATATGGGAGCTCGAGCCCTCTACCGACTGGCTGTGCGGCCTCCCCCTTAACCGCAAGGAGCGGTACTACACCGGCACCGTCCTCCCCGGGCTCATCGGCTCCGACGGGTTCGCCCACCTGGGCCGGTTCCTTGCCCTGTGCGGCCTGGATCCCCGACTGGTCAGCGGCGGCCGGCGCGATGACGTTCCAAACCTGCTGTTCTGCACGGAGTACGGCTTCGCCGAGTCGGTGTTCACCGAGTCCGAACGTCAACGATGGGGCCACCTGGACGCCGACACCCCCGATGTCGTCCTCGCCGGCCCCGACTGGCTGCTGGCCGTCGAAGCAAAGATGTTCCACAATCCAACAGCCGGCGACCTGAACCGGCAGATGCAGCGCCAGGCTGCCCTGATCGACCGATGGGTCGAGGTCCTCGAGATCTCGCGCGACCGAGTCGCCCACGTGCTGCTCCTGCCCGCGCAGCTCGCCGACGCTACCGCCGTCGCGACCACCTACGGGTGGGACGTGGTGACTTGGCAGGACGTCCTGGAGGAGTTCGCCCACGTTGGCGCACGTTACTGGGCGAACGTCCTTGCCACTGCCTTGTCCGACTACAGCCAGCGGGTCTCGGTCGGGCCGGCTTTCGGGAAGAACAAGGACGCCAGCCTCACGGGTGCCCAGATCGTGGATCTCCATGCCGAGGGATCCCTGGAGTACCTCTTCGTGGGTAGGTCCGGCGGCCAGGGCGGCCCGGCGTTCCACGACGACGTGACCTCAGGAACGTGGCGGACCCGTCACTACGAGGTCAGCAGCGCCGCGAAGCCACCCAACTCGAACTGGTTCGCCGTCGCAGAGTTCATCGCCGCTATTTCTCGCGGTTGACCTGCCGCACGCGAAAGGGCCAAGAGCAGCGACCCGCGTCAATCCGCCGCATGTGAGACGCGCTTCTCGCCACGTGCTGACGGTGCGGGAACCAACAGCAGATATCTAGCGGTGCAGGAAGATCCCCGCTGCGGGCTTGGGTTCGAAATACGTCGTCTTGGCGGGCATGACCTCGCCGGCGTCGGCGACCTCGGTCAACGCCTCCGGGGGAGGGGGTGCCAGGGTGAACAGGGCGCCGCGGTCGATGTCGCAGCGGGAGACGAGTTCGTCGAGGGGGGCGGCCGCGGTGACGGGCTCGACGGTGCGGACGCGGCCAGGGGGGGCCGGGTCGAGGCGGTCGAGCACGCGGGTCTGCAGGATGGTGGCGTCGAGGCCGGCGACACCGGTGGGGCGGTCGGCGGGGAGCCGTACGTCGTACCAGTGGGAGCCGACGTAGAGGCCCATCGTCCCGACCGAGAGGGCCGGCGGCTCGGCGACGTCGCGGACCTCGAACTCCGCGCCCAGCAGGGCGAGCAGGCGGCCGGGGTCGATCGGTCCGGAGACGCGGCGGTGGAACGCGGAGAGGCTGAGCCCGTCCATCGGGTGCACCACGCAGACCAGGCCTGCTTCGGGCGGTTTGCCCGCGATGCCCCACTCCTCGAGTGCGGCCGCCGCGCGGTGGTGACCGTCGGCGATGTAGAGCTCGGCGGCGGCCAGCTCGGCGGCGAGTGCCGTGGTCGTGGGGCCCTCGTCGACCCGCCACACGGTCTGCTGGAAGCCCGCCGGCCCCGCGAAGTCCAGGAGCGGCTCGGTCTCCTGGGCCGCCTCGATCGCGCGCGCGAACTCCGCGCCCGCGCGGTGCAGCAGCATCACCAGCGCCGGCGGCGAGTTGGTCCGGGAGTGGTGCCAGACCAGAGCGTCCACGCGGAGCTGGTCCACGCCCTCGTGCCCGCGGACCCGTCCGTCGGCCACGGCCTGCACGGCGACGTCGCAGACGACACCGGTGTACGACGCGTCGCCACGGGTCTGCCGGTAGACGTATAGCGCGGCCGGCACGTCGACGTACGCCGCGGGGTCGACCGCGACCCGGTAGAGGTCGACGCCGGACTCGTCCTGCGAGTCCGACATCTTGGACACCGTGCGCCGAGCGGAGGCCTGGCGCACGAGGCGTGCCGGAAAGGGGCGGACGTGGGTCATGCCGTGTCCCCGGCGTTCTCGTCCAGGGTCACCACCGAGACGCCGAGCACGTGCGGGATCGCCCGGAGGGCGGCCAGCACCTCCTCGGACGCGTCCCCCTGGACGCCGATGAACGCGACCGCGGCCTCGCCGCCGCGGAACACGCGGTTGGTCATGTGCTGCACGTTGAGGTGCGCCGTGCTGAGCACGTCGAGCACGTGGGCCAGCACGCCGACGCGGTCGAGATGCCGCACGGTCAGCGCGGTCGAGCCGAGGCGGTCGGGGTCGAGGTTGACGCAGTGGCGCGCCTCGCCGGTCATGAAGGCGTCGACGATGTCGGTCACGCCCTGGGCGATCGCCCGCTGCGCCTGCGCGGTGGAGGCGCCGATGTGGTGAGTCGCCACGACGGCCGGGTGCCGCGCGAGGGGCGACTCCCACTCGGCCTGGCCGGAGCCGGGTTCGCCGTCGAACACGTCGAGCCCCGCGCGCACGCGTCCGTCGTCCAGCGCCGTCAGCAGCGCGGCCTCGTCGACGATGTCACCACGCGAGGTGTTGAGCAGGATCGCGCCGGGCCGCAGCTGCGCCAGGAACGCCGCGTCGACCAGGCGCTCCGTGTCCGGGCTCGAGGGCAGGTGCAGGGAGACGATGTCGCAGGTGGGCAGCAGCTCCTCGAGGGAGTCGCACATCGTGATCCCGAGCTCCTCGGCCCGCGCGGTCGCCTCGGGCGACCGGCCTTTCCGGGCGACCGACCTGACCTGGATGCCGAACGCCGTCGCCCGCTCCGCCACCAGGAACCCGATCGAGCCGAGCCCGAGGATGCCCATCGTCGAGCCGAGCAGCCCCTCGGCCTTGCCGTACGTCTTCTTGTCCCACCTGCCCTCGCGGAGGTCCATTACGTTGTCCGCGATCCTGCGGTCGATGGCCAGCAGCAGCCCCATCGTCAGCTCCGCGACCGCCGCCGCGTTGCGGCCCGGGACGTTGCTGACGAACACCGCGCGCTCGGCGGCCGCGTCGGTGTCGATGGTGTTGGTGCCCGCGCCGGCGCGGATCACGAGGGCCAGCCGGTCGGCCGCCTCGAACACGGCGCGACGGACCTTCGTGCTGCGCACGACGAGCACGTCGTACCCGCCGATCCGATGCGCGAGGTCGTCCGTCCCGAGGCCCGGCTCCATCACGCACTCGTGGCCGTGCGCCTCGAGGTCGTGGAGCGTCTGCTCGGGCAGCTTGTCCGCGAACAGGATGCGCATGTCACCACCTCCGGGAACGGGTACGCCGCCACGGCGGCGGCGAGTGGGCGTCACGGTAACGCCTCGCCTCCACCGACGTCATGGGTCAGTCCCTGCTGATGAGCCAGTGCATCAGGGCAGCCGTGAGTGCCGCGGGTTGGTCGAGCTGGATCAGGTGGCCCGCCTCGTCGATGATCGCCAGCCGGGCGCCGGGGATCAGCTCGTGCAGCCGGTGGGCCCGGTCGACCGGGATCCAGGCGTCGTCGCGCCCCCACACCACGAGAACGGGCACGTCGATCGCCGGGTACAGGGGCTCGACTTCGTCGGTGTAGACCTCGTCGGCCTGGGCGATCTGGCGGTAGAACGCCGCCTGCCCGACGTCGTCGAGCCAGGGGAGGGCCAGCACGTCGAGAGCGTCGGGCTGCAACCCCCGGTGGCTGGCCCCGCTGATGTAGGCCCGCACCACACCGTCGTGCACGGCGGGAGGGAGGGCGGCGAACACGTCGGCGTGGTCGCGCACCAGCCGGAAGAACTCCGAGCCCCACGGCCGCAGCGCGACCACGTCGACCAGGGCCAGCGACGCGAAGGCGCGCCCGTGCAGCAGATGCGCCCGGAGGGCCACCGCGCCGCCGTAGTCGTGGGCCACGACGTGCGGCGACGGCAGGTCCCAGGAGGTCAGCAGGTCGCCGAAGAGCTCACCCTGGACGTCGAGGGAGACCCGGTGCTCGGGGAGCTTCGACGACGTTCCGTAACCGGGCATGTCCCACAGGTAGACCGTGAAGTGCGCAGCGAGCGCCTCCGCCACCGGCCGCCAGAGCTCGGCCGACCACGGCGTGCCGTGGCAGAAGACCACGGGAGGCCCGCTCCCCATGCGTCCCCAACGCACCGAACGCCCACGCCATGCGAACTCCTCCGACAGCACGTGCTCGATGCTGCCAGGTCAGCCGAGGGGCCAGTACGCGCTGTGAGCCTCATCTGAAGTCGGCGTAGCCTGGGGAACCCGACGCGCCTTCCGTCACCGGAGGTCTCACCATGACCTGGAGCAGTGCAGATCCGGCGCCGCGACCGCCGGTCGAGTCACACGTGCACGACGCCGTCGACCTCGCGACCGACCGGGTGGTCAGCACCCCCGCCGAGGGAGGCCCGGCCCCGGCCGACCGGCTGGAGCGGCTGCGACACCTGGGCTTCCCCGGCGACCTCGGCGTGTTCGGGTCACCCAGCCATCGGCTGAGTCCCCGCGTGCCCTACCAGGCGTCGCCGGAGGGATGGCTGGACTCCTACGAGGGCAGCTACTCGGCCGGCAACGACGAGATCTGGTGGCGGCTCCCGGCCACCTTCGACAACTACACCGCGACGTGCAACGCGACGTTCCGCGGTGTCGCCGCGGGGTCGCGGCTGCTGACCGTGTCCGTCGAGGTGTGGCCGTTCACCGGCCGCACGGGCACGATCGTGATCTTCGTGGGCGACCAGCAGGCCGAGATCCCGGTCAGCGCCGCCACCGCCCGCACCATCGACGTGGCCTTCACCCATGACGGCTCCGACTCGTTCACGGCGATGGTGGTGCTGCGGCAGGGGATCTACGACTTCGTCGTGCACTCGGTGACCCTCGGGTCGCCGGGGATCCTGGTGACCGAGCTGCCGACCGCCTGAGAGATCGCCCCATGGCGCATGCCGCTGAGAAGAACTCGGAGGCATGCGGGCCGTCACACCCACTACGTTCCCGGTCATGACCTCGGACGAGTTCGTGCCCGTCGACTTCGATCCGCCGACCGCACTCGGCACCGACCAGTTCCGGCTCGAACCGCTGGGGCCACAGCACAACGAGGCCGACCATGCCGCCTGGATGTCGAGCATCGACCACATCCGCTCCACTCCCGGCTTCGCCGACAGCACGTGGCCGCCACCCAGCGGGATGACGCTCGAGAAGAACCTCTCCGACCTGCGCGGCCACGCCGCAGACTTCACCAAGCGCACCGGGTTCACCTTCACGGTGCTCGACCCGGGCGACGACGACGTCATCGGCTGCGTCTACATCTACCCCTCCGCCGCCGAGGAGTGGGACGTCACGGTGCACTCCTGGGTGCGGGCCGACAGGGCGAGCCTCGACGTACCGCTCGCCGACGCCGTCGCGGGGTGGCTCGCCGCTGACTGGCCGTGGGAACGGGTGGAGCGTCCCGGCCGCTGAGTCTCAGGTACGTCGGAGCCAGCGGGCGATGTGCTCGGCCACCATCATGGTCGGCAGGTTCGTCGTCGCCGCCGGGATCGTCGGCATGATCGAGGCGTCGGCGACCGTGAGTGCTTCGATCCCGTGGACCGACCCGCGTGCGTCGCAGACCGCACCCAGGGCCGGATCCGGTCCCATCGCGCACGTGCCGACGGGGTGATGGAAGGTGGTGACAGCGGTGCGTGCCCACGCGGCGAGCGCGTCTCGGTCACCGGACGGGCACGCCAGCCCGGGTGAGAGCTCGGCCCCGTCGGTGATCGCGGCCACGGGGGCGCTGTGCGCGAGCCGCCGCGCTTCGGAGACGGCGTCCACCATCCGCTCGAGGTCATCGGCATCGGTGAGGTGGGCCAGATGGATCCGAGGTGGGTCAGTGGGCGCGTTCGACGCGAGCCGGACCCAGCCGCGGGAACGGGGTGCCAGCAGCCCCGAGACGATGCCGAACACGGCGCCGCTCGGACTCTGCTCGGATCCCACGTCGAACGGGCCGGCCACGAACAGCAACAGGTCGGCTGGCCCGGCGGGGTCTGCTGCCGCAGAGCGGAACGTCAGATGGGCCTGGAACTTGCTCGGGCCGGATGACGGTCGAGTCGGCAGGTCGATGGAGACCATGGGGTGGTCGACGAGGTTCGCCCCGACTCCGGGGAGGTCGACCCGTAGCGCGATGTCGAGCGCCCGGAGCTCCGCTGCCGGACCGATCCCCGAGCGCGCGAGGATCATCGGACTGGCGTACGTCCCGGCCGTCAGCACCACCCGATCGGCTTCGATGACGGTTCCGTCGAGGAGGCGTACACCGGTCACACGCGTGCCCGAGCACTCGAGGTGGGCCACCACGGTGTCGGGGCGAATCGTGAGGTTCGCGCGCGAGCGAGCCTGTGCGAGGTACGTCGCGGCAGCGCTCATCCGCATGCCGTCGCGGACATTGCGGGGTGTCGGCCCGGCTCCCTCCGCGCCAGGGTGGTTGTGGTCCTCGACGTAGCGATGGCCCGAGTCGATCGCTGCGTCGAGGAAGGCAGCCTGGGCTGGGTTCAGCTCCCCGCGGGCGTGACGGTGGATCGGGATCGGACCGTCCGAGCCGTGCCACCGGTCGCGGAAGTCCTGGTCATTCTCCAGGCGACGGAGGTCGTCCAGCACGTCGGCGAAGCTCCAGCCAGGATTGCCCAACGCGGCCCACCCGTCGTAGTCCTGGGGTGCGCCCCGCAGTGCGAAGCACGCGTTGGTGGCCGAACAGCCGCCCATGATCCGAGCCCGGGGCACGGGGAATCCCCGGTCCAGGTCTGGATCAGCCGTGTATCCCCAGTCGTGATCGACGGTCGGCTCCGACGCATCGATGACGTCCGGGGGCAGAGTCCGCACGTCGGGATGGTCCGGACCCGCCTCGACCAGCAGCACCCTGCGGCCGGCGTCCTCGCTGAGCCGCGCGGCCAGAACGCAACCCGCGGAACCTCCGCCGACGATGACGACGTCGTACGTCATCCGTGGACGGTACCCGCCTGTCAGGCGCCGTGGGCGGCGTCGATCTGTGCCTGCGCGTCTGCGAGCAGCTCCACGACTCGGGCGCCGAAGGTGACGTCGACCTCGTGCGGAGCGCCGCTGAGGGCGGACTCCACCAGCTCGTGGGCCGCGATCGCCACCAGCTCTGACCGGGGTCGGTCGGGGTGTGCGGGCATGGTGGACACGCCCACGTCGCCCCACACCGCGGCCTCGAACCCGGCCGCGGCCGGGGGCGCGAACAGGGTGAGAGAAACGGTGCTGGTCGCGCCCGAGTCGTGACTGATCACCAGCGTCACCAGGTCGCCCTCACCTCCGACGGCTGTGAGAGACCTGGCCGGGCCGAGCGCCGCGGTCAACGTGGACAGGGCATGCGGGCCGACGTCCCACAGGGCCCCTCTCTCCCAACGCCACGGGGAGGAGCCGAACGGGTTGTCAGGCTCCTGCAGCGAGCTGAACGCTCGCAGCCAGCCGCCGCGCCAGCCCGATGCGGTCCGGACCTCCCGGAACCACGCCCGCGACGTATCGGCGAAGCGGTCGGTGAAGAAGACCACCGAGGCCACACCAGCCGCGGTCGCGGCCTCACTCAGGGTGTTCGCGTCGGCCACGGTCATGGCCACCGGCTTCTCCAGGAGCAAGTGCTTCCCGGCTTGCGCGGCCAGCAGCCCGAGCTCGGCCTGGACCTGGGGCGGCACGGCGAAGGCGACGGCTTCCACGTCCGCGAGCAGTGCCTCGACGTCGTGAAAGGCCGGGACGCCCAGCCTCTTCGACAGCGTGCTCGCCCGCTCCGGGCTGCGACCCCAGACGCCGACCAGCTCGACACCCTCGGCCGACACCAGCCCGGGGCCGTGCGCCATCTCTGCCCAGGGCCCCGTGCCCACCAGACCGAATCGCACATCGGCACGCTACCTCGCTCACCGCGAGCGAGTGGGCAGGGATGTCGAGAACGCCTCGGTGGCTGCGTCCCAGGACCAAAGACCGGACCAGCACTGGAGGATGGCAGTCATGACCAAGCTCAAGCAGTTCGACCACATCGGCATCACCGTCGCCGATCTCGACGCGGCGTCGGAGTTCTTCGTCGGGTTGGGGCTCGAGATCGAGGGCCGGACCTTCCTGGAGGGCGAGTTCCTGGACACCGTCTGCGGCATTCCGGGCTCGCGGACCGAGGTCGTCATGCTCCGGCCTCCGGGCGGGGGAACCGGGATCGAGCTGGGGACCTTCGTCCGACCCGAGCACACGCCCGGGTCACCGGCCGCGATGGCGAACGAGCTGGGCCTCCGCAACGTCTGCTTCGAGATCACCGACCTGCGGGCGAAGGTGGACGCCCTGGCCGCGGACGGGTACGGACTCGTCGGCGGCGTCGGCGAGTTCGAGGACATCTGGCTGATGGCGTACGTCCGTGGGCCCGAGGGCATCGTCGTCGCGCTGAGCGAGCGGATCGGCTGACCTCGTCCGGGGCTGTGGGCCGCCTGGTCAGTTGATGTCGAACTCGTTGCCTTCCGGGTCCTGCATCCCCACGGCGTAGTGGTCCAGGCCCTCCTCGGACAGGGCGCCGGTGATGGTGGCGCCGAGGGCGGCGAGGCGGCCGGCTTCGGCGTCGACGCGCATCCGGCGGGTCTCGATCGGGTCCGTCCGCTCGCCGCTGGCATGGATGTCCAGGTGCAGCCGGTTCTTGACCGTCTTGACGACGGAGACGGGATGGAACCAGATGCTGGGCCCCTGGCCGTCCGGGTCGCTGATCCGGTCGGCACCGTCGACCAGGTCCTCCTCGGGCAGCCCCAGGTCGCGGTAGAAGTCGTTCCAGGTCGCGAATCCGACAGGGACCGGCGCCAGCTCGTAGCCCAGGGCAGCGGCCCAGAACCGAGCGAGCAGGTCCGGGTCGGCACAGTCGATGACCAGCTGGAAGCGGACAGGCATCGGCGTCCTCCGAGGCGTTCGGGTGGGTACGGCGATGGTAGGCCTCTCCCCGGCAGCGGCTCTCGACCAGGCAGCATGGCCCTCGTGTCGTTGCCCACTCCCACGCTGCACACCGCTCGCCTCCGACTGCGCCCCTTCACGGACGCGGACGCCGAGGCGCTCTTCGGGCTGCAGAGCAACGCCGAGGTGCTGCGCTACTGGGACTCCCCGCCCTGGACCGAACGCGCGCGCGCCGACCGCTTCATCGCGGTCTGCCGCGAGATGGAGCAGGAAGGCACCGGAGCCCGGCTGGCCGTGGACCTCGCTTCCGACGGGGCGTTCATCGGCTGGTGCACTCTGGCGCGATGGAACCCGGACCACCGCAGTGCGTCGATGGGCTACTGCCTCGAACAAGCCGCTTGGGGTCACGGCTACGCGGCCGAGGCCGCACGCGCCGTGCTGCAGTGGGCCTTCGACACGCTGGACCTCAACCGGGTCCAGGCCGAGGCCGACACACGCAACGCGGCGTCGGCTCGCGTCCTGGAGAAGCTCGGGTTCGTGCGTGAAGGGACGTTGCGCGAGGACTGCGTCGTGAACGGCGACGTGTCGGACTCCTGGGTCTACGGGCTGCTCAGGCGGGAGTGGAGGCCGTCCTCCGATGCCTGAGCTGCAGCCGCTGCGCGCCGATCATGCCGCGGCGGTCCTGGCCTTCGAGACGGCGAACCGGTCCTACTTCGCGGCGTCGATCTCCGACCGCGGCGACGAGTACTTCGAGCACTTCGAGCAGCGGCACGCCCATCTGCTCGCGGACCAGGAAGCCGGGAACGGCGCGTACTACCTGCTCGTCGCCGAGGACGGGTCGGTGCTCGGCCGGTTCAACCTGATCTTCGTCGAGGACGGGGTGGCGAACCTCGGTTACCGGGTCGCGCAGGACGTCGCGGGCCGGGGCGTGGCGACGGCGACCGTCCGCGACCTGTGCTCGATCGCCGGCTCGCGGCACGGCATCAGCACCCTGAGAGCGGCCACGTCCAGCGGCAACGTCGCCTCCCAGCGGGTGCTGCTCAAGGCCGGCTTCGTGCCGGTGGGCCCCGCCGATCCGGCCGACATCGGCGGGAAGCAGGGCACCTGGTACGAGCTGAGCGTCGTACCCGATCCGTGAGCGATGCTGCGGCTCAGCAGAGGATGCGCGAGCGGTCGGGGTCGAAGAACGGCTTCAGCGAGACCTGGGTTGGCACCCGGGTGCCGGCGATGTCGATCTCGAACGAGCCGGCGGCGAGAGCGGCGGCGGTGACGGGTTCGTCGCGCTTCACCTCGGCGATGCCGCAGGGAGCGCCGAGGGAGTGGCCGAAGGCGCCGGCCCGGACGATGCCGACCGGCTCGCCGTCCCAGTAGATCGGCTCGTCGCCGATCAGGTCGAGGTCGGGCGAGTCCAGCAGCACGTTGACCAGCCGACGGGTGGGTGGGCCGGACTCCTTCTGCTCGAGCAGGGCCTCGCGGCCGACGAAGCCACCGGGCTTGTCCCAGGCGACGGCGAAGCCGAGACCGGCCTCGAGGGGGGTGTCCGAGGAGTCGATGTCGTGGCCCATGTCGCGGTAGGCCTTCTCCAGGCGCATCGTCCCGAGGGCTCCGACGCCGGTCGGGCGGAAGTCCAGGTCGGCGCCGGCCGCGCGCAGCTGCTGGTAGAGGGTGGCACCGAACTCGGTCGGCACGAGCAGGTCCCAGCCGAGCTCACCGACGTAGGTGACCCGCAGCGCCCAGAGCGGGGTGTAGCCGAGCTCGACCTTCTGCGCGGTCAGGTAGGGGAAAGCGTCGTGGGACCAGTCGTCCGGGCTCAGGCTCTGCAGGAGCTCGCGCGACCTCGGCCCCTGCACCGAGAGCAGGGAGTTCCCGCTGGTGACGTCGGTGACGGTGAGGAACTCGCCGTCACGCGTCTGCCGACGGATCCACGCGGGGATGCGGCGGTGGATGTTGTCGCCGCTGATCACGACGTACTGGTCCTCGGCCAGCCGAGTGACCGTGACGTCGGCGATGATGCCGCCGCGCTCGTCGAGCCACTGGGTGTAGACGATCCGACCGACCGCGGTGTCGACGTCGTTCGCGCACACGCGGTTGAGCACGGCCATCGCGTGCGGACCCTGCACGAGGTGGTGCGACATCAGCGACATGTCGAAGATCGCGACGTTCTCGCGGGCCTGGAGGTGCTCCTCGCGCGTCCGGTCGAACCCCTCGCCACGCGCGTACCCCCAGTCGACGGTGGGCGTCAGGCCGGGTCCGGCGAAGTAGTCGGGGTACTCCCAGCCGCTGGTGGTCACGAAGTGGGCGCCGTCGGCGACGTGCTGAGGGTGGTACGGCGACCGCCGTACGTCGCGTCCGTGCTGGTACTCGGCGTTCGGCCAGGACAGGTTGTTCAGCAGGAAGCCGAGCCGTTCCACGGTGCGCTCCTCGCGGAAGCGCCGCGTCGCCTGGAACTCGTGGGCCCGGTCGACGGCCACGGCGGTGAGGTCGATCGGCGGGTGGCCCTCGATCAGCCACTGCGCCATCACGTGGCCGAGGCCGCCGCCGGAGAGGATGCCGACGGAGTTCAGGCCGCAGGCCAGGTAGAGGTTGTCGACCTCGGGCGACTCGCCCAGCATCGGCGAGATGTCGTCGGTGAAGCTCTCCGGACCGCAGAAGAGCGTGCGGATGCCGGCGTCCTCCAGCGCCGGGAAGCGCCGCATCGCAACCTCGAGGAACGGCGCCAGCCGGTCCCAGTCGGGCGGCAGCACGGCGAACGCGCTGTCGCGCGGGGTCCCGTCCAGGGCCCAGGCCTTCCCGACCGGCTCGAACATCCCGACCAGCAGGCCGCTGCCTTCCTCGCGGTAGTAGCCGTAGGACTCCGGCTCCTCGATCACCGGCACCGACTCCGGCGTGACGCCGTCGATCGGCTCGGTCAGCAGGTAGTAGTGCTCCGCCGCCTGGAGCGGCACGGTGACACCGGCCTTGGCCGCCAGCTCGCGGCCCCACAACCCGGCGGCGAGCACGACCTTCTCGCACTCGAGGTCGCCACGCTCCGTGCGGACCCCGACGACCCGGCCCTGGTCGAGCACGAAGTCCGTGACCTCGGTGTCCTCGAAGATCCGTACGCCGCGCTGCCGGGCGCCCTTGGCCATCGACATCGTCACGTCGACCGGGTTGGCGCGGCCCTCGTCCGGCGTCCAGAAGCCGTGGAGGATGTCGTCGGTCCGCATCAGCGGCACCATCTCGGCCACCTCGCCCGGCGACAGCACCTCCTTGGTCATCCCGATCGAGCGCATGTAGGCCACCTCGCGGCGGTAGGCCTCGTCCCGCCGCTCGGTGGTGGCCAGCTGGAGGTAGCCGCACTTCCGGAACCCGGTCGAGAGCCCGGTCTCCTCCTCGAGCCGGGCATAGAGCTCCGCGGAGTAGCGCGCCATCCACAGCGCGTCCTCCGTCGTACCACCCGAGACGACCTCGCCTGCGGCGTGCCAGGTCGTCCCCGAGGTCAGCTGCTTGCGCTCGAGGAGCACGACGTCCGACGCACCCAGCACGGCGAGGTGGTAGGCGATCGACGTCCCGACCACACCGCCCCCCACGACGACGTACTGCGCCCGGCTCGGGAGATCACCCGAGGGCGTCGGCGATGATGCTTCGGCCCGAGCCGCTGCTGGGTTGATGGCAGAGAAGTCGAGCGACATGGAGGCACCCTGTCATCGTCTGAACCGTCATTCAACCGTCAGCGGCCGCGACTCGAGCGCGGCGAGGTCGCGCTCGGCGTAGCGCCGGTGGTGCCACTCCTCGTTGACCACGATGCCCAGCGCCTCGGCCACGGAGTAGCGATCGGCCGGCGGCCAGCCGTCGCCCTCGACCGGGTCGGTGTTCTCCGCCAGGCGTACGTCGGTCAGGTCGGCGAGCACACGGCGTACGGTCGCCTGCCGGTCGGCGCGCAGCTCGAGCACCTCGTCGAGTGGGGGCCGGACGTCATCGTCGTAGGCCCACTGCAGGTCGCGCAGCGTGTCGAACGGGAGGTCGAGCGGCGACCAGGGGTCGGGGTCGCCGAGGTAGACCCGGTTGACCCAGGCGTCGGTCGCGTAGCAGAGGTGGCGCAGGGTCTCGATGAAGGACCACTCGCCGTCGACCCGTTCGTGGAGCTGCTCGGAGTCGAGGGCGCGGGCTCGGTCGACGGTCTCGGCCCAGCGGCGCTCGAGGATCGTCCAGGCTGTCCGGAAGTCGTCGGCCGTCGTCGGCTTCATCCGCGCGTAGTCGGGGTCGCGCCGCAGGAGCTCGGCCTCGATCAGCGGCGCGACGTCGACCCCGTTGATCACGACGTTCTGGAGCTCGCCGTCGATCTCCACGTCCTCGAGCTCGACGCCACGCATCCGGACACGTCGCACGCCGGCGTGGCGGATCTCGGACTCGGCGAGGTCGATCCACTCGAACCGGGTGTCGCGCAGGCGGGTGCGTTCGAACGTCGTGGCGCTGAGGTCGCGCAGGTCGGTCATGGCGCCCACGCTAGGACACGCTCCGGACGAGGAGCGTCCGGAAATGGGGGTGCTCGCGACCGGCCGGCGGCCCTAGCCTCGCGCCATGGACGTAGAGCTCCGGGTGATCGACGACGTGGTGCTGGCGGAGCTCCGGGCTGCGGTGCTGCTTCCGCCGGAGCAACGCGAGTACGTCGGCAGTCTCGACGACGCGCTGAGCGACGCTGCGGCATATCCCGAGGCCAAGGGATGGCCGCGCGGCGTCTACGCCGACGGCGTGCCGGTCGGCTTCGTGATGCTGAGCTGGGACGTCCGGCCGGACCCGCCCGCCCCGACGCTCGTCGGTCCGTGGTTCCTCTGGAAGCTGATGATCGCTCCCGGCCAGCAGGGCAAGGGCTACGGCCGCGCCGTGATCGACGCGGTCGCGGACGTGATCCGGCCCGAAGGGGCGACCGAGCTGTTGACGTCGTACGGCGAGGGCGAGGGAGACCCGTCGGGCTTCTACGCAGCCCTGGGCTTCGTGCCGACCGGAGAGCGGCACGAGGGCGAGGTCGTCACGGCACTGGCTCTCTGACGCGGGCAGCCTCCCGTCAGCCCGGCCGGGCGTCGTACATTGCCGACATGGGCTTCGTCCACCACAGCGCCACGCTCGAACCGACCAAGCAGGAGCTCGTCGAGGCCTGGCTGCCGTCACGGCCGTGGGCCTCCGGCGCGACGACCGTGACGAAGGTCGGGGAGTACCGCTTCGACGATCCCGACGGCGAGGTCGGCATCGAGACGATCCTGTGGCAGACGCCGGACGGCTCGGTGCTCCAGGTGCCGTTCACCTACCGGGCCGCACCGCTGGCGGGTGCCGACGAGTTCCTCGTCGGTACCTCGGAGCACAGCGTGCTCGGGCCACGCTTCGTCTACGACGGGTGCGCCGACCCGGTCTGGGTCTCGGCGGTGACGACCGCGGTCCTGACCGGCGGGACCCAGGCGCAGATGGTGGTCGAGCGCGACGGCCGGATGGTCGACGTCCCGGCACGCGTGCCCGTGGTCGGCTCCGGCTCGCCCGTTGCCGACGTGCCGGAGACCTCGACGGTCGACGCGGTCCACGACGAGGGTCCGGTCACGACGGTCACGGCCGGGCCGGTGACCCTCTCGCTCGCGCGGGTCGTCGGTACGCCGCTGTCGGGCGACGCCACCCTCACCGGCTCGACGCGCGACCAGGACCTCGGCGTCCTGGCCTCGGTGGTCTCGTGACGGGCGTGACCGCGCTCCTCCATCCGCGGGACTGTCGTCGGTCGAGCCGCGGGACTGTCGGTTGAGCCGCGGGACTGTCGTCGGTCGAGCCGCGGGACTGTCGTCGGTCGAGCCGCGGGACTGTCGTCGGTCGAGCTTGTCGAGACCACGGCTCTGTCGCCCGGAATAGGGTGCCGGCATGGGTCTTGTGCATGCCACGGCGGACATCGTCCCGAGCAAGAAGCAGCTCGTCCGGTCCTGGCTTCCGTCGCGGCCGTGGGCCGACGGCGTCACGAAGGTGAAGGTGGTGGCGGGGTACCGCTTCGACGACCCCGCGGGCGAGGTCGGTATCGAGACCATCGTCTGGCGGACGCCTGACGACGTCCTGCTGCAGGTGCCGTTCACCTACCGCGCTGCGCCTCTCGCCGGCGCGGAGGGGCATCTGATCGGCACGATGGAGCACAGCGTGCTCGGACAGCGCTGGGTGTACGACGGGTGCGGCGACCCCGTCTGGGCCGCAGCGATGGTCAGCACCGTCCTCACCGGCGGTACACAGGCTCAGGTGGTGTACGAGCGGGACGGCGAGCTGGTGCAGGCACCCGCGCGGCTCCGGGTGCGCGGCTCCGGCTCGCCGGACGCCACCGTGCCCGAGGTCGCCTCGGTCGACTCCGTGGTCGACGACGGGTCGGTGACCGTCGTGACGACCGGCCCCGTCACGATCCGGCTTGCGCGGGTCGTGGGCACGCCGTTGGCCGGCAGCTCCACCCTCACCGGGACGATCCTGGAGGACCCAATGGTCCTGACCCTCGCCACCCTGGTCTGACGGGCGGGACTACCCGCCCAGGGCGGCCGACACGACGTCGCGAGCGGCGGACTGCACCTCCGCGAGGTGGTCCTGGCCGCGGAACGACTCGGCGTAGATCTTGTAGACGTCCTCGGTGCCGCTCGGCCGCGCGGCGAACCACGCGTTCTCGGTGATCACCTTGAGCCCTCCGATCGCGGCGCCGTTCCCCGGTGCCTGGGTGAGCTTGGCGATGATCTTCTCGCCCGCGAGCTCGGTCGCGGTCACGTCGTCGGGGGAGAGAGCGGCGAGCTTCGCCTTCTGCTCGCGGTCGGCCGGCGCGTCCACCCGGGCGTACGCCGGGTCGCCGTGCTGGGCGACCAGCTCGGCGTACAGGTCGCTGGGCGACTTCTCGGTGACGGCCAGGATCTCCGAGGCGAGCAGGTCCAGGATCAGGCCGTCCTTGTCGGTAGTCCACGTCGACCCGTCGCGGCGGAGGAACGACGCCCCCGCCGACTCCTCGCCGCCGAAGCCGAACGACCCGTCGATCAGCCCGGGCACGAACCACTTGAAGCCGACCGGGACCTCGACCATCTCCTTGCCGAGCGACTCGGCGACCCGGTCGATCATCGACGACGACACCAGCGTCTTGCCGATCCGCGCGGTCGCCGGCCAGTCCGGCCGGTGCCCGCTGAAGAGATAGGCGATCGCCACGGCCAGGTAGTGGTTGGGGTTCATCAGGCCGGCATCCGGGGTGACGATGCCGTGCCGGTCGGCGTCGGCGTCGTTGCCGGTGGCGATCTGGTACTCGTCCTTGCGATGGATCAGCGACGCCATCGCGCTGGGTGACGAGCAGTCCATCCGGATCTTGCCGTCCCAGTCGAGCGTCATGAACCGCCAGGTCGGGTCGACCAGCGGGTTGACCACGGTCAGGTCGAGCCGGTGCCGGTCGGCGATCTCGCCCCAGTACGCGACGCTCGCGCCACCCAGTGGATCTGCTCCGATCCGCACGCCCGCTTGACGAATCGCGTCGATGTCGACCACCGACGGCAGGTCGTCGACGTACGTCCCGAGGAAGTCGTACGCCGTGCACGCGGCGCGCGCCCGGGAGAACGCGATCCGCTGGACGCCCTCGAGGTTGGCGCGGATCAGCTCGTTCGCGCGAGCCGCGATCACCTTCGTGGCGTCGGTGTCGGCCGGCCCGCCGTGGGGCGGGTTGTACTTGAAGCCCCCGTCGTACGGCGGGTTGTGGCTCGGCGTGACCACGATCCCGTCGGCCAGGCCGGCGCCCGCCGTGCGCCCGGAGTTGGCGCGGATGATCGCGTGGGAGACACCGGGCGTCGGCGTGTAGCCGTCGCGGTCGTCGACCAGGACGGTCACGTCGTTGGCGACCAGCACCTCGATCGCCGTGGCCCACGCGGGCTCGCTGAGGCCGTGCGGGTCGCGGCCGAGGAAGAGCGGCCCGTCGTAGCCCTGCTCCCGCCGGTAGTCGCAGATCGCCTGGGTCGTCGCGGCGATGTGCGCCTCGTTGAATGCGGTGTTGAGGCTGCTCCCGCGGTGGCCACTGGTGCCGAACACGACCTGCTGGTCGACGTCGTCCGGGTCGGGCTCGAGCGTGTAGTACGCCGTCACCAGGTGCGCGACGTCGACGAGGTCCGAGGGCTGGGCGAGGGTTCCTGCGCGGGGGTCGGCCATGCCGCCATCCTGCCGCGTCCGCCGCTGGTTGAGGAGGCGCGTCAGCGCCGTCTCGAAACCAAGGCGACCCGTCAGTCCTCGCGCACCGTCAGCAGGTCGCCCGGCTGGCAGTCGAGGACGCGGCAGATCGCGGTGAGGGTCGAGAACCGTACGGCGCGCGCCCGGCCGTTCTTGAGCACCGACAGGTTGACCACCGTCACGCCCGCCCGCTCGGCCAGCTCGGTCAGGGTCATCCCGCGGTCGGCGAGGAGCTTGTCGAGGTGGATCTCCACCGCATGGAGCTGTTCGTCGTCCGGCGGTGGTGGTGCGGCAGACGTGTCACGCCGCTTCATACGGTGGCGTCGATCTCGCGCTGCATCCGCACCGACTGCGCCATCACCCGCCCGATCGTGAGCAGTCCGAAGCCTGCGAAGAGGACCGCCCACGAGAGGTGGACGAAGCTCAGGCTGTCCCAGACGGAGGCCCCGTCGCGCATCGTCGCGAGCAGTCGTGAGCTGGCCCAGGCCTGGACCAGTGAAACCGTGATCGCCCCGAGCAGCACGTACCGGCCGAGGCGACCCACGCCCAACGCGACATGCGGCGAGAACAGCCCCCGCCGCCTGGCTGTGCGAGTCAGGAGCCACGCAAGCGTCAGGAACCCGAGGGCGAAGAAGAACGTGGGAGCCATCGTCAGGGCCGAACACAGGTGCTGCCACGGCGAGGGGTTGCCGTCGCACAGTGTGTAGTTCGCGGCGACCGTCGAGACGCCGTGTCGGACGTCGAGATGCTCTGAGTTGATCCCTCCGTGACCGGTGATCTCCCCGACCGCGCTCTGTGGTGCGTGCAGACAGACCGACGGTTCGCCGAGGTCGAAGTAGGAGCCGTTCCCGAACAGGGCGAACGGGATCGCGAGGAGGTTGAAGAACACCATGAGTGCGATGGCCACACTGAGGATGAACTCGATGGGGGCCAAAGCGTTCTTCGTCGCGTCCATAACGACAAACGATACCAACGATTGTCGATATGGCGAAGGGGCTTCGGTAGGTTCGCGCGCGTGCCCGACCTGGTGACCGAGGTGGACGGCGAGGACGTCGTCGTCCGGTACGCCGACCCCGATCACCAAGCGGCCCACGTCGGGGTCTGGGCCCACCTCCACCTCGGCGACGTCTCGATGAGCAAGGTCTCCGGCGGCTGGGAGGTCCGGCTCACCGACCTCCCGGTCGACCGGCTCGAGTACCTCCTCGACGTGGACGGCGACCTCCGCCCCGACCCGAGCAACCCGCGCTTGGCCGGTGGTCCCTTCGGCGACCACTCCTGGATCCCGCTGCCCGCCTACCGCGAGCCCGCGTGGCTCGAGGCCGACGGAGTCGCGGGGGAGCGGGCGACGCTCATCCTGTCCCGCACCGGCGCGGGCCGGATCGACACCGAGATCTGGTCGCCGACCGAGGTGCCGGCGGGCACACCGCTGCCCCTGCTGATCAGCCACGACGGCCCCGAGATGGACGCCTACGGCCGGCTCACGGCGTACGCCGCAGCGATGATCGCCGCCGGCACCCTGCCGGCGTTCCGGGTCGCGCTGGTCAGCCCCGGGCCGCGGCGCAACCGTCGGTACGCCGCCAACCCGGCGTACGCCCGGGCACTCACCACCCGCCTGGTCCCGGCCCTCACCGACGCTGTCGCCACCTCCGGCAAGCCGGTGCTGATCGGCCAGAGCCTGGGCGCCCTCGCCGCCCTGCACGCCGCCTGGACGTCGCCGGACAGCTTCGGCGGACTCCTTCTCCAGAGCGGCTCGTTCTTCACCGCCGACCTCGACCCGCAGGAGTCGGGCTTCGAGCACTGGCGCGAGGTGACCGGGTTCGTGGCCAGCGTGCACGCTGCGACACAGGCAGCCCCGGGTGCCCCGCCGATGACCCTCACGTGTGGCACGGCCGAGGAGAACCACGCCAACAACCTCGCCCTGCGCGACCATCTCGCAGCAGTCGGCGTCGAGATCGGCTGGGGCGAGGTGCGCGACGGTCACACCTGGACCTGCTGGCGCGACACCCTCGACCCCCACCTGACGGCCCTGCTCGCGCGGGTCTGGTCGTGATCTCCCTCGACGAGCTGCGCGACGAGCTGGCGTCGGCCGGCGACCCGGAGAAGGCCGAGCAGCAGCAGCGCTACATGAAGTCGGCCATGCCCTACCACGGGGTCTCCGCGCCCGAGCTCCGCGCTCTCCTCCGCCCGCACCTGAGGACCTTCGCGCCGGCCGACCGCGCGACGTGGGAACGGACCGTGCGCGACTTCTGGGACGGCGCCACCCACCGCGAGGAGCGGTACGCCGCCATCGCTCTCGCGCGACACCGCACGGCCCGCAGCTGGCAGGACGTCGAGACGCTCGGCCTCTACCGGCATCTCGTCGTCACGGGTGCCTGGTGGGACGTCGTCGACGAGACCGCGCAGCACCTCGTCGGCGCCTGCCTGCTGGCCGATCGTGACCGGGTCACCCCGGTGCTGCGCGAGTGGGCCGGCGACGACGACCTGTGGATCCGCCGTACGTCGGTGATCTGC
>Ga0070665_100001772_pt1 | contig 24594 bp, 20 predicted proteins | sample KBSS13metaG_FD_65862 | JGI IMG/M metagenome (GOLD analysis project Ga0070665, IMG submission 65862) | Switchgrass rhizosphere microbial communities from Kellogg Biological Station, Michigan, USA - KBS S1-3 metaG | ecosystem: Host-associated > Plants > Roots > Rhizosphere > Soil ... | reverse complement strand
ACCGGTCCGTTGATCGAGGGATCGGGCAACGTGATGACCGGCGGATAGCTTGATCTGCACGGTGCGTTCGCGCATCGTGCCCACATGCGCCGTGTCGTCGTGCTGCTCGTCCTGGCGGCGCTATCGCCGCGCGCGCACGCCGACGACGGCGATTACCTGCTGCCGCATCCCGATACGAAGTGGTGGCTGTCGGCGCAGAGCAACTTCATCTGGCAGTTCCAGCCCGGCTTTCAGTCGCCGTACGCCGGCACGAACAGCTTCTTGCCCGACGATCATCGCGCGCTGTCGTACGTCGCGACGATCTACGGCGGTTACCAGATCACGCGCACGACCGCAGTCGTCGTCGACGGCGAGTCCGCCGGGGGCACCGGCTTGTCGTCGGCGCTCGGGATCGCTGGCTTCACGAACCTCGACGTCGTGCGCAACCCGACGCTGGGCCCGACGCCGTATCTGGGCACCGCGTTCGTCGAGCAGATCATCCCGCTGTCGGATCACTGGATCCCCATCGAGCGCGATCCGCTGCACGTCTTGCACGCACTGCCCGATCACCGCATCGAGCTGCGCGCCGGCAAGATGTCGACCGTCTACTGGTTCGATCAGAACGAAGGCGCCAGCGACAGCCACCGCCAGTTCATGAACTGGACGATCGCGAACAACGGCGCGTACGACTACGCCGCCGACACGCGCGGCTACACGCTCGGCTTCATGGCCGAGTACGACGCGCCCGCGTGGGCCGTGCGCATCGGCGAGTTCCTGATGCCGACCATCGCGAACGGCATCGACTACGACTTCCACGTCAACAACGCGCGCGGCGAGCAGATCGAGGGCGAGTGGCACGACTGCATCCTCGGCCACCCGGGCAAGCTGCGCCTGCTCGCGTACGCGAACCACGCCAACATGGGCACGTACGCCGACGCGATCGCGATCTTCAACGCGGAGCGCGAACAGAACATCAACAACGGCCCGCCCGACATCACGACGACGCGCGTACCCGGCACGCTCAAGTACGGCTTCGGGCTCAACTTCGAGCAAGAAGTGCTCGCCGGCCTGCACGTGTTCGGGCGGTTCGGCTGGAACGACGGCAAGACCGAGTCGTTCGCCTACACGGAAGTCGACAACACGGTCCTGCTCGGCGGCGACCTCGTCGGCGATCGCTGGGGCCGGCCCGGTGACAAGCTCGGAATCGCCGGCGTGACCAACGGGATCTCGCAAGATCACGCGAACTACCTCGCCGACGGCGGGCTCGGCTTCTTGCTCGGCGACGGCAAGCTCCGCTACGGCCGCGAGGACATCCTCGAGGCCTACTACACGCTGCGCGCGTACAAGGGCATCTTCCCGGCGGTGGACGTCCAGGCGATCGCGCACCCCGGCTACAACACCGATCGCGGCCCGGTCGTCGTCGGCTCGATCCGCCTGCACGTCGAGCTGTGACGATGCACGACGCGATCATCGTCGGCGGCGGTCCGGCAGGCCTGTCGACGGCGCTGCACCTGCCGCCCGGCACCGACGTCGTCGTGCTCGAAGCCAAGCGCTACCCGCGCGACAAGATCTGCGCGGGCGGCGTCGGTGCGCGCGCGCTCGCGATCCTCGGCAAGCTCGGCATCACGGTCGACTGCCCGCACGTCCCACTCGACGCGATCGCGCTGCGCTACGCGGGCGAGACCGCGATCGTGCGCGAGCCGGGCCTCGGCGTCGTCGTGCGCCGCATCGAGTTCGATCACATGCTCGCCGGATGCGTCGCGGCGCGCGGCGTGCCGATCCGCGACGGCTGCCCGGTCGCCGCGCTCGACGTCGCCGACGATCACGTGCGCGTCTTCTGCGAATCGGGCGAGGTCCTGCGCGCGCGCGCCGTGATCGGCGCCGACGGCGTATCGGGGATCGTGCGCCGCGCGATCGGATTTCCGCAGAGCGAGCTGCGCGCGCAGGTCGTCGAGCTCGACACGCCCGCGAGCCCGCTCGATCTGCCGCGCGACACCGCCGTGTTCGACTTCACCGCGGGCGACCTCGCCGGCTACGCGTGGGACTTCCCCACGATCTCCGGCGGCACGGAGCTGGTGTGCCGCGGTGTCTACGCGCTGGGATCGACCGATTCACCGCGCGCGCGCGTCGCGCAGTATCTGGCCGCGCGCGGGATGAATGCCGCCGACTTCAAGCTCAAGCAGTACGCGGAGCGCGGCTACGAGCCTGGCACGCCGCTGTCGGTGCCGCGCGTGTTGCTCGTCGGTGAGGCCGCGGGCATCGACATCGCGACCGGCGAAGGCATCGCGCAGGCGATCGAGTACGGCGCGCTCGCCGGCGCGTATCTCTCGCGCGCGCTCGCCTCGAACGACCTCGGCTTCGCGAGCTGGCGCGGCCACGTCGCGCGCCACCACGTCGGCTGGCAGCTGTGGATCCGCCACGCGTGCGCGCGCGCGTTCTACGGCGCGCATCGCCCGGCGGTCGAGCGGCTGTTGCCGCGCGTGAGCGCGCTGCTGCAGATGGGCGTGCGCGACTTCGCCGGCAAGCCGCTCTCGGGGCTCGCGCTCGCGCACGGCGCCGGTCAGGTCATCCGCGCACTCGTCGCCGAATCGGCACGAGACCGATGACGAGGCCGATCGCGAGCACGAGCTCGAGCAAGCTCGACGGCCCGCCCTCGGCGTTGCAGCCGCCGCTCACGACGCCGTACGGATCCGCCTGGCCATCGGGCGAGCCGCCGTTTGCGACGAGCAGCTTGCCGTTCGGCGTGCCGTAGCCGGTCGGGCCGTCCCAGCCCTTGCCGGCGTTGCACAGGATGCCGCCGCCGCAGTCGCCGTTGTTGCCGCTCGTCACGTCGTTGAGCTTGTCGGCGTTCTGCATGATGAACTCGCCCGACGTCTGGCTGGCGTTTCCGGTGGCCGCGAAGATCGCCGCGACGATCGGCGCCGCCGCGCTCGTGCCGCCGACGACGCTCCAGCCGCCGTTCGTCGAGTCGTACGACGCCATGCCGGTCTGCGGATCGCCGACCGCGGCGATGTCGGCGGTCGCCTTGAAGTTGCAGCTCGTGCCCGTCTGATACGACGGCTTGGCGATCGACAAGCTGCACGCGCTGCCACCGCTCGACCACGCGGTCTCGGTCCAGCCGCGCGCGCTCGAATCCTTGGCCAGGTGCGTGCCCCCGACCGCGATCGTGTGCGCCGACGTGCCGGGATAATCGGGGCCCTGACCGCCGTCGTTGTAGCCGTTGTCGCCGGCGGCGACGAAGATGGGGACCGACTGATCGAAGTAGGTCTCCTCGGCCGTGAGCGACACGCCGGCTTGCTCGGGCCCGCCCCAGCTGTTGCTGATCACGGCGACGTTGTGCTGCGCGGCGACGCCCTGCGCGACCTCGAGCCCGTTGCCCTGGTCGTCGTCGGCCTGGATGACGAGCAAATTGCAGCTCGGGCACGCGGCGCTCACCATGTCGACGTCGAGCGCGGTCTCGAGCGTCCAGTCGTCGCCGCTCGGCGGCGCGCCCGGCAGCGGCGAGGTCTCGCCGTTCTGGTTGACGATCGTGAGGCAGCCGTTCGCGGTCGTGCACGGCGGCAGCCCGAACTGAGCGCGATACGTCCCGAGGTCGGACTCGAGCGCCGAGTAGCCGTAGGCGTCGATGAGGGCGATCGTCGGGTGGCCAGTGATCGTGGTCGGGATCTGATACGCGGCCTGGAGATCGGCGGGGCCGAACCCGGCCGGCGCGTCGAACGGCTGGACGTGGCCTGCGGCCGCCTGGACGTGGGCGAAGCAGCGCTTGCCGCTCGGGTTGGTGCACGCCGCGGCCGTCGGGATCGCCCCGTCGGCCACGCGATCCATGACCAGCGCGGAGGGCTGCGCACGACTGGCGTCAGTATCCGCAACGCATGAGGTCACCAGTCCCAGCCCGATGACACACAACCATGCGGAGCCACGACCGAAGTGCATGTGCTGCCGGACGATTATCAAGATGTACGCCAGAAACCCGTCGTGCAAACGTGTGCGCGATGGATGTGAAGCAGGTCATCGTCATGCGCAAGGACCTCGGCATGCGCAAAGGCAAAATGATCGCCCAGGGCGCTCACGCGTCGATGAAGGTCTTGATCGACCGTGCGAGTCTCACCGACGACGCGCTCGTGATCCCACTGGACGCCGCAACGCGCGAATGGCTCGTCAGCGGCCGGTTCACGAAGGTCTGCGTGTCGGTCGATTCTGAAAGCCAGCTCGATATGGTCGTCGAGCAGGCCCGCGCCGCCGGCCTACCCTGCGCGGTGATCGTCGACTCGGGAAAGACCGAGTTTCACGGCGTGCCGACCAAGACGTGCTGCGCGGTCGGCCCAGCGCCGGCCGACGCCGTCGACAAGGTCACGGGCGCGCTGTCCTTGCTCTGAGCCACACCTCGGCGGCGCGCCGCACGATCGGCGCCGGTGCGCCGACGTCGATCGCGACCGGGTCGCCCGTGATCTGCTGGAGCGCGCGCTGAGCGAAGTAGCGGACGAGCGGGTACTCGTGCGCGAGCATCGGCGCGATCGCCGCGACGGTATCTTGTTGCTTCGTCTCGCCGAACGTGGCGATCGCGACGGCCTGCTCGTGCGGCTTGCCGAGGGATAGGGTCGCGCGCATCACGTTGACCGAAAGATCGTCGCCGTAGAGCTTCTTCAGCCGGTCGCGGTCGTAGTGCTTGCCCCACCACGCTTCCATCGTCGACACGATCGACTCGACGGACTTGTCGGCGTGGCACAGCGCGCACTCGAGCGGGCGATCGCCCTCGACGCGGATGCGCTCGGTCGGCGAGCCGATCCGGTGATAGCGATCGAGCACGTAGTCGAGCCCCATGTTCTTCTTCGCCATGTGGCACGCGATGCACGACGTGCCGGCGCCGCCGAGCTGGTGATGGCTGTGCTTGGCGAGCGCGTCGTCGCTCGCGTACTTCGCGTGACACGTCGTGCACACGTGATTGCCGGCCGGCGTCGCGAGCGCGTCGAGCTTCGCCTTGCCGTCCTCGGTGTGCGGATCGTGGCAGGTCGTGCACGCCATCTGCGACGAGCAGCCGCCGAGCTGGAAGTCGCGGCCTTCGCCCGAGCTGATGGAGCTGCCGCCCGGGTTCTTGCGACGCAGCCCGTCTTCCCACGTGAACGGATAACGCGAGAACAGCACCGTGTGGCACTTCGCGCACGCGTGATCGATCCATTGCGCCTTCGTGCCGGACTCGCCTTTCGGCGGATCGACCGCGAGCACGTTGCTCCGCGCCGCAAACGTCGGCGTGATCTTGGGCTCGGCCGCGTGCGCCGCGGCGCCGTTGTGACAAGCCTCGCAGCCGATGCCGAGCTCGACGATGTGCGAGCCGTCGAGCTTGTGCTCCATCGTGGTCGCCGCGGCCGGTAGCAGGTTGTCGAGCGAGCCCATCGGCACGGTGCCGCCGAGGAAGCGGATCTCGTCCGCGAGCACGCCTTCGAGGCCGTGTACGTCGGTCGCGCGCGCCGGCCACTTGCGCGACTCGGGCATCACGCGGTCCTGCATCTTGCCCTGATACGGCGGCAGCGCCGGCCCGAACAGGTCGTCGTAGAGCATCGTGTCGAGCGGCAGCGTGTTGTGGCAGCCGATGCACTCCTGCGACCACACGCCCTGCCACGACATCCGCGGACGCTCGGTCACCATCACCGAGTAGCCCTTGTAGCGCCACGACTTCGTCGAGAACACGTACGTCGCGGGCAGCACGTGCTCGACGCCGTCGCCGCCGCGCTCCACGCCGACGAAATCCTCGCGGTAGCGACCGCCGACGACCTTCGTCACCACGAACGTGTGATTACCTTTCGGCGATTCGAGGCGCATCACGCGATCGCTGCCGCGCATCTCCATCGTGCACACGTCATCGCCGACCCGCAATTGCGCGCCGTCGAACGGTGCACGGATGATGGCCGCCTTCGCATCGCGCGTCATGTTGCGCATCGGCGACGCTTCCCAATTCTTGTAGATCGCGTCGTGGCAATCGGCGCACGCGCGCGATCCCGCATAATCGCGGCGCAGCACGTTGCTCGCGATCGGCCCCGACGTTTGCGCAGTGATCGGCGGCGGCGAGCTCGGCGCAGCCGCGTGACACGCGACGAGCACGCCGAGCGCTACAGCACGCTTCATGCGCGGGCATCGTACTGCGAAGTTGCGCGCTCCGCGGCTGTGCGCGTGTTTCCACGGCGGGTATGCTTTCCCCATGGCGGCCGATTGGCAGCACCTCGCCTCTGCCGCCGCCGTGGTCACCGCGCTCGATCTCGACGGCACGCTGGTGCCGTTCGCCGCGACGCCGCAAGACGCGAAGATGACCGCGGAGGTCGAGGCGCTCGTCGACGCGCTGATCGCCGCGCCGGGCGTGACGTGCGGGATCGTCACGGGCCGGCCGCGCGAGCTCGCCGAGCCGATCGCGATGCGGTTCCCGCGCGTGCTGATCGCGGCCGAGCACGGCGCCTGGCGCTACGTCAACGGCGCATGGGAAGCCGCGATCCCGGCCGTGCCTCAGCTCGCCGAGATCGAGACCGCGCTGACCGCGCTCGCGCGGCGCTATCCGGGCGCGCTGGTCGAGCGCAAATCGTGCTCGGTCGCGCTGCACTGGCGGCGCGTCGCGCCGGAGCAGCAGCACGCGATCGAGACGACGGCCGAAGTGATCGTCGACGAGTGGCTCGAGACCCAGCCGCAGCTCGAACGGCTGCCGGGCGTCGAAGCGCTCGAAGTTCGCCACACCGCCGCGCACAAGGGCAACGCGCTGGCCTGGCTGCGCACCCACGCGCCACCCGGTGCGACCGTGCTCGCGATCGGCGACGACATCACCGACGAGGACATGTTCGTCGGCCTGCGCGATCAAGACGTCGGCGTGCTCGTCGCCGCGCAGCCGCGGCGCACGCAAGCCGCCGTGCGGCTGTCGTCGCCGGACGCGGTGCATCGCTTCTTGCGCTGGCTCGTCGACGCGCGCACGACCGCGCGCGAGCCGCGCGGCTTCGACGAAGCCCTGCCCGCGCATCGCGGACGCGCGTCGGCGACCGCGCCGGCGCTGATCGTCGTGTCGAACCGGCTGCCGGCGGCGCCGACGGGCGGACGCGTCCGCGAGGTCGGCGGCCTCGTGTCGGCGCTGGTGCCGACGCTCGAGCGCGTGCACGGCATGTGGCTCGGCTGGAGCGGCGCCGAGCGCGATCCCGGCCTCAAGCTGCGCGTCGAGGACAGCGAGGGGTACACGCGTGCGCAGTTCGATTACCCGCCGACCTGGCGCGAGCGGTTTTACGCCGGGTTCTGCAACCGCAGCCTGTGGCCGCTCTTGCACGGCTTCGTATCGAACGTGCACTACGTCGACGATCAATGGAGCTGCTACGTCGACGCCAACCGCGCCTACGCGCGCATGATCTCGGAGGTCGCCGACGGCACGGCCGACGTCTGGGTCCAGGACTTCCACCTGTTCCTCGTGGGGCGCGAGCTCCGGCGCGCGCAGCATCGCGGCCGCATCGGGTTCTACCTGCACGTGCCGTTTCCGCCGCTCGACGTGATCGAGACGATGCCGTGGGCGAGCGAGCTGGTCGCGGCGATGCTCGAGTACGACGTGGTCGGCCTGCAGTGCCAGCGCTGGGCCGACAACTACCTGGCGGCCGTGCGGGGCCTGCTCGGCAGCGATGCGGCGGCCCGCGCGCGTGACCATGCGCGCGTCATCGGCATCGGCATCGATCCCGATCGGTTCGCCGAGGCCGCCGCTGCGTCGCGCAACCCCAACGACTCGGCCGCGCTGTCGTCGCTCGAGACGAGCCTCGCGGGCAAGAAGCTGATCCTCGGCGTCGATCGGCTCGACTACTCGAAAGGCATCCCCGAACGGCTCGAGGCGTTCGCGCGCCTGCTGGAGCGGTTCCCCGAGTGGCGCGGCGCCGTGTCGTTCGTGCAGGTGTCGGTGCCGACGCGCGCCGACGTGCCCGAGTACGGCGAGCTGCGCTCGCGCGTCGAGCACCTGGTCGGCCGCATCAACGGCACGTACGGCGAGGCCGACTGGACGCCGGTGCGCTACCTCTATCGCTCGTACGATCAGCACACGCTGGCGCGGCTGTATCGCTCGGCGTCGGTCGGCCTCGTCACGCCGCTGCGCGACGGCATGAACCTCGTCGCCAAAGAATACGTCGCCGCGCAGGATCCCGCCGATCCGGGCGTCCTCGTGCTCTCGCGATTCTGCGGCGCCGCCGAGCAGATGACGCTCGCGGTGATCACCAACCCGCTCCACGCCGACGGGCTCGCGAGCGACCTCGACGCTGCGCTGCGCATGGGCAAGCCCGAGCGCGTCACGCGCCACCAGCAGCTGCGCAGCATCGTGTGGCGTGACACCGCCGCCGCGTGGTCGGACGCCTTCCTCGCCGCGCTCCGCGGCTGATACCATCCGCCGGATGCGCGAGCTGATCCTCTCGGTAAGCCTCCTCATCGGCTGTCGGGGTCATGACACGCCGGCGCCAGCGCCAGCGCCAACTCCGGCACCCGCGCCGCCCGCGGACGCCGAGCCCGATGCGCGCGTGATCGCGCCGAAGTCGGCGGCCGTGCTGGCGTGCCCCGCCGGTTCGAAACAGGTCACGCGATCGCGAGATACCGGCTCGGTATCGGACCCTCGCGTGACCGAGCTCGTGTGTGTCACGCCCGACGATCAGGAGCAGGGGCCGTTCGCGCTGTACGACACGCACGGCGCGCTCGCCCAGGAAGGCAGCTACGACCACCGCGAGCTCGATGGCGCGTTCACCGAATATCGCGACGGCATCAAGTACCAGGACGGCCAGTACGCGAAGGGCGTGATGACCGGGACGTGGACACTCTTCTACTCGAGCGGCAAGCCCGACTGCGTCTCCGAGCGTGCCAACGACCAGACCGTGTCGCTCACCTGCTACAGCGAGTCCGGCCACGTGGTCGCGCGCGGCAAGTCACCGAACGGCACCGACCAGGGCTTGTGGGAGTGGTTCCACGACGACGGCACGCCGGAAGCCGCCGCGCTCTACAAGGACGGCGACGGCGTCAGCTACTGGATCTGGAAACACGGCACGAAGGTGAAAGCGACGTACGACGAGTTCGCGGCGACCGGCACGAAACCGACCAAGTGATCGGCTAACGCAAGTCCATCACGACCAGGTACTCCTCGATCAGCCGGCGCTCTGGCCCCACGAGCCCGGCGCGCTGGGCCATGTCATCGAGCCGCGGCGACCACTCGGCGTGCGACTGGTCGTTCGGCACGGGCACGTCGTGGCAGCCGCCGCACTTCGCGATGAGCAGCTGGCGGCCGCGCTGGAGATCGGCGATCGGCACATCGGCGCGCTCCGCATCCATCGGCGTCGCGAGTGGCGGCGGCTGCGCGGCGCAGCCGGCCAGTATCACGAGTACGACCGCAGAGCGGATCACGGCAGCAGAACCTTAGATCGAGATCGAGCCCTTGCGAAAGTCGGTTCGGCGCAAGTGAATGTTCACGCAAACGGGCCTTCCGCCGCGTGCAATCGCCTTCGCTTCGGCCAGCGTCGCGTCGACGCGAGCCGGATCGCTGAGCACGAGGCCGACGCCGCCGTATCCTTCGGCGACCTTGTGGTAATCGGTGCGACGCAGATCCGTACCGAGAGAAGTACCGAGCACGTCGACCTGCTCGCGCGCGATCTGCATCCACGACGCGTCGTTGCCGATCAGTGCGATCGGCGCGACTCCGTGCCGCACGTAGCTGTCGAACTCGGCGAGCGTGTACGCGCTCGAACCGTCGCCCCACAAGAGCCACACTTCCCTGCCCGGCCGCACCAGCGCCGCGCCGAGCGCGAACCCGCCGCCGACGCCGAGCGTCCCGAACACGCCGGGATCGAGCCACGACAGCGGCGCGCGCGGCCGCACGATGTAGCTCGCGGTTGCGACGAAATCGCCACCGTCGACGACCAGCACCGCGTCGTCGGCCATCGCGTCCTCGAGCCGCGTGAACAGGTGCAGCGGATCGATCAGCTCGCCCTGCGCCTGCGTCTTCTTCGCGATCTCGGCGTCGCGCGCAGCCTCGCGCTCGCGCAGGGTCGCGAGCCAGGCGGCGTCGCCACTCCACTGCACGCGCTCGGCGAGCGCGACCAGCATGTCGCCGGCGTGCATCTCGATCGCGATGTCGGGCCGCCGGTTCTTGCGCAGCTCGTGCGCTGACAGGTTCGCGGCGATCAAGGTCGCCTGCTTGTTGATGCCGCGGCCGTAGCCGAGCCGGAAGTCGAACGGGAAGCCGCACACGATCACGACGTCGGCTTCTTTCAGCGCGGCGCCGCGGTTGTGGCGCAGCTGGAGCTCGTGCGTGCGGCCGAGCAGGCCACGTGCGACGCCGGCGAGATACACCGGCGCGCCCAGCGTCCCGATCGCGCGCGCGAGCCGCGCCGGATCTTTGACGCCGACGAGCGCCTGGCTGCCGACGACGATCACCGGCTTCTTCGCGGCGCGCAGCGCGTCGGCGGCGCGATCGATCGACGAATCGCCGCGCAGGTGCGGCAGCTTCATCGCCAGCCCGAGCTCGGGCAGCGTCGGCGCGTGGAACTGCCGGTACAGGTGGCCCTTGATGTAGAGCTCGAGCGCCTTGGCGCCGATGCCCTTCGCCTTGCCGAGGCCTGCTTCTTTCTCGTACCACATGCGCACGATCGACTCGGGATACAGCACGTCGACGGGCACCTCGACGAACACCGGGCCCGGCACGCCCTCGGTCGCGATCGCGATCGCACGCTCGACCGTCGGCGCCAGCGCCGGCACCGTCTTGACCTGAACCGCCCACTTCACGAGCGGCTTCATGATCGCCATCTGATCGATGTCCTGGAGCGCGCCGCGCCCTTTGAGCAGCGTCGCGGTCGCGCCGCCAAAGATGATCAACGGCGACTGCGCCATCTGCGCGTTCTTGATCGCCGTGATCGTGTTGGTGACGCCCGGCCCGGCCGTCACCGCCGCGACGCCGCACGTGCCCGTCATGCGCGCAACCGCGTCGGCGGCGAACACCGCGTTGGCCTCGTCGCGAACGTCGACGACACGGATCCCGCGCGCCTGCGCCCCCGTCAGGATCGGCGAGATGTGGCCGCCGCACAGCGTGAACATGTGAGTCACGCCGTGGCGCGCGAGGACGTCGGCGATCAGGTCGCCGCCATGTTGAGGCATGGCGGGTACTCTCGCGCGCCATGCTACCGTGTGGAAGAGGCGCCGGGTGTCGAACCTCGTTCTCTACTCGATTCCGGCGTTCATCGCGCTGATGGTCCTCGAGATCGTCTGGGCGCGGCGACGCGGTGGTGCCGACATCGTCGGCTACGAGCTCCGCGACTCGCGTACGAGCCTGTCGCTCGGCCTCGCGAACGTCGCGATCTCGGCGGTGACCAAGCTCGGCTCGCTCGCGATGTTCGCGTGGATCTACGAGCACCGCGTGCTCGATCTCGGCCAGCCGAGCCAGTGGTGGTCGTGGATCATCCTCTTGTTCGCCGAGGACTGCTGCTACTACTGGTTCCATCGCACGCACCACCAGATCCGGATCTTGTGGGCGGCGCACGTCAACCATCACTCGAGCGAGTACTTCAACCTGTCGACGGCGCTGCGCCAGCCGCTGCTGACGCCGTTCACCGGACCGATCTTCTGGGCCCCGCTCGCGCTGATCGGATTTCCGCCGGTCATGATCGTGACGGCGCAGGCGTGGTCGCTGCTCTATCAGTTCTGGCTCCACACCGAAGCGATCGATCGGCTCGGCCCGCTCGAGTGGATCATGAACACGCCGTCGCATCACCGCGTGCATCACGGCAAGAACGTCGAGTATCTCGATCGCAACCACGCCGGCATCTTCATCATCTGGGATCGCGCGTTCGGGACGTTCGAGGTCGAGCGCGCGCGCGTGCGCTACGGGCTCACGAAGGACATCCACTCGTTCAACTTCTTCGTGGTCGGCTTTCACGAGCTCAGGGCGATCGCGCGCGACGTTCGCCGCGCCCCGACGCTCGGCGCCAAGCTTGGCTACGTGCTCGCGCCGCCGGGCTGGAGCCACGACGGCTCGACGCGCACCGCGAGCCAGCTTCGCGCTGACGCCTCGTCAGTCGCCAGCGACGTGCGTCCGGATGCACGTAACTGATGATTCTTGCACAACGCCCCCCTGTGTTTTCTTGAGATTACATGCCGGGGATTGGAGACCTCACCTGGGGTGCGCAATCTCCTGCTCAATGCAGTAGCCACCTACACATCTGCCTTTCGTTTCATCGAGTTAGATTGTGCAATGAGGTGATCTCTGGCGGCACGCCCGTTGCTGTACAGTCGCTCCATGTTTCGTGGTCTCCAGCCTGTCACGGGCAACATGGGCACGCTGAAGTCGCGTCGCGCCATGCTGGACACCTTAATGCGGCACCTCGCGATGGTGCGGCTTTCGGTGGGGATTACGCTAGTTGTGGCGCTGACGGCCTGCCAAGGCACGATCAGCGGCTCACCCGCTGGCGGTAGTGGGGACACGACCCCCGAGGGTCAGGCGGCGCTCCAGGCCTGGACCATGGACGCGCTCCCGGTCTTCAAGAACAACTGCGTCGCCTGTCACACGGGCCAGTACCAGGGCCAGGCGTTCTTGACGGCCGACAGCGACGCCGACATGCGAACGGCGCTCCTGAACTTCCAGCCGCAGGTCGTCGACATCAACGACCCGCAAGGCAGCCGCGTGCTCAGCAAGGGCGCGCACGAAGGTCCCGCGCTCGGGAACACCGACGCACAGGCGATCTTGACCTGGATCAACGCCGAAGCGGCCGCCGCGCAGGCGAGCGACCCGACGCCGGTCATCGAGACCGCGCAGTTCGTCCCGCAGCTCTGCACCGGCGACGCCGGCATGCCGGGCACGCCCGACTGCCCGATCAACTACGTCAAGCTCGACGGTCTCGGCCTTCCGGGCGCGCAGATCCAGTTCGTCGCCCAGGCGCTCGGGACCGACCTCTACGTCACGGACCTCTACACGGTCGCGTCGGTCGACGGCGTCTACCTCGAGCACCCGCTGTTCACGACGTTCCCGCCGCCGGTCAACGGCGTCACGCAAACGCCGCTGCCCGACCTGCTCGATCGGTTCTACGACGTGAAGCTCAACCTCGCGACGTCGGCGACGCCGGTGACCTGCCCGCCGATCGGCCCGAGCTGCGACCACATCGGCGCCGGCGCCTCGGTGTTCCACGACTTCTATCCGACCAACCCGATCACGATCAGCTTCAAGGTCCTGTCGGCGTATCAGACGATGGCGATGCCGCCGCCGATGGCGACGGGTTGCGACGCGGCCGGCCTCGCGTCGTTCGTGCAAAACGTCGAGCCGCTCATGGACGCGCCAAACGCGTGCGCGACCTGCCACGAGAACCAGAACGGCGGCGCGACGGCCGCGATGCCGCTGCTCGACAGCATGGGCAACCCGGCGAACCTCAAGTCGACCACCGACAACACGGCGTGCCTCGCGGTGCGCTCGCACGTGAACTTCCAGTCCGTCCCGAACAGCGGCGTGCTGCTCGCGCCCGATCCCGCCGGCGACGCGAACCACCCGTTCAAGCTCAACACCGGCACCACGCCCACCCTCGCCAATTTCCAGTCAGGCATGAACGCCTGGATCACCGTCGAAGCATCTGGACAGTAAATAAGGAGCCCCATGAAGAGGATCTCACTTCTACTTTTTGCTGCCGCGATCGCGGCTCCCGCATGCAGCACCGGCCCCTCTGGCACCGGCGGCGGCGATGACGTCTCGACCACGTGTGGTAACGGCACGTGCGACCCGAACGAGAATTCGACGTCGTGTCCAGCAGACTGCACCACCACGACGGGTGATCAGTTCACGCAGGCGCTCAACAACCGCGTCGTCGATTACAACGCCGCGCTGCGCACGGCGTCGCTGCGCTTGACCGGCATGCTGCCGTCGGCGGCCGACCAGGCGACGATCACCAACGCGCCCGACGATGCCTCGAAGAAGGCCGCGTACACGACGCTGATCACGACCTACATGAACACGCCGCAGTTCGCCCAGCAGATGATGGCGTTCTGGCGCGACACGTTCAAGCAGGGCGGCACCGCGGCGCTCGACACCGCGCCGGCGTTCGCCGCCGAGATGACCGTGAACAACAGCTCGTATATGGACCTGTTCACCAAGTCGTCGGGCAACTGCCCCACGTTCGACGGCACGTCGACGTTCACCGACGCCGAGTGCACCAACGGCGGCCCCAAGGCCGGCGTGCTCACCAACCCCGGCGTGATGACGCAGTTCTTCTCGAACCTCGCGTTCCGCCGCACGCGCTGGGTGCAGGAAGTCTTCGACTGCACCGCGTTCCCGGCCGAGGTCGTGTCGAGCCCGGTCGATGTCGGCGGCAACGCGCCGTACACCGCGCCCGAGCCGTTCGCCTCGATCGCCGGCACCGACAACGGTGGCCGCATCAACTTCCACGACGTGTCGGCGACGATCTGCGCGGACTGCCACGCGACGATCAACCACATCGCTCCGCTGTTCGCGATGTACGACGGCACGGGCACGTACCAGACGACGATCTCGGTTCCGACGCCGCTCGACGGCGCGCCGCTCGCCAAGATCACCGACTACTACCCCGCCGGTCAGACGACCGCGTGGCGCTACAACGTTCCCGCGGCCGACATCCCGTCGCTCGGTGCGGACATGGCGGCTGATCCCGCCGTCGCCGCGTGTGGCGTCGCGCGTCTCTGGAACTTCGCGCTCGGCAAGACCGACATCGTCGACACGCTCGAGACGGTGCCGTCTGACGTGATCGCCGACCAGGTCGCCGCGTTCTCCGCGAACGGCTTCAAGGTGAAGGACCTCATCTTCGCCATCTTCACCAGCGACGACTTCGTCAAGTTCTAAGGAGGAGACCAACCATGAGCCGCTTTGGATATACCTTCGCAATCCTGGCCTCGTCGGTCTTGGCCTCCGCCTGTACTGACGATCTGCCGTCCAGCAACACTCCGCCCATCCAGACCGGATCGACGTCCGGTGGCACCGGCGACACGTTCGATCACAACGACACGAACGAGATCTCGCCGTGGGACCTGCTCAACCGCCTCGAGACGCAGGGACCGCCGGAGTACACGGCCCACGTGCACTCGTGCGCGAAGGTCAAGTACGCCTCGCTCAAGAACGTCCTCACCGGTGTCGGTGCTGACATGACCGGCACCGCGGCCGCCACCGCCGGCGAGCTCTACAACGACGGCGCCTCGGCGCTCGGTGCGGCCGACTACGGCAACCGCATCCGCGAGAACATCGCGATCACCACCTCGGGCATGTCGCGCGAGTTCGACATCTTCGCCGCTGCGGCGCCGAGCATCATCGCGTCGTTCGCCGCGAACACGGTCACCCGCTGCCCCGGTGTCTCGCTGTTCAACACGGGCGGTTCGGTCCCCACGATGACGGTCGAAGGCATCAGCTGCTTGCTCGGCTATCCGGCGCAAGCGCAGCACCTTCAGTACGCCAACCTAACCATTGCGAACGCATCGTCCCCAGCGCTCGGCCAACAGATGGCCGTCGCGGTGATCCTGGCGTCGGCATACACCTGCGAGTGAGGAGCTAACACCATGGCCAAGCACCCTATCTCCAAGCGCGACGATGCGTATGAAGTGTCTCGTCGCGCCCTGATCAAGTGGTCGCTCGCTGCGGGCGCCGCACTCGGTGTGTCTCGCGCCAAGATCGGCGAGATCCTCGAGAAGACCGCTGGCAAGGAAACCGCGCGCGCTGCGACGGCGAGCTCGAGCTGCCGCTCGGTGCACATCGTCGCCGGCAACGGCGGCCTGTCGTGGTTCCAGCTGATGTGGCCGCAGACGCAGATCGCGATGTCGAACAGCGCGACGTTCTCCTACCACCTGCCGGGTCAAGCCAAGGCCGTGGCGGGAACGGCGAACCCGCTGTACCTCGGACCGGACTCGCCGTGGCAGTCGCTGCCCGCTGCGATGCAGATGACCGGCTTCGTCGCCGGCCAGTCTCGCGCGCACATCAACGACGCGAACACGACCGGTGACATCAACGGCGTCAACCTCTACTCGATCGCGAGCTCGCTGCAGGCGTCGACGGCGTCGGTCGTCCCGCTGATCACCATCGGTGGTCTGGCTGCGACGGGCGCCGCGGGCGGCCAGTCGCCGACCAACGTCGGTGCACCGAGCGACGTCGTCGGCCTGTTCAACAGCGCCGCGTCGCGCGCGGGTGGCATGCTGTCGAACGCGGCGGACGCGACCTGGTACGGCACGCAGTACCAGACGTTCTCGCAGCTCAACCGAGCGGCGTCGACGTCGGTGCAGCAGAGCTCCTACCAGACGGCGTCGACCGCCGCGAACCTGCTCGGCACGAACCTCGCGGCGAAGCTGGCGATCACGCCGGCCGACAACATGCGGTACGGGCTGACCAGCAACACGCGCTCGACGGTGACCGCGATCGGCCAGGCCTTGATCGTCTCGGTCAAGGCCTTCTCGCTCGGCCTGACCAACGCGATCTGCATCCCGGCCTTCCGGGATGACCCGCACGGCGCGTTCGCAAACAACGACACCGTCGTGGTGGCGCCGCAGCTCAAGGCCGTGCTGGACGCGTTCATGAACGACCTCCAGAACACGACCGACTCGGTCACGCAGGAAGTGCTCGCCGATGCGACGGTGATCACGGTCAACGGCGACACGCCGAAGGACATCACCCACGACAACGGTAACTGGGACGACGGCACGGCAGGCGGTGCAAACCTCTTGTTCGTGTACAGCGCCGGTAACCTCAAGAGTGGCTGGTTCGGCGGCATGAACACCGACGGCAGTGCGACCGGCTACGACGACTCGGCGAACTCGGCGACGTTCAACGCGACGAACACCGCCAAGTACGCGACCGGCTCGGTGGCCTACGCGATCGCCCGACGCGATGAACGCGCCATCAACGCGTTTACCAACGGGTTCACGATCGGCGGAGTGTTCGGAAACCCGCTCCAGTCCTGATTCTGATTGGAGCAATGTGACGGGCGCTGCTGGCGAAGCGGCGCCCGTCGATGTTTTCGGCTAGGCTCCTAGCGATGCGAGCCCTCGCGTTGTGCCTGATCGCCGCCGTGGCGGCGTGCGGCCGCAACAGCGCGGAAGGCGCCGACAAGCACGTCGCGGTGACCGACGAGAAGCCGGTCGCGGTGACCGGCTCGGCGCAGGAGCAAGAGCAAGCGCGGTTCGACAGCGAGCGCCATCCCGAGAAGATCGTCGAGGCGCTCGCGCTCCGCCCGGGCGACCGCGTCGCCGACATCGGCGCGGGCTCGGGTCTGCTCACGATCCACCTCGCGCGTGCGGTGGCGCCGAACGGCCGCGTGGTCGCGACCGATATCGACGGCACGGTGCTCGATCTTCTGTCGCAGCGGCTCGATGCCGCCGGGCTCGGCAGCGTCGTCGATCGCCGCGTCGTGAGCGCGGACACGCCCGGTCTCGAGCCGGCGAGCTACGATGCGATCCTGCTCGCCGAGGTCGATCACTATTTCAGCGATCCCGCCGGCTGGCTGCGCGCCGCCGCGGGTGCGCTCAAGCCGGGCGGCCGCATCGTGATCTCGAATCGCGGATATCACCGCGCGCAGACGATGGCCGCCGCCAAGAAAGCCGGGCTCGTGCTCAAGTCCGAGTCGAACCCCGATTCGTCTCGCTTCATCGCCGTGTTCGTTCCGGAGAACAAACCATGATGCGCTACGCCTCGATCGCCCTGCTCGCCACCGTCGCCGGCTGTCCCGAGAGCTCGCACGACAATCCCGCGGTGCTGTGGCTCGCGCCGTTCATGTCCGAGACGCGCGTGCAGCTCGTCGAGAGCGAACCAAGTCCTTATTGAGCGCCCGGCGTGGGATCCGGTGGATCCCAAGAAGCAGCGTACTCGCTCAAGGCCAGCGTTCCCGCCGGCACCACGCACTTCGTGCTCGACGCGGTGATCACCGCGTCGGTCGACATGACGTTCGACTGGATCTGGCGTCACGCGGACGGCTCGCCCGACACCGTGCTCGCCGAGTGGACCGATCACTACGATCCGCTCGGCGGCGGTGACTTCGACGCGCAGCCGTTCGAATACGACGAGCCGTGCGCCGCGATCGACTTCCAGCCCGGCGATCAGGTCGTCTACCGCTACACCGGCGCGAACACCGACTCGAACCAGGCGTACATCCCGAACGGCGACGAGCAGCTGTCACACGGCCGCGATCCCAACATCACGCTGCCGAAGTGATTATGATCGCCGCATGAAGGCGCTCATCGTGGTGGCAGCGCTCGCGGCGACGGCGGCGGCGGCGCCGAAAGAGCAGCGCGCGTGGGTCAAGGCGATCCCCGACGCGGCGACCTGGAAGAGCTACTCCAAGACCGTCGGCAGCGACGAGCTCGGCAAGTGCATCATCGACGTCAAGACCGACGACATCTACTTCTTCGACGTCAATCTCTTCAACATCCACGCCGACTTCGTCCTCGGCGTGCTGCTCAAGCAGCCGTGGACGCGCGACAACATCATCGAGTTCAACAAGAACTACGAGCGCGTGAAGCCGAAGTTCATCCTCTGCTACCTCGCGCACAACCTCAAAGTCGACAAGTGGACGTTCTCGTTCTGGGAGGGCGACAAGATCGCCGCCGCCGACGTGCTGCGCACGAAGGCCAAGCTCGACGCGACGTTCTTCCACAAGGATCTGTTGTTCCGGCCCGACTCACCGATGCAGGCCGCAGTCGCCGGAGAAGTCCGCAAGAAGGGCCTGCACACGATCACGAACGACGAGCTCTACAAGTCGGCCGAGTTTCAGGCGTTCAACAAGGGCCGCGCGGTCGGCCGGCTCCATGTCGTGCCCGTCGGCACGCCGTACGAGTCACTCAACTACGACCGCCACGACATCGTGCTCCTGCAAGAGAGCTATCCCGACATCACGCCGGTCGCGGGCATCCTCGCGACGCAGTTTTCGACGCCGCTGTCGCACGTCAACCTGCGCGCCGGCGCGTGGGGAATCCCGAACGCCGGCGACAAGCGCGCGCGCACCAAGTGGGGCAAGTACGACGGCCAGGTCGTCTATTACGAGGTCACCGATACGGCCGTCACGGTGCGACCGGCGACACCCGAGGAGATCAAGGATCTCGAGGGCCGGATCGCGCAGGCCAAGCACGTCGAGCTGCCGCAGGCGCGGATCGAGGTGAAGCGGCTCGCGATGCTGTCGCGCATGAAGGCGCGCGACGTCGTGATCTACGGGACCAAGGCCGCGAACCTCGGCCAGATCGTGAGCTCGCACCTCGACGGCGTGCGCGTGCCCGACGGGTTCGGCGTGCCGTTCTACTACTACGTGCAGCACATGAAACAGAACCACCTCGACGCCAAGGTCGACACCTTGCTCGCCGATGCGCGGTTCAAGACCGACGCGGCGTGGCGCAAGCAGGCGCTCGAGGAGCTGCGCGCGGCGATCATCGCGGCGCCGATCGATCCGCACACGCTCGACATGATCTACAAGCGCGTGCGGCTCAAGCTCGGTGGCAAGGGCGTGTTCGTGCGCAGCTCGACGAACAGCGAGGACCTGCCCGGCTTCAACGGCGCGGGTCTCTACGACACGCAGCCCAATGTCCTGGGCAAGAAGCAGCTCGGGGAGGCCCTCAAAGAGGACTGGGCGTCGCTGTGGAACCTGCGCGCGGTCGACGAGCGCGAAGCGTTCGGCATCGACCACCATCAGGTCTACTTCGGCGTGCTCGTCCAGATCGGCGTGAACGCGACGGCCGCCGGCGTGCTCGTCACGAAGAACCTGTTCGATGCGACCGACGAGCACGGCTTCACGATCAACGCGAAGTGGGGCCTCGGCATGCGCGTGGTCGAGGGCCAAAAAGTTCCCGAGCAGATCATCTTCGACCCGACGAACGACGGCACCAAGATCATCTCGCGCACCGACGACCCCGTGATGCTCAAGTTCGACGAGCACGGCGGCATCGTGGAGCTGCCGGTGCCGCCCGGCGCCGGCGTGATCCTCGACGAGACGCGCGCGAAGAAGCTGTGCACGATGGTGCAGAAGTTCCAGCCGGTGTTCACCGCCGGCGTGCCGCTCGACGTCGAGTGGGTGCTCGAGGGCGACGACGTGTGGATCGTGCAAGCGCGTCCGTTCGTGGGTTCGTGATGCGCGCCGCCTGGCTCGTGCTGGTAGCCGCGTGCGAGCTCACGCCCGCACCGAAGATCGTCCCGCATCGCGATGCGGCGGAGCCGATCGACGCCGCGCAACCGCTCGCGCCAGTCGCGATCGACGCCGAGGCCGACGCGGCGCTCGACATCGCACCCGACGATGGTGGGCCCGAGCCGTCGGCGGATTGCGTGACGACCGCGCAGCAGATCGCCAGCATCGTGATCGCCGGCGCGGATCCCGGCGTGCGCGGCCACTACGAGCAAGGCCGCGCGAACATGATCCGCGTGATGGCGAGCGCGTGCACCGCGCAGGGCTGGAACGCCGACAAGCAGCAGTGTTTCCGGCTGGCGAAGGTCGAGGCCGACATTCGCGCGTGCGAGGCGATGTATCCGAAGGGCAAGTAGCTAGCGTTCGGCGCGGCGGGCGAACTCGCCGAGCGCGCGGCACACCGCGGCGGCGAGGCCCGGCACGTCGTCGACGAGCTCCTCGAAGTCGACGCGCTCGAGCCGCACCAGCCGCGACGCGCGGCTCGCGATCACGTCGGCCCCGGCTGCCACCGGCGCGACGCACGCGAGCTCGTCGACGACCTGCCCGGCCGCGACCACGCGCTCGCCGATCGCGAGCTCGCCATCGGCGACGACGATCAGCGCGTCGATCGGCTCGCCCGCGCCCACGATCACGTCGCGAGCCGCGGCGGTGACCCAGCGCGCGCGTTCGGCGACGTCGGCGAGCTGGCGCGTGGTGAGTGCCGCGAGCAACGGCACCTTGCCCAGCGCGATCAACGTCTCGACTCGAGTCGGCATGTCGGTAGCTCCTTCGGGATCGGTGTCGACGGCGCGCGCGAGCCGGCTGAGCAGCTCGGCGGGACCGGTGGCAAGCGCCTCGGCGCGTGCGGCCTCGGCGATCGCGTTGCGATACGCCGGCAGCGCCTCGGCGTGGCCGTGCATCACGAGCGCACGTGCGACGCGATCGCGCCCGGCGAGCTCCGCGCGTGCGGCGTCGTCGCGGGTCGGCAGCGTTCGGCCCGCAGCGAGCTGCGCCGAGGCGCGCTCCGCCGGTGACAGCTCGTCGACGGCGTCGACCAGCCGGCGCACGAGCACGCGAGGCAATGCCGCCTCGATCACGGCGAGCGTACGCGCGCGCTCGTGCGGACCGCGCGCGTGGCGCCAGGCGGCGGCGGCACGGGCGATCGCCGGCGAACGGCGCTGCGCCGCGACGAGCAGCAGCACGGTGTGCGCGATCTCGTGCAGGCGCTCCTCGAGCCGCCGCGCGATCAGCTGATCGCCGGGGGCGGCGAGCACGGCGAGCACGGCCGACGTCTGCTCGAGCGCGTCGAGCTCGCCGTCGACCAGGCGATCGAGCGTGGCGGCCGTTACCGGCAGATCGGCGAGCAGCGTCGCGGCGCGATCGCGGGCGCGGCGCCGTCCCCAGGCGACCGTGGCCATCAGCTCGCCCGCGCCCGCCGAGCCGAGCGCAGCAAACACGGCTTCGGCCGCGGCTCGCACGTCGTCGTCGGGCTCGCCGAGCGCTCGCGCGAGTCGCCCGAGATCATCCGGCTCGATGACCGACGCGGTCTCGAGCAACACGCCCAGCACGCGCAGTGCCGCGGCGACCTCGAGCGCGGGATCGCGGTCGGCGCCTGCGACGGCCGCGCGAGGCGGCCGCACGAGCGACACGAGTGCGTGCGCCGGGGCGAGCGCGCTGGCCGACGCGTCGATGCACTCGCGCACCAGCTCGAGCAAGCTGGCTCGCAACAGCGCGAGCTCGGCGCCGTCGGGTCCGGTCTGCACCACGCGCGATGCGTCGACCGCGCGACCGAGCATCGCGAACGCGGCTGCACGCGCGGCCACGCTGCCGACGCCTCGGGCGAGCGTTCGCACCACGCCGCGCGCCGCCACGAGTGCGGCGTCATCGACATCGTCCGGCGAGCGGACTGTTTCGTCCGGCGAGCGGACTGTTTCGTCCGGCGGCCGGACCGTCTTGTCAGCGCCCGCGAGTGCACGCGCGAGCTCGACCACGAGCTCGTCGAGTGCGATCGGCGCGAGCGCGTTGCGATCGCGTGCGGCGTCGAGCAGGGCCGCGCGCAGCTCGTCGCGCTCGCCCGCGAGTCGCAACGCGGCGATCTCGGTGACGAACCCTACGGTGTCGGGGCTGCGCCACTCGGCAAGCGCGTCGCCGGCGACGCCACCGGCGAGTCCGACCGCGCGGATCGCGAGCATCCGCGCCGGACCTCGCACGCGATGCGCTGCGGCGAGCACGGTCGGCCCGACCGCGGGCGCAGGCGTCGCGAGCACGGCGATCACCGCGCGCCAGATCGCGAGCGAGCCGGTACGCGCCGCGGCCTCGACGAGCGGCTCCAGCGCGTCGACGCGACCGTGCGCGTGCAGCCGCGCGAGCAGCTCGGCGGCGCGCTCGGGTCGTTCGCCGGCGAGCTCGCGGAGGAGCGCGGCGATCGCGCGCGCATCGACCACGCCGCCCAGTCCGAGTGCATCGTCGGCGGCGCGGGTGTCGGCCTCGCCGGCGACGCGCTCGATCGCGAGCGCGGGCAGCTCGCGCGCGATCCGGCCGGCGGCGAGCGCCCACAGCGCGCCGAACACGGCGACGGTCACGTAGAACGCCGCCGGCACGCCCGCGAGCGCGGCCGCGAGCACGCCACCGAGCACGGCACCGGTTCGCTTCGCGGGTCCGTCGAGGAGACCGCCGACGCGGCCGCGCACGGCGGTCGGCAGCAGCGTCAGCACGACCTTCTCGGCCGGCGTCTCGACGCCGGCGTCGAGCACGCGCGCCGCGATCTGCGCGGCGGCCGCCACGGCGAGCACGGGCGCGACGACGAGCCCGATGCCCGAGGCGAGCGCGACGAATGGCGCGACGAGCAGCGTGCGCCCGGTCCCGAGCCAGGCGAGCAAGCGCGATGCGAGCGCGAGCTGCACGAGCAACGTGAGCAGCTGGCCCGCCGCGCGCACGCCGCCGAACACCGACGCGAGCTCGCCGGCATTGCCGCCATGTGCTGCGACCGCGAAGCCGAGCGCCATGTAAACGAGCGAGCCGAACACGCCCGCGAACGCGACGACGACCGCGAGGTGGGCGGCGAGAGGATAGCGGCGGAGCGCCCGCAGGCCGTCTTGCCACGCGCGCACGGCCAGCGCGTCGAGCCGACGCGGCTTCGCGCTCGCGGCTGTCGCGGCGCGCACGTCGCGAGCGCGATCGCGGTCGCCGAAGTCGCGGAGCGATGCGCTGCCGACCGCGGCGAGCGCGAGCGCGGCGGCAGCTCCGACGAGGACGCCGCGCGTGCCGGCGACGTGCGCGATCGGCACGACGAGTAGCGCGCCGAGCGCGGCCCCTGCTCCACCGGTCGCCGCGAGCAGCGGCAGCACGCGCGGGCTGCGGCGCGCGTCGACGCGCTCGGCGATCGCGACCCAGAACGCGAGATCGGTCGCGGAGGCGAGCTGCTTGGCGCCGATGTACGTCGTCCACGCGACGACGCCGGGCGCGATCGCGACGAACGCGGCCAGCGCCGCGAGCACGCCGGCGGAGATCAGCGCGAAGCCGCCGAGCACGCTCCGGCGATCGAGGCGATCGGCGATGCCGCCGGCGACCGCGAGCACGACCGCGAGCAGCGCGCTCGATAGCGCGAGCGCCACGCCGAGCCGATCGCGGCCGACCTCGGCGAGAAACAGCCCGTCGGCCGCGGCCGCGGCCATCGCGGCGCCCGTGCTGGCGAGCGCGAACACACCGCCTGCCGCCCTGAGGAGCGCGCGCTCGTCGGCGCGCAGTCCCCCCCGCAGGGCGGCGAGCCGCGGTACGGCCGAGGTCGCCATCGCACCATAGTACCGGTGTTGGCGCTACCGGCGCGCGCACGGCGTGTCATCATCGAGGCGATGCGTGCGCGCCTGGTCATCACGATCGCCGTCGCCGGTGCGGCCGCGGCCGGCGTGGTGATCGCGCAGGCGCCGCCACCGGCTCACCCGATCCTGCACGAGCCGATTCCCGATCTCGCGCCGGGCGCCCAGGGGCCGACGATCGGCGGCGCCAAGCACGGCAGCAACCCGACCGCGATCGTCAGCGGCGACAAGGTCCTCGCCAAGCCGGCGCTCGACCGTCCGCCTGTCGGCAACGCGCCGACCGGCGGCAACGCCGGGCCCGTGCTCGGCACGAAGGACTTCTCGGCGGATCGCGCGACCTCGATGCGTCCCGACGAGAACACCGGCTCCGACGGCACGCTCCACTACGTCAGCGTGTTCAACCCCGACGTGCTGCCGTTCAAGCGGATGTCGGCGTTCGACTCGACCGACGGCGATTTCACGCTGCACGTCGCGCGCAGCGCGCAGGTCGAGCTCCCCGTCGGCGGCACCACGGATGCGAGCACGCGCGATCGATTCTGGGGCGACGTCGAGATCCAGCTCGCGCCCGGCGTCGAGGTGCCGTTGCCTTCTGTGGCGCCCGACATGCGCATCCTGTCGTACGAGGCCAAGCCGTCCGTTCACCTGGCCTTCAGCAAGGACGGCGCCGACAACTACTTCGTGCGCACCGACGATCCGGG
>Ga0070665_100001771_pt1 | contig 24595 bp, 18 predicted proteins | sample KBSS13metaG_FD_65862 | JGI IMG/M metagenome (GOLD analysis project Ga0070665, IMG submission 65862) | Switchgrass rhizosphere microbial communities from Kellogg Biological Station, Michigan, USA - KBS S1-3 metaG | ecosystem: Host-associated > Plants > Roots > Rhizosphere > Soil ... | reverse complement strand
TCACGAGCACACAGGCGATATCGCGACGAGTGCGCAGCACTTTCAGCGCCGCCTCATCCATGTCCTTCAATGTGTAGGTGTCGTGCGCGGTTTGCGGATTACCTACTCCCGGCTGCACGTCACCCCACCAACCGTGGTAGGCACCGCAGAAGCGGACGAGATTCTTGCGCCGTGTGTGATAGCGGGCAAGACGCACCGCCTGCATCACGGCTTCCGTACCCGACATGTGAAACGAAACTTCATCGAGCCCGGAAATCTGCTTCAGGCGCTCCACGTTGTAGCCGACAACCGGATGCAGGGAGCCGAGCACCGGGCCCAGATCCTTGACGCGCTCGGCGCCACGGGCCATGCACTCTTTATAGAAGTCGTAGCCGAAGACATTGACACCGTACGAGCCGGTCACATCGTACAGTTGGTTCCCGTCGAGGTCGGTGACGAAGGGTCCTTGGGACGATTCCAACACGGAGCCCAGCTTGAAGTGCTTGCGAACGAGGGAGCTGAATTGAAACGGCACGCGATAGCGCGACGTGAACTGCATATCCGACACGCCGGTCGCGATGTTGGTTGTCCAAGCTGCGGACTTCGGAAAGCGCTGTGCAAACAGGCTCGCCAGCCGCATGAAGCCGGCGCGGCGCTTGGCGGCAACCTCCGCCGGCGCATCGTCGGCGTTGAAGAACTCAGCCTCGCTGTACTCGTAGAAGGGCACGAGGCGGGCAAAGCGCCGCGACCACTTGGAGTGCCCTGCCAGCGAGCGATGTTTGGCCCGCGAGAGCTGGAGCCGGATCTGCGCTTTGCGCAAAATAACGAGCCCAACCACCGCGCCCACTATGTAAAGAATGAGAGTTGAGTTCAAGCGTTCCTCCGAGCCAGTGCGCATCAAACCATGCGGCGCGCAACACTATTGCAGTTGAGTGACGATTACATGACGGTCCGTACATTGATTTCCCAGGTAACCGGGCAGGAAAATCTCAACTTCCTGCTCACCAATCGCATCCCGCGCCGCTGGCTCACGTTGTTCGTGGGCCGGCTCAGCAAGGTCCGCAATCCGATCGTGCGCGACACCTGCATCGCCATCTGGAAGCTGTTCTCGGACCTGGATCTGAGCGAGGCCCGCAAGACTCACTTCGACAGCCTGCACGACTGTTTTACCCGCGAGTTGAAAGAGGGCGCACGTCCGGTCGATCCCGATCCCAACGTGCTGACGAGCCCCTGCGACGGCATCATCGGCGCGTGCGGGCAGGTCGTGGACGGCATGGTGTTGCAGGCCAAAGGCTTCCCGTATTCGGTGCTCGATCTCGTGGGCGATCCGGCTTTGGCCGAACGGTATCGCAACGGCACCTATGTGACACTTCGGCTGACCTCCAGCATGTACCACCGGTTCCACGCGCCGGCGGACCTGACTGTTCAGACGATTACGTATATCTCCGGCGATACCTGGAACGTCAATCCGATCGCCCTGAAACGGATCGAGCGGCTGTTCTGCAAGAACGAGCGCGCCGCCATCGAGTGCCGCCTGGAGCGCACCGGCCAGCTTCTGACGCTGGTGCCGGTGGCGGCCATTCTCGTGGCCAGCATCCGGCTGCGCTTTGTAGACGTGACACTTCATCTGAAATATCAGGGCCCGAACCGGATCGACTGCCACGCGCGGGTCGCCAAAGGCCAGGAAATGGGCTGGTTTGAGCACGGGTCCACAATCATCGTGTTCGCGCCTCCCGGGATGAGGCTGTGCGAGCAGCGGACACCGGGCGAAACCATCCGGATGGGCCAGCCGCTGCTGAAATTGTGCGCTCCGCACTCGTGATGGGTGACACAACTTACGGGAATGCTCATCGGCCTCCCGCAGTGCGGGTAGTAGTATCTGACTGCTGTATCACTGGCCCATTGCGGGCACTGATAAAAGTGAGATGTGGGGCCTCAGAAAGATACTCCGTCAACTCGCGTTAGCCGCTGCACTGCTTGCAGCGGTTTCGGCGTCTCATTCTGCTGAGCGCTGGGCGGGGCTGGCGGACACCGTCTTTCAGCACCTGGTCCGCGACAACGAGCTGCCCAACGCGGCCATTCCGACCGCCGCCACCCAGGACGGGGACGGCTTTTTGTGGATTGGTTCACAAAACGGCCTGGCCCGCTGGGACGGGTACCATTTTCGCATCTACCGCGCCCACCCGGGCCAGGCTGGCGAGCTTCCCGACAACTTCATCCAAACCCTGCTGGCCGATGCGCGGGGCGTCCTGTGGATCGGCACGACCTCGGGAGGACTGGCGCGGTATGACCGGGAGCATGAACGGTTTGTCGTCTACCCCGTAGGCCCGAAAGGTCTCAGCCACGTCAGCGTCCGGGCAATTGCTGATGACGGCGACGGCGGCGTCTGGGTCGCAACCGAAGCCGGTTTGGACCATGTCAGGGCTGGCTCCGATGTAATCGACCATCTGCGCCACTCGGACGAGGATCCGACCAGTCTTCCCGATAACCGAGTCCGCGGCCTGCTGCGTGACCGCCACGGGACTCTATGGGTTGGCACCGCGACGGGCCTGTCCAGGCTCGACAAGGGCTCGGCTCGGTTTGAGCGCGTCCCGCTGCCCGCAACGCCGGGCAAGGTACCTGCACCCTGGAGCTTCCTCGAAGATACGGCCGGTCGGATCTGGGTCGGCACCGTCCGCCAGGGTGCGTATGTCATCGACTCTCACGCCTCCGGTGCTCGCGCCGTGCAGGAGAGCGATGCCGCGCATTCAACTCTTCAGAACGAAGGCGTCTCCTCGATCGTCGAAGTGGTTCCCGGTCAGGTTTGGTTGGGAACCCTGGGGCAGGGCATCGTCGCTGTCGATGTTGCCAGCTCGCAGACGCGTCGTATTCGTCGCGACCTGACACAACCGGCGAGCCTGGCGGATGACAGCATTCAAGGCATGTTCAAGGACCGCTCCGGTCTCATCTGGATCTGCAGCGATCGCAGCATCAGCCGTCACGACCCGTCGCATCCCGGCGTGATCACTGTGTTTGGTGCCTCCAGTCGTCCTGACAGCATCTCCGACCCGGACGTGGACGCCATCCTTCCGATGCCCGACGGCAAGATCTGGCTCGGTCTGGGAAGCAAGGGCATCGATATCATTGATCCGGCCGGCGCCCGGGTCGCCGCTCTGCGCCCCGATCCGCTGCGGCCGGAGACGGCCCTGCCCAAGGATTACATCAACGCATTTGCTGCATCCGACAACAGCGATGTGTATGTTGGAACGGAGGTTGGTTTGTACCGGGTTGACCGAGGCGCGCACGCAGCAGCTCGGGTGACCATTCCGCACCGGGATCCCGCCGCGCAAGTGTGGGCACTGCTACTGGACAACGACGTCCTGTGGGTCGGAGGTTATGACGGATTGTGGGCTGTGCAGCTCGACAGCTCCAAATCCTCTGTGAGCCACGCCGACAGCATCAGCGGGCTCACCGACCAGCGCATCACTACGATTTCCCGGGGCGATGGCAACTCACTGTGGGTCGGCACAAAAAACGGCCTCAACCGTCTGGATCTGCGCACCCGGACCGTTGAGCGGATCTTGCCTGATCCCGCCAATCCGGCCGCACTGGCCGCTGGATATATCACTTCATTGCTGACGGACGCCCGTGGCCGGCTGTGGATTGCCACCTTCGGCGGTGGAGTCAACATCCTGCAGACTCGCGGCCCCGATGGCCGGCCGAAGTTCGCACGGCTCGGCATCGCGCAGGGTCTCAATAACGACAATGCCGACAAGTTGTTGGAGGATTCCAAGCACAACATCTGGGTCGGCACCGATGACGGACTGGCCGTAATCAATGAGCAGACGCTGGCGGTGCGGGCCTTGCGGCGCGCAGAGGGTCTGCCCATTTCAAGCTATTGGGTCGGATCGGGCGCGGCTACCACGCAGGGCGAGATGTTGTTTGGCGGTGTCGGTGGCCTGACGGTCGTGCGGCCCAGCCAGTTGACACGCTGGAGCTATCAACCGCCGGTTGTGATTACCGACATTCGCATCGGCGGCAAAAACTCGGCCGACCCGCATGCACCCCTCGAGATCAGCCCGCGTGCCAACAGCATCGCGGTGGAATTTTCCGCGCTCGACTATTCGGCACCGGAGCGCAATCGCTATGCGTACCGGCTCGATGGATTCGATTCGGCCTGGATCGATACTGAGGCCTCCCACAGGGTCGCCGCTTATACGAATCTGCCGCCCGGAGACTTCACGCTGCAGTTGCGCGGCTCCAATCGAGATGGCGTGTGGTCGGAAACGACCATGGCCCTCCCGGTTCGAGTGCTGCCGGACTGGTATCAGACGATGAGCTTCCGCGTCGCGGTCGCGGTGCTTGCGCTGGCCCTGGTTGCGGCGCTGGTGCAGGGCCGAACCGTTTACCTGCGCCGCAGTCAGCGGGATCTCGAGCGCCAGGTGGTTGAGCGGACGGCCGAGTTGCGTGAGAGCCAGCGGCAACTCGAGCAGATCGCCTATGAAGACACGCTGACCGCGCTTCCCAACCGGCGCATGTTCACCGAGGAGTTTCGCGAGCTGCTCATGTTGGCCCGGCTGCAGAACCAACGCTTTGCGCTGCTGTTGATCGATCTGGATCGCTTCAAACAGATCAACGACTCACGCGGTCACGATGCCGGGGATGCTTTGCTGATCGAAGCGTCGATCCGCCTGCAGGCGGCCGTGCGCAAGTCGGATTGTGTCGCGCGGCTGGGTGGTGACGAGTTCGGTGTGCTCGTATCGCAGAATCCCGCGGCCACCGACATCGAAAACATCTGCCAGCGCATCATCGACAGCTTCTTGATGCCGGTGCCGATCACCGGCGCCGAAGTAAAGAGCAGCGCCAGTATCGGTGTCGCGGTTTTCCCGGACCACGGCGCGACCCTCGACAGCCTCTACAAGTCAGCCGACGTCGCTCTCTACGAAGCCAAGCGCGCAGGCGGCAACATGTGGCGCTGGTATCGAACCTCGACAGCCGCCAGCGGCAAACATCCCACCATCAAAATGCTCTAGGCAGCCGCCGCGCGCTGCTCTTGCGCGTCGTTGCCCAACGCAGCCACCAGGTCATCGATGAGCTTGGCGAGCTCGCCGGCCATCACGGTGAAGTCGATGTCGAACTGCTCCGCCTCATTCAGCTCCTGGGCACCCTCGCCAGGATCCTTCGACATCTCCAGGAACTCGAGCCGCTTCACCTGCAGTTTCTCGTTCAGCACAAAGGAGATGCGGTCGTTCCAGGTGAGGCCGAGGCGCGTCGGAAACATGCCCGCGGCCAGATGCGCCTGGATCTCTTTGCCGTCCAGCGGGTGCTGGGAATAGCGAATGGTGGCCTTGCTTCCATTGCCGGCCTTGAGCTCCAGATCCTGATCGATGTTCAGTTGCAGCGGGGCCTCGCCGAGCTTCAACCACACTGCCATGGACATCTGCGGTGAACGCTCCGTCTCAATGAACAGCACCGCAAGACTTTCGAGCGTGTCGCGCAGCATCTCGATCAGCTCTTCCGCTTTGGCCGCGCCGGCGGCATCGACCACGAGCCAACCGTGCACAGGATCGATCCACGCGCGCGTAACTCGTCGACGCGTCAGCGCCTTAGCGCGCAATTCTTCAGTCACTCTCATCTTCAGGTCGCGCATCTGGCGCCGTCCCACCGGAAAACCGTTCTCCTGGGCGAGCGCTTCGGCGCGCTCCAGCGTGACCTGGCGGATGATGGATGCGGGAAGCAACTTCTGATTGACACCGAGCGCAATCAGGTGCTGCTGATTCACGGTGTGCACGAGTTGCCCGGTGCTGGAGGGGGCCACCCAGCCACGGCTGAGCATTTCAAACGGGCTGCAGGGCTGCAGCGGGCGCGTGGCGAGTTTCTCTTCGAGCGCGGCAGCGGAGACGGACCAATCGGCCGGCAGACGATAGACGACGAGATTCTTGAACCACATCTAGGAAGGCGCCCCCGGCCGGAAAAGGGGGCGCAGTATAGTGATTAAATGAGGTGCTGCCCATGGTGAGAAAACAGGCCCAGCACTCCGATCAAAATCAAGTACAAAGCCACGATGTAATTGAGTAGCCGTGGCATCACCAGAATAAGAATGCCCGCAATCAGGGCAATGAGGGGTCCAACAGATAGCGTCAAAGTCATGAGCGAGTCCTCCGTTAGAGCGTGATCATAACCTACGCTCCACCGCTCACTTCGTTCCGCAGAAGCGTCTGATCCGCTCACACCCCGCATCCAGCGAAACTTCATCCGTTGCAAAACAAATCCGCACGAACCCCGCGGTTTCACGACCAAAAGCGGCCCCATCCAGCACGCTCACGCGCTCGGATTCATACAGTGCCCGCATGAACCCATAGCCCGAAAGTCCCGTCTCGCGCACATCCACCAACATGAACATGCCCGCCTCGGGCACTACGGCGCGAATCTTCGGGGTCCCCGCCAGTTGCGCGACGATCCGCGCGCGGCGCACGTCGCAGTAGTCGCGAATCCGACGTTCAGCTTCCGGGGCGATGGCAAGCGCCGTGACCGCCGCCTCCTGCACGAATCCCGGCGAGCCGAACAGCATGCACATCACCAGGGACTCGGCATGAATCGTGAGCGGCCGCGGACCGACGAGCCAGCCGGCCCGCCAGCCCGTCATGGCGTGTGATTTCGAAAGACTCCCCAGCGTAATGACGCGCTCGGGCATGCGGGCAGCGAGACTCGGTATGTGGCCGCCGGGGGCGAGCCCGGCATACACCTCGTCGGATATCAACCAGAGATCATGCTTCTCAGCCAGCACTCCAATCGCCTCGAGCTCCTCATCATGCAGGATCACACCGCTGGGATTGTTTGGCGTTGCCCAGGCGATCGCGCGCGTATTCGCGTTGATCAACGAGGCCAGCGCGCCGATGTCCGGTCTGAAGTGGCCGGTCGTGGGTGCGCGAACCATTTTCGCGCCGGAGGCCTGTAGGGTTGCGGGGTAAGTTGGATACATCGGGTCGAAGGAGATGATTTCATCGCCCGCACCAGCAACACACAGGGACGCGACGAACAACGCGTTCTGCGCTCCGGACAGAAACACAACGTTGTCCGCAGTTGTCGTCTGGCCCGTTCGCTTCGAGTGATGAGCCGCAATCGCTTCGCGCACTGCAAGCCGGCCGGAAGCGGGGGAGTAGTGAGTGTCACCCCCTCGCAGCCGCTCGATCGCCTTGTCAACCACGGCGACCGGGGTGTCTAGATCCGGATCGCCAACACTTAGAATAATCACGTCTTCGCCCCGATCGCGCGCGGCGCTGGCTTCGTAGTGTGTCAACCAGGCATCGGCGCCTTCACCACTGATTCGTTGTACGAGAGGGGAGAACTTCATATATTTACGGCGCATGAGTGACGAGCACCAGTCCGTCGGACAATACATTGTCGCGCTGCTAGCAGCCAACGGCATCGATACCGTCTTCGGCATCCCGGGCGTTCACAACCTCGAGTTCTATCGCGGGCTCGCCAGCACGGGGTTGCGACACATTCTGGTTCGCCATGAACAGAACGCGGGTTTTGCAGCCGATGGCTTTGCCAGGGCCAGCGGTCGACCCGCGGCGGCTTTTGTCATCTCAGGTCCCGGACTGACCAATATCCTGACCTCCGCCGCGCAGGCCAAAACCGACTCGGTGCCGATGCTGATTCTGGCGAGCACACCGGTAGAGCCCTCGTTAGCGAAGGGCTGGGGCGTCCTTCACGAGCTCGATGACCAGCGATTGATGGCGGCAGGCGTGGCGGGCACTGCTCGATCCGCGCGCTCCGCGCAGGACGCTCGCGATCATCTGCGCGAGGCGTTTGCATCGTTTCAGCTGGGGAGACAGCGGCCTGCGTATCTCGAAGTCCCGCTCGATCTGCTGGCTCAGCCAACTTCCTTGCGCGCGGAACCCTTTGCTCACGTAGGCGGTGGTCCGCAGCCGGCTCGGGCTGTGGTTGAGCGCGCAACGACTCTGCTTGCCGGCGCGCGAAGACCCATGATCGTCGCAGGTGGCGGCGCGAAGGCTGCCGGCACACAACTGCGCAAGTTGATTGAGTTACTGGACGGCTATCTGGTATCGACGGTCGCCGGCAAAGGTCTGCTGCCGGAGAATCACCCGGCGAACCTCGGCGCCTCACTGCAGTTCGGGACGACGCAGAAGTTGGTTGCACAGGCGGATGTGATTCTCGCCGTCGGCACCGAGTTGTCGGAAACCGACTTCTATTCCGGTGCTCGGTTGGAGATGACCGGGCGGCTCATCCGGATCGATATCGACCCCACGAAACTCGCAGATCACTACGCCGCGGATGTGGGTATCTGGGGCGATGCTGCGGCGAGTCTCGATGCGCTCATTGCGTCACTGCGTGCGGGCGGGCCCCGCTGGCGAAGTGAGCTCGGGCCGGCAGCTGTCCAACGAGCTCAGATAGAACAGGGATTCAACTCGGTGTATCGCACGTGCTCCCGGCTGTTGTCGGCGGTGCGCGCCGCTCTTCCCGAGGATGCGGCGGTTTTCAGTGACATGACTCAGGTCGCGTATCTCGGCAACTATGCCTTCGCTGCCGACAGACCCGGCACCTGGCTGCACCCGTCCGGGTACGGCACGCTGGGTTACGCGTTTCCGGCTGCGATCGGTGCGTTGATCGCTGAGCCGAACAGGCCGGTGTTGGCCCTGGCCGGGGACTTCGGTTTCCAGTTTACCTCGCAGGAGCTGGCGACCGCGGTGGAGTTGGAGCTGAGCCTGCCGATTGTCATCTGGAACAACAGCGCCCTGGGTCAAATCCGGGACGACATGATTGCCTCGCGCATTCCCCCCACCGGTGTCGTGGGACACAACCCGGATTTTCTCGCGCTGGCGCGTGCCTATGGGGCACACGCACAGCGGGCACGCGGACCGGAAGAGCTGACCGCGGCCATTCGCACTGCGCTGCAGCGCAAAGGCCCCACTGTGTTGGAAGCGGTCGAAGCAGACTTCCGAGCCTAGAGCGTTCTCTGCAACGCGACATACCAACGCGCTCGCAGCAATCCCCAAACAACAGCCAACGCACTCAATGGCGTGGAGTGGTTCACAGCACTCCCTTCAGTTGAGACGCAATATTTCGCCATGATCCGCATCTCACGGCTACGCACCCGCGTAGTTTTCTTTTTCGTGGCCACGCTCATTGGGGTGGAGGTGTGCTCGTTCGCAGTGGTGAACGCGTCGAACTCCCACACCGCCTCCGTGAAGATCGAAGGCGAGCTCGAGGTTGGACAGCGCGTTTTCGGGCGTTTGATCCACCAGAACGCGCAGACGCTCAGTCAAGCTTCACGGGTGCTCGCTGGCGACTCTGCTTTCCAGCAAGCCGTGGCGAGCGGTGATCCAGGAACGATTGCCTCGGCGCTCGCCAGCCACGGGCAGCGCATCGGTGCCAAGGCGATGTTGTATGTCGACCTCACCGGTAAGGTCATCGCCTCGACCCGGGAGGGCGCACCCACCCCCCACGAGTTTGAATATCCCGGGCTGCTGGAACGCGCCGCCATTACGGGCGCTGCGGCCAGTATTGAGATTCTGGGGCTCGACGGTTTTCAGCTGGTGGCCATCCCGATGCGTGCGCCCGTGCAAATCGGCTGGGTGGTGTTGGGGATCCCGGTCGATGCCGCGTTCGCGGCCGACCTGCAGCACCTTACTTCGCTCGATGTGTCCTTTTTTGCGCAAGGGCAGAGTGGTTGGTATTCGTTGGCGTCGACTCTGGAGGCCAACGACGAGCAGGAATTGCGCCAGCAGTTGTCCTTGTTGGCCATCCCCTATGCCACGCACATCATCAAAATCCACGGCAAGGAGCATCAGGCTCGACTCATCTCGCTGACGACCACAGGGGGTCGACGGGTCGTTGCGGTGCTGCATCGATCCTTGTCGGCGGCTCTCGCCTCCTATGACAAGGTGCGCACGAATCTGATCGTACTGGCGATCCTCAGTATCCTCGTATCGATCGTGGGCAGCGTCTGGATCGCATTAAACATCACACAGCCCCTGAGCACTCTCGCCCAATCGGCTGCACAGATGGAGGCAGGCGACTATACAGGCGAGGTCGACGTCCATCGGGCTGACGAGATCGGCTCCCTGGCCTCCAGTTTGAACCACATGCGCGAAGGCATCGCGGAGCGTGAGGCCCGCATTCTGACGCTCGCCTATCAGGATCAACTCACCGGATTGGCGAATCGCGTCCGGTTTGCCGAGTTGCTATCAGCAGCCATTGCCGCGGCACGCCCGGGCGCCGAGACGATTTCCATCTTTGTCATGGATCTCGATCGGTTCAAATATGTGAACGACACGCTGGGGCATGGGGTAGGGGACCACGTACTGCGTCAGGTTGCACAGCGTCTCACCAGCGTTGTGCCTTCGACTGGATGCGTTGCGCGTCTCGGCGGCGATGAGTTCGCGGTTCTGTTGACCGGTGCGGCCGCTGGCAAGGTGGTCGACTATGCCAAAGGCATCGTGGCCGCCCTCGAAGGTCCGGTTCTGTACGAAGGGCAGCCGCTCGATGTCGGTACGAGTGTAGGCATAGCTCGCTTCCCGCAGCATGGTCGCGACGCACAGACTCTCGTACGCAACGCCGATGTCGCCATGTACGTGGCCAAGCGCAACAAAACCGGTCTCGCCATCTATAACGCCTACTACGACACCACTCAGCAGGAGCACCTGTCGCTGCTCGGTGAGCTGCGCAGAGCCGTGGAACAGAACGAACTCCTGTTGATGTATCAGCCCAAGGTGTCCTTGCACTCATCCAACGTGAGCGCCGTGGAAGCGCTCATCCGTTGGCGACACCCCGAAAAGGGGCTCATCCAGCCGGCGCATTTCATTCCCTTCGCGGAGCACACCGGCTACATCAAGGTGTTGACCCACTGGGTGCTGGCCGAGGCGGTCAGGCAATGCGCCGAATGGTTGACCGACGGGCTGCAACTGCAGATCTGCGCCAACATCTCGGCGCGCGACCTCCTGAATCGCGATCTGCCCGATCAGATCGCCGCTTTGTTGGCCGAGCACTGCGTGCCGGCGGGCCTGTTGTGCCTGGAGATCACCGAGAGCGGCTTCATGGAAGACCCTGCCCATGCGCAGAAGGTTCTCGAACGATTGTCGGGGATGGGCCTCAGACTCGCGATCGATGACTACGGCGTGGGTTACTCCTCGCTGTCCTACATCATGAAGCTGCCGGTACAGGAGCTGAAGATCGACCGCTCGTTCATTGCCGGCATCGTGACCAATCCGGACCTGTCAACGATCGTGCGCTCGACCATCGAGTTGGGTCACAACCTCGGCATGAAGGTGGTGGCGGAGGGCGTGGAAGACGGCAACGGCTGGGAGCTCCTGGAGGCTTTGGGATGCGATGACGCGCAGGGCTACTTCATGAGCCCGCCGCTCGAGCCCGCGGCCCTAGTCGCGTGGATGCGCAAGCACGACGGTGTCTCCAGAGGCGACACGCATTTTTCGCTGACTATGGGTGGGAGCCGCGGGGCCTGATCTGCATCTCTCGCATCTTGTAGTCGATGACGAGGACGTCGAAGGAACCGAGCACGTCCATCCCCAGAAACACGGTGGGCTCGCGTGTCAGGTTGAGATGATCGAACAGATACATGTCCGCAAAGGTAATGCGGACTCCCCGGAGCTTCAGAGCCCCGATATCCATCGGCGGCGTGCTGACGGTGTTGCCCGGTTGTATTTCCAGCGTCACGCCGATGATGTCTTCCATCACCGAGTTCTTGGGCGGATATTTCTTCAGCGCTTCCAACAGGGCGAGATTGCCGACCGATTGCTGGCCGCCGGTGTCGATGATGGCATGGGCCTTGATTGAGCCGATGCGCACCTCGGCGCTCAAAAGTCCGCTCTTCATCACCTTCAACGGCACGACACTGTAGCCCGGGGGCGCTCGCTCGCGATGCGAGCGGGAAATGGTCAGCAGGTCCTTGGTGAAATCGGCAAAGATCCGCTTGTCGGGCATGCCCTCGCGGCCCAGAACGCCTTCCGCGCCGCCAAATACATCGGCGACAATGGGGAGTGTCGACGGCTCGATCAACACGGCGCCCACTTCCATGCGATCCACTCGCAGGGCTGGAACAACCGCGGAGCCGGTAACACCTCGAACGACGATGTTGTCAGCCTGCGCCTGCATGCCCAGACTGGTTGCAACCCGGCCGATGATGGCTGAATGACTGGCGCCCGTGTCGAGCACGAGTCGGAAGGGGCCCTTGCCGTTGATCAACACCGGCGCCCAGATCCGTCCGATCCGGTCGCGCAGGGTGGGTGCTACATACTTCGGCTCGTTGGCTTCGACGAGCACTTCAGGTGCATCGGGGACTGTGCTGGCGGTGCCGACGGCGGGCGGGGGATCGGGAGTGGCGGGGCGGACGGTCGGGGAATTCAAAAGGAAACAGCTTCCGAGCAGCCCCCACAACAGGCTGTCACCGGCGTACCGGTGGGCTCGCGCGACCAGCGGAGTCTGGATGGCCACGCTTGAAGTGTACGCCTGTGTTTGGCTGGATGGTGGGTGGACCCACCATTTTGTGATTGAGTGGTTGAAACCGACTGCGGGAACATTCTGGGCTTTTGCGGGGAGGTGACGGGGTGAGCTGGAAAGCGTGGTTGACGTTCTGGGCGCTGGGGGTGATCTGGGGCCTGCCGTACTTTTTTATCAAGCTCGCACTCGTGGACATCTCCCCGGCGGGCGTGGCGTGGGGCCGAATCGCCCTGGGGGCGGCGGTGATGCTGCCGATCGCCTGGAAGAGAGGCGCCCTGCGCTCGCTGGCCGAACACAAGGGGGCCCTGCTGGGCTACGCGTTCGCCGAGCTGGTGGGGCCCTTCCTGCTGATTGCCCTCGGTGAGGCCTGGATCAGCTCGTCACTCGCCGGGATCCTGGTCGCAACGCTGCCCCTGACCCTGATTCTGCTGTCGCCGGCCTTTGGCGTGCGCGAGCCTCTCAGTCCGCGGCGTGTGGTGGGCCTCGCAATCGGCTTCATTGGAGTGGTGGTCCTGCTGGGCATCGGGTCCGTGCATGGTTTGCAGGCTTGGGCGGGCGTGGGTTGCATCCTGCTCGCTACGCTGGGATATGCAACGGCCTCGCTGATCGTTCAGAAACATCTTTCCAACACCGACGAGATGGGGGCGGTGGCTGTGTGCCTCGCTATTGCTTCGGTTGTGCTTTTTCCTGTCGCGCTGTGGTCAGCGCCGAAGGCGATGCCCGGTGCAATGTCAATTGTGTCAGTGGCCATCCTCGGCGTGGTCTGTACCGCGCTGGCGTTACAGCTCTATTTCTATTTGATCCAGCGTGCGGGTGCTGCCCGCGCCTCGGTGATTACGTATGTCAACCCGGCGGTTGCCGCCCTGCTGGGCGTGGGCATTCTCCATGAGCCCTTCGGATGGAGCGGGGCGGCCGGATTGACCCTGATTCTGGTGGGCTCCTGGATGTCCACGCATCACGGTCGACAGGCCCCTTCTGGTAGCGCTATCATGGATTGAAAGGGAGGGGGAAGACATGAGCGATGTTTCGCGACGGACGTTTAATCGGATGTTGGTCACAGGGACGGTAGCGGCGTCCGTCCCATTGATACTGCCGAGGCGCCTGTTCGGCGCGGAGGCGCCCAGCAACCGTTTGCGCATTGGCCAGATCGGCTGCGGGCGGATCGCACAGGTTCACGATGTGCCCGGCGTGTTGAAGTCAGGATCGGCGGACTACGTGGCCGTGTGCGATCTGGATACCAGGCGCACGGCGGACAGCAAGGAGCAGATGACCGCCTTCTATCAGAAGTCCGGCGGCGCAGCTCCCGACATCCACATCTATTCAGACTATGAGGCGCTCCTGGCGCATCCCGACCTGGATGCCGTTGTCATCAGCACCCCGGATCATTGGCATGCACAACTCGTTGCCGCGGCCGTGCTCGCAGGCAAGGACGTGTATGTGCAGAAGCCGTTCACCATGACCGTGGAGGAAGGCATCCTGCTGCGCGATCTGGTGGCGAAGACCGGACGGATCGTGCAGGTCGGCAGCCAGCAGCGCTCCACCTCCCAGTTTCGCTTCGCCTGTGAGTTGGTTCGTTCCGGACGCATCGGACCGGTTCGGCGGGTTGAGATCGGTCTGCCGATCGATCCCACGGCGCCCGATGATCCGAAGCAGCCGATTCCGGCCAACCTGCAATACGATGCCTGGCTCGGCACGACGCCCGAGGTTTACTACACCGAGCAGCGCGTACATCCCCAGAAGGGCTATGGCCGGCCGGGCTGGCTGCGTAATGAGTCCTTCTGCCTGGGGATGATCACGGGCTGGGGCTCGCATCACTACGACACGATGCACTGGGCGCTGGACACCGAGTTGAGCGGCCCGAGTCACATTGAAGCCAGGGCGGACTTTCCCAAGCACAAGATCTGGAACGTGCACGGGGCCTACCAGATCGATCTCACCTATCCCGGTGATGTGCACGTCAGTGTGTCCGACAAACATCCCAACGGGCTGAAGTTCATTGGCGATGAAGGTTGGATCTGGGTCACCCGGGAAGGAACCACGACCGCCTCGGATCCCGGTGCTTCGGGTACGCCGCTGCCGCCGCTGGATGCCAGCGACAAACGGCTGCTGGCACCTGAGGGACTGAAGGTACAACTGCCGCGCAGCGAGGAGCATCACAAGAACTGGCTCGATGCCATTCGTTCGCGCCAGGAGCCCATTGCACCGGCGCGCATTGCTCATCGCAGCAGCTCCGCCTGCATCGTGAGCTGGATTGCCATGAAGCTCGGACGACCGGTCACCTGGGATGCGCGCGCCGAGCGCTTTGTAAATGATCCACACGCGGATGCGTTGCTTGCGCGAAAAGAGCGTTCCCCATACGGAATTCAACATCTTCTCGCGGACAATAAGTGGCAGCCAACTTCGCGGGAAGTGCTCGCCCGCGCGGGGGCACGGAGTTGATTACCCGTCGCGATATTGCCATTGCCGCCGTATCCATCGGCGCCACGCTCGCCGTAAGCGCGTTCGCTCAGTCGGGCCTCATGGGCTCGCGCGCCGTTGACTGGAATTCAGTCCCTGTTGCGCAGGACGGCACGAAGTCAGTACGGCATTTCTTCAAGGCGCCGACGGCGACCCTCGCCGAGCTGGAAGTGCATGTGACGACGCTGCCGGCCGGCGAGATGTCCCACGCGGCTCACAAACACCCCAACGAAGAGCTGGTGATTGTGAAGGAGGGGACGGTCGAGGTTCTGGTGGACGGCCAGTTGCAGCGTGTGGGGCCCGGGTCCGTGATCTTCAACGCATCAAACCAGATGCACTCCCTGCGCAATGTTGGTAACAGTGCGGCCACTTACCACGTGATCAACTGGAAATCACACTGAAGTGGGCTGATACGGGGCGTTAGTCCCGTACAGCGTCGCCGTCCTCCCACATTGTCGAGTATCCATTCTTCGGATGGAATACGTTCCCTTCCGCGCTCATGCGCATTTTTACAGTGGAACGTATCATGTTCAAACGCTTCAGTCCCCTGGCGTTGATCGCAGCATTGATGGCTGCCTCAACCGCCACCCACGCCACGGAGGTGGCTCCCTATTTCTATACGTGGGGATTCGGCAGCAATTCCTACAAAGCCAACTCGCTGGCCGCGGCAAAAGCCAACGGCGTCAGCGCTGTTACGTTGGCCTTCGGCGTTTCGGGTGGCGGCTGCACGCTCGGTGGCGGCCTGGAAGTCATCATGAACGACTCCGGCACAAAGTCGGACGTCAAGAATTTCATTGCCAACGGCGGCAGGGTCATCCTGTCCTTCGGTGGCGCCGATGGTCAGTACCTGGAAAGTGCTTGCTCTGAAACGGGCATGTACAACCTGGTCAAGAGCGTCTTAACCACACAGAACATCCACAACCTCGACTTCGACGTCGAAGGCAGTCAGTTGGATAACACCGCACTCAACACAACCCGCAACAACGTCATCAAGCGTTTGCAGGCTGACTTCCCGGATCTGTATGTTTCGTTCACCCTGCCCGTGGACACCGGCAGCCTGCCGGGAGATGCCGTTACGCTGTTGAAGAGCGCGAATGCGGCCGGAGTGAAGGTTTCGATGGTCAACATCATGACCATGGACTACGGCTCCGGCAATGTGGGCAGCAAGGCCATGGGCAGTATTGCCGTCGCCGGCGCGCAAGGCACCGAGAAACAGTTGAAGTCGATCTTCACCGGCAAGACGGACGCGCAGTTGTACGCGATGATCGGAATTACTCCGATGATCGGCCAGAACGACGACGGCACGCGCTTCCAGCCAACGGACGCAACCACCATCACCCAGTTCGCCCAAACCAACGGAGTAGGCCTGTTGTCGTACTGGGCGTTGCAGCGGGACCAGGTGGGCACCGCGAACGATCTCGACCGTTACAGCCGTGTGAACACCAGCGACTATCAGTTCTACAAGATCATGGCCGCCGCCAAGACCGTCACTCAGCCGGTCAACGGGGCGTTCCCGGCCGGGACATACTCCATTGTGTCTGCGTATGACAACAAGTGCGTGGACATCAATGCCGCCTCCACGGCGAACAGCGCCCAGGTACAGCAGTACGCCTGCAATGGCACGGGCGCCCAGTCGTTCCAGGTAATAGACGAGGGCTCCGGCTGGTACAAGATCCTCAACACCAACAGCGGCAAGGCGATTGACATCACCAGTGCCTCCACCGCCAACGGTGCGAATGTCCAGCAGTACACGGACAATGGCACCGGCGCCCAGCGCTTCTCCATCGTGCCGACGGACTCGGACGATCCAACGGCCTTCTCCATCATGAACCAGACCAGCGGTAAGTGCCTGGATATCAAGGACTGGAGCACCGCCGACCGCGGTCCGTTGCAACAGTGGAGCTGCACGGGCGGCGCGAACCAGAGCTTCCGGTTCTTCGCACCGGGCTCCTCGACCCCGACCGTCAGTCATTAAAGTGACACTGATCCCCCGGCCCAAAGCCGGGGGATTTTCCGTGATTTAACGGACTTAGGTCTTTCTTGCCCGCGACGTTTGGCCGTAGACTCCCGCCCCAACAGCACTGACTTGACAGTGCATCTCCAAGAGGGAGTCTCATGTCATCCGTCGTGACCTCACCGGGTTTTTTCACCAAGGAGCGGACGATTGCCGGCCCAGCGTTCAGTCGCTGGCTGGTACCTCCGGCAGCCCTCGCGATCCACCTGTGTATCGGCATGGCCTACGGTTTTTCCGTTTTCTGGCTGCCGCTATCCAAGGCGATTGGCACAGCTTGTCCCAAGGACATGAGTGTCATAGATCAGATCCTGACGACCTCCTGCGACTGGAAGATCTCCATGTTGGGGTGGACCTACACGATCTTTTTCATATTCCTCGGGTCCGCGGCCGCTCTCATGGGCGGATGGCTGGAGCGGGTCGGGCCGCGCAAGGCCGGGGTGGTGTCTGCCATATGTTGGTGCGGCGGCCTGGTGATTTCCGCATTCGGTGTCATGATTCACCAGATCTGGCTCATGTGGCTGGGGTCGGGTGTCATAGGCGGTATCGGGCTGGGGTTGGGTTACATCTCGCCCGTGTCGACACTGGTAAAATGGTTTCCGGATCGTCGCGGTATGGCGACGGGTCTGGCCATCATGGGATTCGGTGGCGGCGCCATGATCGGGGCACCGCTCGCCGACCGGCTCATGAAGCTGTTTGCCTCACCGGGGCAGGCGGGGGTCTGGCAGACATTCCTGGTGCTCGCGGCCGGTTACTTCGTGTTCATGATCTGCGGCGCCCTCGGTTACCGGGTGCCCCCGGCCAACTGGAAGCCGGCCGGCTGGCAGGGGCCGCGACGCAGCAAGCTCATCAGCGAGGGGCAGGTGCACGTGGATGTTGCCTGGAAGACCCGGCAGTTCTGGTTGCTCTGGGCCGTGCTGATGCTGAACGTGACCGCCGGTATCGGCATTCTCGGTATGGCTTCTCCGCTGCTGCAGGAGGTCTTCGGCGGCCGCCTGATCGGTGTCACCGCGTCCTTCGATCAACTCAATGCCGCCCAATTGAGCTCCATTGCAGCCATTGCCGCCGGCTTCACGGGCCTGCTGTCCCTGTTCAACATCATGGGCCGCCTGTTCTGGTCTTCGCTGTCGGACCAGATCGGCCGCCAGGCGACCTACATGGTGTTCTTCCTGATCGGGCTCACCCTGTATGCGTCCATTCCCTGGACCGCCTCGGACGGGGATCTGGCGTTGTTCGTGGGCTTCTTCTGCGTGATTCTTTCCATGTACGGCGGCGGCTTCGCAACGGTGCCGGCCTACCTGGCCGACCTGTTCGGCGACAAGATGGTCAGCGCCATCCACGGCCGTTTGCTGACCGCCTGGTCGACGGCCGGTGTTCTGGGTCCCGTACTGGTCAACTACATCCGCGACTACCAACTCGATCACGGTGTACCGCGGGCCCAGGTCTACAGCATCACCATGTACGTGCTCGCCGGACTGCTGGCCATCGGGTTCATCTGCAACTTGCTGATCACGCCGGTGTCGCCGAAGTTGTACATGACAGGCGCGCAGCTCGATGCTTTGGACAAGGGGACCGAGGGAACGCAGGTCGAGGCGGCAACCTCCACGGCAGGCTCAACGCCGACGTACCTGGTCTACGCGGCGTGGGTGCCGGTGGCGATTCCGCTTCTGTGGGGCGTTTGGGTGACGCTGCAGAAAGCGGCTTTGATCTTCATGCAGGGCTGATCAGATCCAGGACCTCACGGCCGCCTGAAAGGCCGTGGGGTCCGTGACCAGCACGAACAGGAATCCGGTGAGCGCCCCGAAAATGTGGGCGTCATGGTTGACGTTGCCGCGCGGAGTGCGCGAGGAATACCAACTGTAGGCCAGGTAGCCCACCGCAAACAGGGGCGCTGGAATCGGAATCGGCAGTATCAGGAACGAGACCGACTGCCGCGGAAAATACACGAGCGACGCAAACAGAACGCCCAGGACCGCACCGCTGGCGCCCAGGGAGGCGTATTGCGGGTTGTCGCGGTGTTTGTAGACGGTCCCCAGCCCGCCGACCAGCATTGCGCTGAAGTACAGCAGAACAAACATCGTCGAACCGATCACCGACTCGAGCTTGAAGGCGAAGAAGTAGTAGGTGATCAGGTTGAACAGCATGTGCGTGACGTCCGCGTGCACAAATCCGCTGGTGATCAGTCCCGCGTAACCGCTGCCGCGGGAAACTCGATACGGCACCAACAGTGAGCGCGCGATGAAGCTCGGCGAGCTCAGCCCGATGATGCTCACGATGAGGGTCACGACAAGGATAATCAGCGCGGCCATTTTTCAACCCGGAAAACCAAACTCGCGTGCATTCTCCGCTAAAAGGTGTCCGAAGTCGTGGCCATAACTGCGGGGCACGGCGAGCTCGATGCTTCCGGGGTTCTCTGCCGGGCACCAGAGCGTCACAGGGATGTGCGAGCCTGACGTCGAGGCCGCGCAGCCGGCTGTGAAAACGCTGGGGTGCAGATCGATTGAGACGAGCTTTGCCAGGACATCCCTCACAGGCTGCCCGGTCAGGCGCCACACCTGATAGGCGCCGATCTGATCTGACACGGTCGCCGACTCGTCGACGACATCGCGCACTGCCTTCGCAAAACCATCCAGCTCTTTGTCAGATGTTGCGAGCCACGTGTTCACGCCGATTCCAATGAATGCCAGGTTACCTGACTTGGCCCGGCGCGGGCCGACGGGGAGGTCGATACCGTACCGTTCGCGAACTGTTCGTGTCAGGTCGGCCGTGCGGCCCTTGCGGGCGGTAACGCGCGCGATGGCAAGTGTATCCAGGCTCGTAACAATCATGCTCGCAGTCGCGCACCTTCAGGATCGAAAAACACCGGATCCACAATATCCGCTTCGAAGTCGCCGTCACGGAGCGGATCGTAGACGCGGACCCGTTCGCCGATCCGCTCGCGGCCACGGATGAGCAGCCCGAGGCCGATCCACTGGTCGAGCATGGGTGAGAAGTTGGCCGAGGTAATGTAACCCTGATCGTTTTCCAGCGTAGGGTCGGTTCGCAGGCTGACCAGATGCGAGCCACCGCGCAACTGTGCCCAGCGATCCACCGGTTTGATTCCAACGAGCACCGGCCGTTGGGTATCTGTCAGTGCCGGCCGTTTGGACAGCACCTTACCGATGAAGTCCTTCTGATTGGACATCATCCTCCCCAGGCCGAGGTCGGCCGCCGTGGTGGTGCCATTGATCTCACCCCCCGCGATGTGGCCCTTTTCCAGGCGCATGATTCCCAGCGCTTCCAGTCCATACGGGGTGATTCCAAACGGCTCACCCGCAGCCATGATCGCTCGAATCGTTGCATCTGCGTAGCGGGCAGGGATCGCCAGCTCGAAGGCCAGCTCGCCCGAGAAGGAGATTCGGAACAGGCGGGCCGTGCGACCATTCCAGTTGAACTCCGCGCAGGCCATGTAGGGGAAGGCGTGGTTGGAGACATCCAGGGAGCCCTGCAGGAGTCGCTCCAGTACCTGGCGTGACTTGGGCCCGGCGATGGAATATTGCGACCACTGTTCGGTGGCGGGCGCGAGTTGTACATCGAGCTGCGGCCAGAGGATCTGCCGGGCGTGCTCCAGATGCTGCATGACTCTCCCGGCGTTGACCGTTGTCGTCGACATGATGTAACGGTCGTGCGCCAATCGAGCGGTGGTTCCATCGTCCATGACGAAACCATCTTCGCGCAGCATCAACCCGTAACGAGTCTTTCCGATGGGAAGGGTCGAGTAGGTGTTGATGTAAACGCGGTCGAGAAACGTGGCGGCATCCGCGCCCTGGATGTCGATCTTGCCTAGAGTGGACACATCACACACGCCGACGTTCGACCGGACGGACTTCACTTCGCGAGTGACGGTTTCGAGCCAGTTGGATTCGGTTGGGGTGGCGAACCATTGGGCGCGCAGCCAGTCGCCGGCCTCGATAAACGAAGCGCCGCGCTCCATCGCCCAGGCGTGACCCGCCGTGTATCGGGTTGGGGCGGAGTGTTTGCCGCGATGTGCGCCTGACAGGGCGGCGATGGCTACCGGTGTGTATGGGGGGCGGAAGGTGGTTGTGCCGACTTCGGGAATGCCGCGTTCCGTGAGTGCGGCCATGATCGCGAGGCCGTTCACGTTGGAGGTTCTTCCCTGGTCGGTGGCCATACCTAAAGTTGTATAGCGCTTCAGCAGCTCAACCGATCGGTATCCTTCACGAGCGGCCAGTGCTACGTCCTCGCTGGTCACGTCGTTTTGGAAGTCGACGAAGGATTTGGAGCGGGATTCGACCAGCCACAGGGGTGCAACGCCAGTCGCCTCATCATCGGTGCGCCAGGTGAGGGCCCCGTTGGGTTGTCGCCCGAGGTCTCCAGCGGCGCCCGCTCGTGACCCCGACTTCAGCGCGTCGGCGAGCGAAAACGCGCCGGCTGCCGCTCCTGCCACAGACATTCCCTTTGGCAACTCGCCTGGGACGAAGGCGGCGAGGTCGTTGGACCATTTCGGCCGTTGGCCCAGGTGAGTTGTCAGCCCAATTGCCGGGTTCCAACCTCCCGAGACCGCAAGCGTGTCGACCTTCAGGCGCGTCGTGTTTCCATCGCGGTCGCGCACGGTGATTGCCCGCAGGCTTCTCGATCCGTGCGTGTCTGTGACTTGTGCACCCAGGAAGGCGCGGTTGATTTTGATCGGTGCGATGGCGTCGCGGCGGGCGTCAATCACGGCTTCAACGGCGACTCCGGCTGATGTCAAATCCGCTGCGGTTTTCCAACCGTCATCCGTTGTCGTGAAGATCGCGATTTTGCGGCCCGGCGCCACACCGAATCGATTGACGTATGTGCGAACCGCCGACGCCATCATGACTCCGGGTCGATCGTTGCCTCCGAACACGATGGGCCGCTCCACGGCACCGCTTGTCAGGATGGTTCGTTTCGCGACAATCTTCCACACGCGCTGTCGCGGCAAATGTGCAGGCGGCACTGGAAGGTGGTCCGATACTCGCTCAACGGCGCCGTATTCACCATCATAGGCACCAAACACGGTGGTGCGCTGCAGGATGCGCACATCCTTCATCGACGCCAACTCGGCTTCAACCTTGCGTGCCCAGTCCGAGCCGCTGGCGCCGTCGATCTCGTAACGTTCGCTGTTCAGGCGGCCGCCGAGTACAAAGTCCTCGTCACAGAGTACGACGCGGGCGCCGCTACGCGCTGCGGTTAATGCTGCCGCCAGACCGGCGGGACCGCCACCAATCACCAACACGTCACAGAACAGATGGGCCCTCTCGTATCGGTCCGGATCGGGTTGCTCGCTGGCCCGTCCCAGGCCCGCGGCCCGGCGGATCGCCGGCTCGTACAGTTTCTCCCAGAACTTTCGCGGCCACATGAAAGTCTTGTAGTAGAACCCGGCAACCAGGATGGGTGAGAGCAGCGAGTTGACGGCACCGAGGTCGAACGACAGGGAAGGCCAGCGGTTCTGGCTGTACGCCTCGCAGCCGGCAAACAACTCCGCAACGGTTGCCTTGGTGTTGGGCTCGCGGCGCGCGCCGGTTCGCAATTCGACCAGGGCGTTGGGTTCTTCGGAGCCTGCGGTCAGCAGCCCGCGCGGCCGATGGTATTTGAATGAGCGTCCGACCAGCCTGACGCCACTTGCCAGTAGAGCCGATGCCAGTGTGTCGCCTGCAAAGCCGGTATAGGCCTGGGCGTCAAACTGAAACGCCAGGGGCCGGGTTCGATCAATCAGTCCACCGTGGTCGAGCCGATAGGGAGTGGTCAATGAGCATCCCCGAACTGTACGCGCAGGATCTCATGGGTCAACGTGTCACGCGTGACCCGCAACCAACTTCGGCAGCCGGACGTGTGATACCACAACTCATCGTGAGGCCCGGACGGATTATCGCGCAGGTAGACGGCTTCATAGAAGGCGGCAGCTGCATCCGATGCGTTGGGGTCCGGCCGCTTGAATTCGGCATCGCCGAGGTATGCGAATTCATTGATGTCGCGATCACCGCAGAAGGGACATGGGATTCTCATGTTGCCTTTCGCTCAGTGCAGGTTGGGTTGGGCCCCGCGGCCGTTCTCGTCGATCAGGTGTCCGGTGGCGAAGCGATCGAGGCGATACGCGCGTGCCACGGGATACGGTTGTTCGTTCGCCAGAAGATGAGCGAAACACCAGCCGGAGGCGGGCGTCGCCTTGAATCCGCCATAACACCAGCCGGCATTGAGATACAGCCCGTCAATGGGAGTGCGATCGATGATGGGTGAGCCGTCCATGGTCATGTCCATGATCCCGCCCCAGGAGCGCAGCATCCGGACGCGCCCCATGGCAGGGATGAGCGCCATGCCGCTTTCGCAGACATGCTCGACCGTCGGCAGGTTTCCCCGCTGCGCGTACGAATTGTAGCCGTCGATGTCACCGCCGAACACGAGTCCGCCCTTGTCGGATTGGCTGATGTAGAAGTGACCGGCCCCCATGGTCACAACGCAATCAATAAACGGCTTGATCGCTTCCGACACGAATGCCTGCAGGACGTGACTTTCAATGGGCAACCGCAGGTTGACCATGTTGGCCAATCGGGAGGTGTTTCCCGCGACGGCGACGCCCGTCTTGCCGGCGCGGATCGGGCCGCGCGATGTTTGTACTCCGACGACGCGCTCGCCTTCCCGGATGAAGCCCGTGACTTCGCAGTTCTGGATGATGTCGACACCAAGATCGCTTGCCGCGCGGGCATAGCCCCATACAACCGCATCGTGGCGCGCTGTTCCACCACGGCGTTGTAATAATCCGCCGAGTACGGGGAAGCGCGCATTGTGCAGATCGATGAAGGGCATCATCTTGCGTACGCCTTCCGTGTCCAGCAACTCCGCATCTACACCGTGCATGCGCATGGCATTGCCGCGTCGCGCGTAGGCATCGCGCTGCGCGTCCGAATGATACAGATTCAACACACCGCGCTGGCTGACCATTGTGTTGTAGTTGAGATCCTGTTCGAGCCCCTCCCAGAGTTGCATCGACCATTCATAGAACGGGTTGTTGCCCGGCAGGAGATAGTTGGAGCGGATGATGGTCGTGTTGCGACCGGCATTGCCCGAGCCGATGTAGCGTTTCTCCAGGACTGCGACATTCGTTATACCGTGTACTTTCGCCAGGTAATACGCAGTAGCCAGCCCGTGTCCGCCGCCGCCGACAATGACCACGTCGTAGCCGGGTTTGGGTGCCGCATCGCGCCACGCTGGGGCCCAACCGCGGTGCTGTGCCAGCGTCTGTCGCAAAAGAGAGAAGATGGAGTAACGCATTGCCGCAAATGGTAGGGCGTGGCGCGCTGCACGTCGAGTTAAAGTTGATGCACGTGTATCCTTGCGCACAAGAAACTGCTTGGGGAGTGCAATGGCAACTGCTTTGCAACAACGGCTTCTGCGCATGTCGGCTGCAGGAATTCGCAGTCCTGAGGATGTTGCAGATCTGGCCGCGACCGACTGGGCCAAACTGGCGAGTCTGGCGCAACGTCATCGGTTGGCGCCGCTGCTGTGCTGGCGATTGGGTGACGACCCAGCCGCTAAGGGGGTGCCTAGGCCTTTCGCTGAACTACTGGCCGCCAACCTCGAGAAGCATGCGCGCCGGGCAGTGGAGCTCCAGGCGGAAGTCTCCCGTATCCAACGCATCATGCGCGAGAATGAAATTCCCACTGTGTT
>Ga0070665_100001763_pt1 | contig 24676 bp, 23 predicted proteins | sample KBSS13metaG_FD_65862 | JGI IMG/M metagenome (GOLD analysis project Ga0070665, IMG submission 65862) | Switchgrass rhizosphere microbial communities from Kellogg Biological Station, Michigan, USA - KBS S1-3 metaG | ecosystem: Host-associated > Plants > Roots > Rhizosphere > Soil ... | reverse complement strand
CGACAGTTCCGCTCCCTGGGCAGATTTACATGGATATTCTATTATATAATTACGGTTTACAGTATTGTAGTCTTATATCACTGGCATGTAAAACTTCGTGGGTTGCATAAAAATATTGCAGCTTATACAATAGTAATTCTGGCTTTTCTGATATGGAGCTTTGAGGCAAATGGATATGTAAAATTTACGCATAAGATAGCCAATGGCGGCAAGTCTAACTATACAATATTTTTTTCGAAGAACGAACAGAGCTGGGTAGATTATTTGAAAGAGCATGGTTATAAAAAAGATGATTTTCAGGCAATGTTATTGCTGCCTTTTTTTCATGCCGGTTCGGATAAGTGGTGGATAGGTAATGAACGCTCTACCTGGCTGATGACCATGGGGGCTAAGGCATCACTGCAGCTGCATATGCCAATTATAGACGCCTATATCGCAAGGGCATCATGGTCGCAAGCAGCAGCACAGTTGCGCATAGTAGCCGGTCCACTTGCAGATAAACCTGTGCTGCAGATGCTGAAGAATGATAAGCCCTTCCTTCTATTTCAGTTTGACGAGGATGTGCTGAATCCCGACACTAAATACCTGTTGGAGGCATCTGATTCTATAGGGCATTTTTCGCAGTGCTATGTGTATGCCTGTTATCCGCAAAGGATATTGGCGAATGATAAAAAATATAGAAAACGATTATTGCCGACGTATAGTAACATGAAAGCAGGTGATAGCTGTATTGTGAATAAGGGTGCGTATTATATAAATCACTTCGACAATGGTCATTCTAAAGATATCTTTTTTGGTAGCAGTGCTGAAGAACCCGTGAAACGGGAAGCAGATACCTTGTTGACATTTGCAATAACGCCGGCAACAGATAGCCAGTTGTATGAATTTTCAGTATGGACCTTACTTAATAATGTGGACTATCGAAGCCCGGTAATAGACCTTGACCTGCTCGACTCAAGCGGGGCTGTTATTGAAATGATACAGGCCCCCGCTAAAGAAAGTGTGGACACAAAAGAGATGTGGTTCAGAACCAATAAGTTTCTTAAATTGCCTATTCGCTGTAAACGCATTAGATGCAGAATAGAGAATGATCCTGCTCCATCTTACCTGTCGCTTGATGAAATGATGATGCGCCCTGCTGATGCCGTAATTATATCCAAGACAGCCAGTGGCAAGGCGATAGTAAATAACCATATTTATAAATAGTGATGAAATGAGCAGTGTAACAACAGAGCAGGTATATGAATGGTTGGCCTCGGTAACAGACCCTGAAGTACCTGTACTTACCATACTGGACCTGGGAATAGTGCGCGATGTGAAAATCGGAGAAAAAGATGCCAGACCTACTGTGACTGTAACAATAACACCGACCTATAGCGGTTGCCCGGCGATGGATGTGATAGGTATGAATATAAGAATGGCGCTGCTGAGCCAGGGCATAAAGGATATAAATATAGAGCTACAGCTAAGTCCCGCATGGACTACAGACTGGATGACAGAAGAGGGAAAAATAAAACTAAAGGAGTATGGCATAGCCCCACCAAATAGAAAAGCTTTCCAGGCACTAGGCTTATTTGAAGAAGAAGAGATTGAGTGCCCGCGCTGCGGCTCACACCATACAGAGTTGGTAAGCCAGTTTGGACCTACATCATGTAAGGCTTTATACAAATGCCTTAGCTGCTTTGAGCCGTTCGAGCATTTTAAGTGCCATTAATCTTATTTTATCAATTATCCCCGTTAACTTTAAACTGTGTACGAAACAAAAGATCAGCCTTTAGCGCCCCGTCGCGTATTTTATATGCGCTTTCTGCGCAATCTATGGGTAGCCACCGAAATACTGTCTGTATGCCTGGCCCTTGGTATATTAGGCTATCACTATACGGCAAATATTCCCTGGATAGATTCGCTGCACAATGCTTCTATGATATTGAGCGGCATGGGCCCTGTAGTAGAGATAAAGACAACCGGAGGTAAATTATTTTCTTCATTCTATGCTTTATTCAGCGGCATAGCTTTTATTACTAATATAGGTATTATACTGGCCCCTGCGGCACATAGGCTTTTTCACAGGCTGCATGTGGAAACTGAGGATGATAAGGGCGATAATAACAAGAAGAAAAAATCAGGAAACAGATAATACTTCCAGTGCCTTTTGGGCTGCTACCTGGCCTGCTTCTTTTTTATTAAAGCCTGTACCGCTGGCTACCAGCTCGCCATTCAGCATTATGCCTACTGTAAAGAGCTTGCGTGTGCCTTCTGTTTTTTCATCCAGTGTATCGAAGCTTATGTTGTGATTATTTTTCTGTGCCCAGCTTAGCAACTGATTTTTATAGTTGGTATCAGTGCTTTCCAGCAACTGTATATCTATGTATGGCTTTATTATCTGCTGCAGTATGAACCTGCGGGTCTTTACAAAGCCCTGGTCCAGGTAAACGGCGCCTATAAGAGCTTCCAGCGCATTGCCAAATATATGGCTGCGGCTTAGGCCACGATCATTTTTATTATACTGCACCATTTTCTGCAGCCCCATACGCATAGCTACATTATTCAGTGTTTCGCGGCGCACGATGCGTGAACGCAACTCTGTAAGATAGCCTTCGGGTTGGTATGGGTAACGCTTAAAAAGATATTCAGCTACTAAAGCGCCAAGTATAGCATCGCCGAGAAATTCCAGACGTTCATTATTATCCTGCGCATCATCTATTTTACTACGGTGGTTTAGTGCCATCTCATAGTAAGGCATGTGCTTAGGTATGAAACCAAGCAAGTGTTCCAGCTGCAGCAATAACTGCTTATTTGGAGAAAATAAACGTAAGATGCGAGATCGTAGCCGCGCCAAAATTTATTCGACTATTTTTTTAAAGATAACTGATGCATTATGTCCGCCAAAACCAAATGTATTACTTAAGGCAACATTTATTTTCCGTTGTTGCGCTTTGTGAAAAGTAAAATTCAGCCGCGGATCGAATGCAGGGTCATCAGTAAAATGATTGATGGTAGGAGGCACCATATCATTTATAACAGACATGATACTTGCAATAGCCTCTATTGCACCGGCAGCACCCAGCAGGTGGCCTGTCATAGACTTGGTAGAGCTTATATTCATTTTATAAGCATGCTCACCAAATACTCTTTGTATCGCGGCCACTTCACTTATATCGCCCAGTGGGGTAGATGTGCCGTGCACATTAATATAGTCAATGTCTTCGGGCTTCATGCCGGCATCTTCCAGGGCATTCTTCATCACGTTGAATGCACCAAGGCCTTCGGGATGCGGCGCTGTAAGGTGATAAGCATCTGCACTCATGCCGCCACCAGCTACTTCGGCCAGTATTTTGGCACCACGGCGTTTGGCATGCTCATACTCCTCTATTATTATAGCACCTGCGCCTTCGCCCATTACAAAGCCATCCCTGTCGAGATCGAAAGGGCGACTGGCGGTTTTTGCGTCATCATTGCGCTCAGAAAGAGCTTTCATGGCATTAAAGCCGCCTATACCAGCTTCCGTAATCACTGCTTCGGAGCCACCGCATATTATAGCATCGGCCTTCCCGAGACGCACATAAGTAAGTGCATCTATAATAGAGTTGGTAGAAGACGCGCATGCGCTAACAGTGGAGAAATTGGGCCCGCGAAAGCCATATTTCATAGAAATATGCCCTGCTGCGATGTCCAATATCAGCTTAGGAATGAAGAATGGATTGAAACGTGGCGTACCATCTCCTGCATAGAAGTTTTTCATTTCTTCCATGAAGGTGATCATACCACCGATACCGGATGCCCAGATAACACCCACACGATCGGGGTTGATGTCGGGATTGCCCTTAAGGCCGGCGTGCGTTACAGCTTCGTCAGCGGCAGCAACTGCTACTTGAGAAAAACGGTCCAGCTTACGTGCTTCTTTTCTATCGAAGTAGTCTTCCGGGTTAAAGTTTTTCAGCTCGCAGGCAAAGCGGGTCTTGAACTTGCTGGCATCAAACTGCTTAATGAAATCGGCGCCCGAAACTCCATTAATCAATCCGTCCCAGTAGGCGGGTGCGGAGTTGCCTAATGGCGTCAGGGCACCGATACCCGTAACGACAGCGCGTTTTAGCGGTAAATTCATTGAAACAATTTCAGTCAGAGTAGATTTGAATTAAATTACTTCACGTGTTCTTCCAGATAAGAAATAGCCTGGCCCACTGTAGTGATGGTTTCAGCCTGTTCATCAGGGATAGAGATATTGAATTCTTTTTCGAATTCCATTATCAGTTCCACGGTGTCCAGGGAATCAGCGCCTAAGTCATTGGTGAAGCTAGCTTCTGGCGTAACTTCAGACTCATCAACACCCAGTTTGTCCACGATGATTTTTTTAACTCGATTTGCAATTTCAGACATGGTTATGCAATTTAATTTTATGGTGCAAAAATATACTTTTTGACAAAACGGAAAAGAGAATAAAATTTTATTTCAAACTTATTTCCGAAACAAATGTGAAAATACTTGAATAAGTTAGCATTTATTGGCCTTTTCCTCTACTATTTTGCCGTCGCGCATTATTAAAGTGCGGTCGGTAAGGGCGGCTAAAGCCTCATTATGTGTAATAAGAATAAATGTGTAGCCGAATTTATCCCTAAGTTGTAAAAAAAGCTCATGTATTGCCTGTGCATTGGCACTATCCAGATTGCCCGTAGGTTCATCTGCCATTACCAGTGATGGTTTTGTTACCAGCGCACGGGCTATAGCCACTCTTTGCTGTTCGCCACCGGAGAGCTCGGACGGTTTATTGTCCAGCCGGCTGCCCAGGCCAACGGTTTCCAGCATTTGCCCGGCTATTTTCAGGGCTTCTTTTTTCCCTTCCCCTTCTATCCAGAGGGGTACAGCCACATTTTCCACGGCACTTAGCTCCGGCAGCAGGTGATGAAACTGGAACACAAAGCCCATATGCCTGTTGCGAAACTTAGCCTGCTTTTTGGCCGGTAGCCTGAAAACATCTACGCCATCTATCGTTACCACGCCACTATCGGGCTTGTCAAGCGCCCCTATCAGGTGCAACAGTGTGCTTTTGCCGGCCCCTGACGGCCCAATGATAGATACTATCTCGCCTTTAGTGACGTTTAAACTAACATCATTAACTACACTAAGATTGGAATACTTTTTGAGCAGGTTAGTAGCGGAAAGCATATTGTAAAAATGCCTCAATTTGGCAGTAATAACAACTAAAATTTTAAATGAAAGTTATACATGATGCAGAAACAAGAAAAAAAGAATACAAGCTTAAACTAATAAAATTTGTATTTCTTAAATGAAAACTTACATTTGCCACAAATCAAGAACAAAATAAATATTTAATAATATGTTTTGGACATTAGAATTAGCCTCACATCTGGAAGACGCTCCATGGCCTGCTACAAAAGATGAGCTTATTGACTATGCTATCCGTTCTGGTGCGCCATTAGAAGTAGTTGAAAATTTGCAGGAACTTGATGACGAAGGAGAAATATACGAAGGTATTGAAGATATATGGCCCGACTACCCTACACAGGAAGACTTCTTCTTTAATGAGGATGAGTATTAAGCTCAGACAACAAGCACGATCAAAAAAATATTGTCCCGCTACAAAGCGGGACTTTTTTTATGCAGTGTATTGATTGGAAATATTAAAAATGCAAGAGTAATCTAATACCCACCAAGCTCAGACAAATGGCCAGGATGCGTATAATAAGATGTGTCTTGATCTTATGAGAAAGAAAAGCACCAAGCTGCGCACCGGGTATTACACCTATAGCAAGGCCTATAACCATGCGTGTAGCTTCGTGCGTATAGCTGCCGCGTATAATGTGCGTAATGACACTGACGGTGGACATAATGGCGAGTATGAAGTGCGAAGTAGCAGTGGCTATGTAGACAGGAAACTGCAGCACATGCACCATGGCAGGCACGTGTATAATACCACCACCTATACCCAGCAGCGGTGACAGGAAGCCGACCAGTATGCTGATGATGATGCCGTACCGCTGGTTGAAATGATAACTGTGCACTATACCGCTGCTATCTGTAATGGTGTGATGCTTAAGATTCTTTGAATTTTTTTGTGCTTCTGTGGCAGGTTTTGTTTCCTTACCGCTCTTTATAAATAGATAAGTAGCCAGGCCAATGAGCAGGATGCCGAAAATTATGTCGAAAAGATTTTTGGGTATATACTTTACCAGCAATACACCGCCAATAGAGCCGGGAATGGTATATAGTGCAAATATTATCCCCGACTTATAATCTATTCTTCTTGACTTGGCATATGCTATGGAGCCAGAGATGGCGTTGAGCGCTACTATGGCTATAGATATTGCAGTTACTGTATTAGGTGCTAGGCCGGGCTTGGCTAACAGCAGGAGCGGGACAAGTAGAAAACCACCACCTGCGCCTATTAAGGTGCCAAAGGTACCAATAACCAAGCCTACCAAGATGAGTACTATAAAATTGTCCATCATAGATACTGCGAAATTAGGTAAACTGTGCGGGTGGTAATGGAACAATTGTGGGATAATAATAGAGCGGGTGGCAGAGCAACCTGCAGGCATGTATGTACTGTGTAGTTATTATTCCTTTTTGCAAAGAATAATATACAGCTGCAAACCTTTTTCACAAAAATGCAGTCTTTATTCTAACTACTTGTTACCTGTATATTTCGAACAACTATGAATAAAATATTTTCGTTTCGCCTGCTTTTCTTTTTTCTTATCTGTACACAAATTGCCAATGGTCAATCTTTTAAATGGGTAAAAGGTGGCGGGACAGGGCAATATATCAGCAAATCTACCACCCCCGGCGCATGGCGTGTAGAAGGTACCTACCAAATGTGCGTTGATAACAATGGCAATATCTATGCATTAAGCGAAGTGGGCTATGATGCTTTAGTGGCAGATACGTTTCATTTAGGCGCCGGCTATGGAAGCAATGCCAATCTATTGCTGACAAGTTATACCTGTAACGGGGAAATGCGCTTTGCCAAATTTATTGCTGCCTCCGGTGAAACCGGCTCTTGCAGCTTACTGGCCGATAGTGCTGGCCATATTTATATTGCAGGTTTTTTTTATAATGGCGGTGGGCCTTTAAAGATTGGCTCTGTATCGGTTAGCGGGCACGAATATCAGTATAATGCGGTAATGCAGCTGGATACGTTGGGCAATTATAAGTGGATCAGTTATGTAGGTGACAATACATCGGCAACGGAACTTAATTCTTTTTGGGGCTACAGTTTTGCAGTGTTAGACAAAGAGAATAATCCGCATTTTATAAGTTATACAAGGGCGGGGGTGCATTTAACAAGCAGCCTGACCAGCCAGTTTGGCACTTACGACCTGACCTATAGCCCGACAGGGGTATTGCAAAGTGTGAAAAAAATAGCGATAGACTCAACCTGGATAATAGAAGGTGCCACCATTGACACTAAAGGTAAATTGTATGTATATGGTGAAACGAATGTAAGCTACGCAACCGACCAGTTTTTTGCAGCTGCTTTTGATACCAGCCGTAATGTAATATGGATGTATAAACTGGATACAGCAGGCGGCACAGCAGTGTCTGCTCTTTCGGGTATTGCCGGAGATAATGCGGGGCACTTGTATTTTGCCGGAGCGGCACAATCGCCAACGCTTGCAAGCGCTACCAAATTCACCTTTCGTAGCATCTCTGCTACCTCCAGCACCTTCCCCCCTTACTGGAATAATATTTCTGTTATTCTAAAAACCGATACAGATGCAAATCCTATCTGGATAAGACACTATGATTGTAGTAGCAGTGGTGGGTTTGTTTGCATTGCACTAAACGGAGATAAGGTAGCTGCGGCAGGGGCGTTTTATCAACAATATGCTAATGGTACAGATACTATAGATGCCGGTGTGGGTGTAGATCCGTTTTTTGCAGTTATGGATACTGCCGGCAATCCCCTGTCGTTAAAAAGTATGCATGGGGATGGTTATTATGACCAGGCAAATGTAATAGTAGGCGACAAAAAGGGCAACCTGTATATTGGCGGACAGGTTGAGGATAGCATTAGCGCCGCAGGTATAAGGGCATATACATCAGTCGGAGGTAATACGGATTTCTTCGTTATGAAATACGGGTATGATTGTAACTGTGTGGTGCCGGTAGCTAATTATACGCATACAGGAACAGGTACGGTCAATTTCGTTTATACTGGTACTACCAGTTCTTTAGATAGCGTGGTTTGGAATTTTGGAGATGGCGGCCATGCAACAGGAACTACGGTCTCGCATACATACACTGCAAAAGGTTCCTACTCTGCATGCGCTACTGCATATACTGCCTGCGGCAGTAATACCTATTGCAGTGCCATTGTCACTACTGCAGTTTCCAACATTGCAGCCTTTCCTGGTCTTAGTGTATATCCTAACCCTATGACAAATACATTGTATGTGGAACATGCGGCTATTGGCACCAGGTTAAGATTGTTTAATGTGCTGGGGCAGCAAATATATAGCGGCATAGTAATAAGCGATAAGCAAGCAGTGAGTACGTATAACCTACCATCAGGTACTTATCTATTACAGCTTACAGATGAAGCAGGACAAAGAGCGGCAATGACGGTGGAAAAGCTATAGGCTTTGCGTAGGTGTTGCTGAACTTTCCTGATGGCAAAGAATGTGGCTCAAATTTATATAGCTTGTGATTATTTGTTTAGCAGCTTCTCGGTTTCTGCCAATTCTTTGAATTTAGCATACAGGATAATTGTTACTTCGGTTCCGGGTGCGCCCTGGGGGCTTTCTATTTGTAACGAAAAGAAAACTTTATAGAAGTCGGATAATCGCTGCAATCGCTTTCTGGTAAAGTTGATGCCCAATGATGTATTGCCTATAGGAGGTGATTGCAGTTTTGGCTTCTGAATACCTGTTCCATTATCTGTTACTTTAATAATGAGGTAATTATCTGTGGACAAGCTAACATTTACAACGATAATAAAGTTCTTCACATCTCCTTTAAAGCCATGTACTATAGCATTCTCAATAAATGTATGAATAAGCAATGGCGGAATAAAGATATCTTCCGGAGTGTTGATTTCAGTATTAATTATGAGTTTTATCTGGTCATTAAACCTAAGATTTTGCAAACTGACATAATTCCTAATCAAGGTTAATTCTTTATCTATGGATATCAGGTCAAATTGCAAATTTTCAAGGTTTTGCCTGATCATTTTGCTTAACGTAATTAAGTAATTGTTTGCTAGTTCCTTTGAATCGTTATTGATCAACTCCTGGATATTGTTTATTGAATTAAATATAAAATGCGGATTTAAAAGGGAGTTTATTGCCTTATGTTCTAAATGCAAATAATTCAATTCTTTGATAAAGATCTTTTTTCGTTTAACGTAAAGCAGGTTAATGATACCGATGAGTAATAGAATAACACATATTATCACAAAAGCGTAGAATGACGTAGTGTAATAAAAAGGAGGACTTATAGTAAGCGATACCATTTGAGATGCAGAGGCTATATTGTTTTCGGTAAGGGAACGGACTGCGATCTGGTACAATCCATACTTGCTTAACAAAACATTGATTTTGTCGCTTTCTGATACTAACCAGCTACTGGTGAAATTGTTATTAATTATTCTATATTGATAAGTATTTGCAGCATTATTCAGATGTAGTGATTTTAACCGAAGAACTATATTGCAATTTGTGACATCATCTAAAATTATCTTCTGCTCCCTATGGTCGCTCCCATTTGCAATTACACTTTCTAAAAATAATTTGGGAGCCTGCATTTCCTTATTTAAGATTTTCTGATTTAGCGAATATAAATCGCCATTGATGTTGCAAACTAGTTTATCGCCATAGGGTTGCAGAAGCCAAATATCAGTTTGCCTGAAAGGGTATTCAATTTTATGCATTGAAGCTATTTTGCCATGCTTATTTTTACTAATCAAATAATAGCCGTTATTCGTACTGATTATACACTTATTATCATTCAAATTGTAAAAGTCATACACAGTCTTATCGCATAGCCAGGTAACACTCTTTTTGTAGTTATCAAAAATGGAATATTTAATGAGTATTCCATCTTTTGTAAATAAAAGCAGATTTAAACTATCGCAGTAAATATTTGTAATAAATAGTGACTGGGGAAAAGAGTCTATTTTTTGAAGAGAATAATTATTAGTATTAAAGCTGTATAAAAAGGAACCACTCGTAAAATAGAGACAATCGTTATTCAAAACGAATTTTGAAGTTGAATAATCTTTTACCTCAATATCAGAGAACTGGCCATTTTTATATTTACTAACGGTGATGCTGGGAAATCCAATAGATAATACTCTATTATTGCTCAGCGGGTATATAGCTTTTATGGTCTTTTGAAATGGATAATTCTTTTTTGTCAGCAGGTCATAATAGCTGCTGCTATCTTTCTCCGGATTAATAAAAAAGAACAGGTTTTTATTTATAAGTAATGGCACATAAGTTTTCTTATAGGGTATAGAAAGTTTAGTCAATCCAGGATTATTGCCTGATAACGTGAACAAACAATTATTTTTTTCAAAAAACAATTGTTTGCATGCTGTATAAATAACATCGTAATCGGCTATGTTTTCAATGAATTTTATATTATCCATTTCTTTGCTGAGGTAAAAAACACCGTTCCCAAATGATGTTACCCAGTAATTATTATAGATATCCTGATAAACACTTGAAATTTTGAAATTATTGAAAAGCTTATATTTTCTGTTATTGTAAATATTAAAAATGGTCAGGCCGCTACCTGTGCTACAGAATACATTCCCTTTCCCGTCGTAATATAAGTGGACCGCATGTTTTATGTCATAACTTTTATCATCGTATCGCCAGATAAGTTGCCGGTTAATGTAAGCTTTTAAGCCTTGCTGATCCATCACCAACAACATGTTGTGATAAAAAAAAGTCTTGCTTACGCTGTTGGGCTCAAAATTGATAACCTTATCATTTTGTATATCGAAGCGGCTGCATCCGCTATATACAGAGTATGTATCATTATTATTTTTGTATATCGAGGTAAGAATATAACCGCAATCTTTTTTATCGCGAATCCATTTAAATGTGGAACCGGTAATTTTTATTATTTGTCCCGTAGAATAACCAATATACAAAGTGGAGTCGTCAGCATTGCACATGGCATTTATAAAAGAAATGACAGGTAATGACTTAAGCAAAGCATTGTTTCCGGCATTATAAACGGTATCATGATAGATATAGCAACTTCGGCCATTGTAAGTGAAAAGCCAGGTCCTGCCTATTTTATCTTCAAACAGGTTGAATATATTGTTATCTTCCAGGCCATCGAGAATAGTGTAATTCTTAAATGTAGCCCCATCAAATTTTGATAGTCCTTTGTTTGTGCAAAACCATAGATAGCCCTTACTGTCGCTAAAAACATGATATGCATCATTACTAATTAATCCATTCGAGGTAGTGTATTGTTTATAGTAAAAAGCATGGGCTTCCACGCTAATGAAGAGGATAATAAGAGTAAAAACATATTGTTTTAAAATTCCTGTATAGCTCAACCAGCTTTATTTAAAAAAGACATGAATTCATTTACTCTTCTTTTTGCTACAGGTATTATTATCCCGCTCTGAAGCCTGATATTGACTCCGTCATTCTTAATAATACCTGCAACTTTATCTGTATTAATAATGTATGATTTATGAACTCTGAAGAATGTGTTGTATACACATTCTTTTTCAAGCTGGCTAATAGGTTTGCTAACCAGGACACACTTTTGCTCTCCGTTAAAATTAAAATGAACTGCACAGTAAAACCTCTTGGCTTCAAAAAACAAAACGTCTTTAGGGCAGACTACATATACCTTTTCAGATTCCTTTAAGATAAGCTTCTTGATATGATCTTTCTCCTGCACCTTAGCAGGTAAATTCTTTTGAAATGTATCTGAAGTGCCGAAATGTTTCCTGATCCTGGATATGCAATACACAAGGTCGTCTTCCACAAGTGGCTTTAGAAGATAATCGAACGCATTTACTTTAAAAGCCCTGATGGCATAACCTTCATAAGCTGTTACGAAAATGATCTTGAAATTTGTATTAGCAAGAGTGCCGATTAATTCAAAGATATTCCGGTCATAGAATTGAATGTCGAGAAATGCAACGTTTATTTCTTTTTGGGTATCAATAATATCTAATAATTGGCACATAGTGGTGCCTGTAGCTATTACATTAATCTCCGGGCAATATATAGACAGGTAATACTGAAGGTTACTGATGCTACGGTTTTCATCATCAACAATTATTGCATTAATCTTTTTCATGTTTCTAAAAGTGATAGATGGTAAGGGAAATTATAAAAAAATCTTTAAATATAGAAGGGGTATTTGGAAATACCACCTTCTATATTAGTTAACCAACATTTATTTTATAAGATTTATCTTTTGCATGTGCAAATTGCCGTTAGTATCCGATAATTCGATCACATACATTCCATTAGGAAGAGAACTGATATTTATACTGGTGTTGCTGGCATTATTATAAGTTTGCTGCCAAACTTTAGCACCTGTAATGTTGTATATTTTTATCCCATTAAAATTGAATTGGCTTGTCTGAACATTCAACGTGCCCTGAGAAGGGTTGGGGAATAATTTAATGCCATCAGGAACAGGTATTTCTTTTTTCGCAGGTTGCATTATTCCTTTAGGGCAGTTAACAGTAACTGTATCATAAATGATGGTATCGCAGCAGGAGCCAGTTTGGGAGTTATAACCCACCAATCTAAGTGTTGTAACATAAGTGCCGGAACCCGGATAGCTATGAAATACAGAGTTACTTGTTACTATGTCTTCTGGTGAACCATCGCCGAAATTCCAGTCATATACTGCTGGAGTAACATAAGGGCCGGGAACAGGGCCTACCGTAAAGGTTATGCCGCAACCGCCTGTAGGAACAGCACTGAACTGCGCGCCAAGGAAACATGCTGAACTGCAAGAGTCTGTAACAATAAGATTGATATTTTTTACGATCTGATTGCTACAAGAAGAACCTATGCCGGCTGTCAGACCCCAGTTAACAACGTTAGGATTAGTAAAAATGGTTCTGTAATCGTATACGCTGGTAATACGCAATGAGTCGTCAAAATAAACCCTTAACGTATTGGCAGAGCAATTCCACGTAATGGTATAGGTATGGAAGCGCTTATCTTTAATATTTGACAGGGTGGGGCTGGTCTGTATTGGCGATGCTCCGGGAAGAACAGTGTATGGATTTGCATCACGCGCTACCATAGTATGGTCGCCGAGGCCTGCCGGATCATTCACGATAGGGTTATCGTTAAAAATGTCAAACTCAACGGCAAAAGATTTCTGGAAATCATGATTGGTAGTACCGTTATCGTAATACCCGAGATAGCCTGCGGTACCGTTAAGTGAAACAGGTGTTAAATTGGAGCCGAACACCGCGCATATACCATCGGCACCAGAGCCTGAAAAGATATCAGACGATGACTGATAGGTGAGAATGAAACTGGTGTTAAAGCTTAAGGGCGTTGTACACCAGATGGCGCCTGCATGGTATACACCACAAGATGCTGATGGGGTAAGATTGTATGCACCTCCGCCCAGTGATGTAGCGATGCCTACAGGCGGATTAAATACCTGAGCGCCGGAGCAGAATGCAGCCATTAAAGTGGCTGCAAGTAAAACTGTCTTTTTCATATCCTTGTTTTTAGTGATAGGCCAAAAGTATTTTCGGAACGGAGGCGCTATCAAATAAACCTAACTAACGGGAAGGTTTCCTAACCAACGGGAATAATGACCGTTATTAAACTGTATCAGTTTTTAAACCCATGGTGCTTAATACGATATAAGTGATTTATGTAAGCAGATTTGCAATATGCTATCGTTAACAATGGACATACAAATAAATCTATTTGCATTTTGGGATGGATTAGCCTGCTTTATCAGTGCTTAGGTCGAAGAGGTCGGTTTTTTCGCCGATTGCTGTTCGTACGCAGTTCATGATGGACTCATGCAGGTTGGTGCCGGAAGCATTGAGGGGGTCGATGGCTTTTACTAATACTGTGCGCAGTGCGAAAAGATCTTTCCTGTTATATTTCTTTGATGCTTTTACCAGTTCCAGCTTCATCAGTTCGGCTTGCTGATCGTGCTTGGGGTTGAAGATCTCATTTATATGGCTGCATTGGTGGCAGACACCATTCTTATTGATCAAGGCGCACCTGTGTTCGAAAATATCTGTCATTACATTGCGGGCGTCGTTCAGCAAGTGTTTTACCACTCCTTCGGTTTTCCCGAGAATGAGACCAATTTCTTTTACCTGAAAATCGTAAATGTCTTTTAAGATGAGCGCGACCTGGTTTTCTATGGGTAAAGTCTTGGAGATGCATGTGAAGCAGAAGTCGATATGCTCTCTCATTTCGTAAGCGCCGGCAGGAGATGTGTCATGAGCGATCCAGAACGCTTTCCTGACCTCTTCTGAACCTATAGCCAGATCTGCTCCACGATCCTGGGCATCGGGCTGCCATCGTTTTAATTTCCTTAGATGATCGTAGGCGAGGTTGGTTGCTATGCTGAATATCCAGGTCTTTAGCGAGGAGTCCTGATTGAAAGTTGATATTTTGGTAAATGCCTTTATAAAGGTGTCATGTGTCAGGTCATCTACATCATTGCGATCGGCAAGCAAGCGGTAGAGATAAGATTTCAGCTGGTTCTGAAATTCGGCAAACAGTGTTTGGAATGCATTGATATCTCCGCCTATGGCTAACTTTAGGATGTCTTCCCTTTCCATTCAATTCATTGACAAATTAATAAACAGGTTGCAGCCTTTCGAGAAAAGACTGCAACCACTAATGTACTATAACATGTTCAGTTTGCCACAGTCCACATCTACAATATGACTGTTAAAAACTACGCCTGTGTCAAAGGCAAGGAAAGCAGCGGTTTCAGCTACCTGTTTCAGCGTAGGGCTTGTCTTCAATATGTCGAAGGCTTTGTACTGTGCCACTATGTTATCGACAAGTATTCCATGCTCGCTTGCGAAATCATCAATCCAGCTGGAGATGCGTTTTGTCTCCATTATTGCTCCGGGGCAAATGCCTATCACCTTTATACCTTCTCCGCCCCATTCGGCAGCCATCACTCGAACCATGCCTTCTATACCGGCACTGGCAGCAGTAATGCCCAGCAGATTTGGAATTTTGGTCCTTGACATTGCTCCTGTTAACAGTAAAACTGTTCCTTCAGACTTGCTTTCTATCATATACTTAGCTGCAGCTCTTGAGGTAAGAAATTGCGAACCGCAGAGCTTTTGCATAGGTGCCATGAACTGGCCGAAGGTAGCCTGCAGTGCGGATGGGCGACCACCCATCTCGCTGTACTCAACCGCTATGCCATTGAATACTACATCCAGCTTACCGTTGTCTTGGACTACTTTTTTCAGGAAGTTGTCTATCTCGGTCTCATTCAGTGCATCCACTTTGGCAGCTTCAGCGATTCCGCCATTGGCTTTGATCTCCTGTGCCAGGGCTTTTACAGCATCAAGTCTGCGGGCGGTGACATAGACCTTTGCCCCGTGTGCAGCAAACGCGCGTGCTACTGCTCCGGCAATTTCTCCTGATGCGGCAAATACCACCGCTACTTTGTCTTTTAAATTTTGCATTTTGTTGAAGTTTAGCTTTTGACGAACGAGCCGGGAGAAACGGTCGGTTTTTTTATAAAAAAAAGTAAAAGCTATTTCATAAAATGAATTATCAGCTATGTTTTACCTGGTTAAAGAATGCAGTCATTTGTGCTAAGCCTGTTTTCGAAAACATTCTTTCGGAATTTTCCAGGGTGTCTTTCGTGGCTTCAGCGCCTCTTGCAACCATCCCTTTTTCAAAATAGGCAATTGCTGTTTTGATATCGTCAAACTGATTGCCTGTTAAACACTCGGCCAACTCAAAGGCATCCTGCAGGGCAACATTGGCCCCTTCGCCTGCATAGGGCGGCATGCGGTGGGCGGCATCACCAATCATTGTAAGGCTTTCATCGGTTTCCCAACTTTGGTTGAAAGGAAAATAATACTGCGGACGGGGAATAAAATAAACAGCATCATTGGTAAAAAACTCATACCATTCATCACTCCAGCCGGCAAATTCTTTTTTAAACCATTCAAGCACTTCTTCTTTATTATTGAAATCAATGCCGCTTTGTTCCAGCCAGTTTTCCGGTGCTTTAAAATTTGCTACAAACATAATAGAGCCGTCCTCTTTTGTACCATAGCCCACGAATTGCTCTTTATCGAAGGCCATCACTTTCCCACCTTTCGCAAAGGCGAAAAGTCTTGGAGTGTATTTCCCGGCATCGTGAATGTTACCTTCAATTAAGGTGATGCCTGAATAGACCGGTTTAATATCGCTTAAATAAGGTCGCACTTTTGAATTGGCGCCATCGGCCGCAATTACCAAATCGGCATAAATATCTGAACCGTTTTTGAAATGGAGCCGCCAGCCGCTTTTCTCCTTCTCCATGGAAACGAAGTGACTGTTCCATATAACAGTATCAGGCTTCAGTGAGTTCAATAAAATATCCCGCAAAGGCGCGCGGTCTATTTCGGGGCGGGTTTCTGCAGTGATGCTTGCAAAATCATGATCATCAAATGCAATATTGAGCATTCCATCTACAAGGCGCATCTTGCTTGCTACCGGCCTATGGTGCTTGTAAAATTCATCCAGCAAACCTGCCCGTTTCAGTGCTTCCAGTCCTGTGCCTTCGTGCAAATCGAGCGTAGCGCCCTGCACCCGCACATCCCTGTCCATATCCCGCTCGTACACTTTTACTGCTGCGCCTTTCATCTGTAACAGCTTTGCCAAAGCTAATCCTGCGGGGCCAGCGCCAACGATGGCCATTTGTTTATTATCTAGTAACATAATTCTGTATTGTATAATTACGATGCAAAATTATGGCCGCCGGATGGCTGATAATAGTATAAATCGGTCGTTTTCGTTTTTGGATAATTCTTTTGGAATGACACCTGAAAACTTTTTTACTTCTTTAATGAAGTGATTTTGATCGAAAAAATTCTCTTCCGGAAAAAGCTGCCCTTTTGCAATATGCTCCAGCGAAGCACGGAAGCGAAGGATGTTGCAATATACCTTGAGCGAAATACCAAATTGCTGATTAAAATAACGATTGATCTGGCGGCTGCTCCAAAACACTTTTTCGGATAGCTCTTTTACCGTAATCGCTCCTTTCGTGGTATAAATTAATTCGAATAATTTTCGTTTGCGCTCATCTATTTCTTTGGGCAAAAGTGATTTGATCTTTTTAGTTGCTTTTTCCACAAAGCTTTCGAAATTCAACAAATCATTTTCAGTAAATCCCCAAAAGCCATCCGGTAACATTCTGCCGCTGTTTACCATAGTGGATATAGCTTCCCCGAAAATGTACTCTACTGCAAGCAACTTGAAACTAACGCAGAATATGACACTATTGGCAGCGATCTTAGCATGTTCGTGTTGTGTCAATCCGCCAAGCTGTGCGATACGGAAGGGCTCTGTGGCTGATTTGAAAAGCAGTATATCAACGAGCCCATCAGGTAAGCCTATGGTCTCTTTATCGGCATCGGAATGGTTGCGGACAAACCAGAGGCTATCTACAAAGTCTGAAAGTTGCTTGTCAGGCTTAATGATTTTGTATTCCAGGTCATTGCTCATATCTAATCGTCTGCTAACCGAATTTAGGACAAATGCGTGAAAGCAGCTTTATTAGAAGTTCAAGCGAGGATGCTTGAACCAGTGGGAGTATCCAGTCATGCAGTTAGAGGGTTGCTGTTGTTGAGGTGGGTGAATGGTGTACGGCAAAATTGCAGGCATTGGCGATGGGGCAAAGGGTATTGGCTTCATGATGCAGTTCATTGGCTTTATCGAGCATAGAGGTGTCGCTCACTACAACGTGTGGGTTTAGTACGGCTTGCGTGATAGCGCTTTTGCCTTCGTTTGAGATTTCCATGGTAATGGCAGGGTTATCTGAGTAGGCAATAACATTCACTTTGTTTATGGCACAGAGGTATAAATAAATGACCATGTGGCAACTTGATAACGAGGCTACCAAAAGCTCTTCCGGACTGTATTTCTCCTGCTCGCCACCGAAGACGGGGGGTGTGGAGCATAATATAGTTGCTTTGCGATCCTGCGAAATACTGTGCGAAGGTTTATAGGTATTTAGGTTGATGGTTCCGTTGCCTGTATTACCTGTCCATTGCAGGTTTAGATCGTATGTGTGTTTCGTTGACATGTTGATGATAAATAGTTTCTGAATCAAAAGTAGATATACCGACAAGCAGCAGATTGCTTAAAAAGGATTATTTCTAACCAAATGTGGAGTAGTGCAGAATTGTTTTTTATTACTAAAATGCGGCGAATGCGGACGAGTGAGTTGCCGCATTTTTTTGTTGGATAAGTTTTCATGGATAGCAGTTATTGCGTTGCTGAAGATGTATTCTGTGGGCGGGTAGAAAAGCTATGCCCCATTTTCTGTAAAAAATGATTGTGGGGCATTGGGTTTTGTTGGTGTTGCGCTGAAAGGCTTTCGCAGCTTGCCGATTGCGTAAAAATATGCAAGTGTGCCTATGCCCCAAACGTGCCCCATTTGTACCCCAAAAGGTTACATCTACTTCTCATTCTCTTTTTCATATACTGCGGCCTTTGGTTTACAGGTGATGGCCTATTTGCAATATCGTATTATTAACATGCGGTTTCCAAATAATGATATCCACATTTTTCAAACTAAAGTCAAAATTGAAAATTGAAAAGGTGGGGTTTTTGTGTTGTGTATTGCTCGTGCTACGTGTGTTGTCACTTTCTTTGGCGGCAAAGAAAGTAACCAAAGAAAGCCGCCGAAATTCAGACGGCTCGAATTGCGGTGGTGGTACTATTGAGCTATAGTACTACTGTGGTGCCGGGCTGATTGACTCCGATAATTTTTCCTTTGCTGATTACTGTTTAGCAACGCGCATGACTATGCGTGTGGGAGTACGAGGTTAGTTAGGCGACGTAGCGGAATGCTACGCTGAACGGGGGCTTATCGGTTTCTTTTCCTTATGACTATTTCCTGATACATTTCGTTGTTCTTATTCTTCTGTGGTTTCTCTGGCAGATCAGGAAATAAAAATGTCCGGAAACATTAACCTCAAACGTCTTAGTCATGCAGCGTGAGGGAATCACGTATAATTTCTCAATATTAAAAAGAAAAAACATGAATGAATTGAAAAACAAAGTGGCAGTGATCTACGGGGCTGGCGGCGAAATTGGGAGCGCCATTGCAGGTGCTTTCGCACGCGAAGGAGCCAGGCTTTTCCTTACCGGACGTCGCCTGGGGCCTGTGGAAGCAGTTGCCAGGGATATCGTGTCTGCCGGGGGTATGGCCGAGGCAGCGGAGGTTGACGCCCTTGATGAACAGGCTATAGATAAGCATCTGCAATCTGTGGTAACTAAGGCAGGCCGTATTGATATTTCGTTCAATGCGATGGGAACCTCGCCAACCGAGTGGATGGGAGCACCACTGGTAGATATGAATCTCAAACAATTCTCTATGCCACTCACTTATATTACATCATATTTTCTGACTGCGCGTTTAGCGGCGAAATATATGCTCCCGAATAAATCCGGTGTGATAATGACTGTTACAGCGCCTCCTGCCAGAATAGGCACACCAAACGGAGGTTATGGCCCATCGCAGGCTGCCAAGGAGGCGCTAACCCGATACCTGTCGGTTGAACTTGCGCCCGAGGGCATTCGCGTAGTTGGTCTGCAGCCGCACGGCATGCCGGAGACAAAAACAATAAAAGAAATATTTGAAAACAGGGCTAAGACAGCGGGCGTAACCTGGGAACAATTTGCAGGTTATCTTGCAGGTATGAACCATCCCAAACGCTTCCTGACACTGGCGGAGATGGCTAATGTAGCGGCTTTTATGGCCTCCGATAAGGCAAGTGCAATGATGGGAAGTACCGTGAATGTGACCATGGGGGCCCTGGATGACTAGTATCTGCCGACAAAAAAATTATATAATATAAACATCAACATAAAAAAAACTAAAATGACTGAATTTGTTTATTTCTATCGAGGTTACGAAATGCCTGCATCTCCTGAGGAAATGCAGAAGAAAACAACCAAATGGATGACCTGGCTTAAGGACCTCAGTGACAAAGGCCATGTAAAAGCACTGGGAGAGCCTCTGCAACCTAATGGCAAGGTAGTAAAGGGCACAACAAAAAAGCAAGTGATTGACGGCCCCTATGCCGAGGCTAAAGACGTGGTGGGAGGTTATAGTATCATTATGGCCAAGCATATAGAACAAGCGGTGGACCTTTCCCTGGGATGCCCTATTTTCGAAGATGGCGGTTCTGTAGAGATACGACCAATAGGACAACTGGATTAGAGAATGGATATTGAGGAACATTTTTTTCGGCATGAATTCGGAAGAATTGTTGCGACGCTCACCCGGCTTTTCGGAGTCCGTAACATTGCATTGGCAGAAGACGTCACTCAGGACGCCTTTTGCCGTGCGATGGAGACGTGGAAACTACGCGGCCTGCCAAAAAATCCTTCCTCATGGCTGATGGCAACTGCAAGGAATCGAGCCCTGGATATACTGCGCAGGGAGCGTACGACCAGAGTATATGAGCCTGAACTAACACGGTTTCTTGAATCTGAATGGACGCTGGTGCCGACTGTAGAGGAGGCGTTCAGCACCCATGCTGTGAAGGATTCCCAGTTACGCATGATGTTTTCCTGCTGCCACCCCCGCCTTTCTGAAGATGCACAGATTGCACTTATATTGCACATACTATGCGGATTTAGTGTAAAGGAGATTGCACAGGCCTTCGTGAGTAGCTATGCAGCTATTGAAAAACGCATCACCCGGGCAAAGAAGATACTGGCGGAATCGAGGAATCTTTTTGATTTAGCAGATGCGGATTTTCCCTCGAGGCTTACCTCTGTTCTGCAAGCATTATACCTGCTTTTCAATGAGGGGTATCATGGTTCCTCACCTGAGGCGGCATTGCGCATGGAACTTTGCCAGGAGGCTATGCTACTTATGAATTTACTTATTGAGCAACCTGCGTTAGTAAGCCCGCAAGCATATGCGCTTGCTGCGCTGATGTATCTCAACGCAGCCCGCTTGCCAAGCCGCTTAGATGGTGCGGGTAATCTTGTTTCGTTCTTTGAGCAGGACCGGTCTTTATGGAATCATAATCTTATAGCAGACGGACAAGCGCTTCTTAATCTTTCTGCCTCCGGTACAGAACTGACAAAGTATCATATAGAAGCGGCTATAGCCTCAATGCATACCAGTGCTGCCAGAAGTGAAGATACCGATTGGAATCAGATAGTATCTCTTTATGATATGCTTATGGCTATACACCCTTCCCCGGTCATTGCGCTTAACCGTGCCATTGCCATAGCACAGCTGGATGGCCCGGAAAGGGGATTGCAGGCGATACGTGCCATCCACGACCTTCATCGCCTTTCTTCTTACCCATTTTACCCGGCTGCACTTGGTGAACTTGAACTTCGCATGGGGAATTACCCTGTTGCTAAAACGCAGTTCTCCGCGGCGCTTTCGCTGGCGCGCAATCCTATGGAACGTAATTTCCTGCAACGACGTATAGATACGTGCAGTGAAAGTTAGCTATTAGTGAAGGGTTGTATGCCCTAGTGCTACGTGCTTGTGTTATGTGGGGCGTTGTAAACGCCCGACCGTGGCATCCGCGTTGCAAACGCGGATGAATGAGGATGCACTTCGATTTTCAACAACAATTTCGCTAGCGTCTCTAAAAAAAATGTGGTCTTGATAGACCACATTTTATACAAAAAGATAAGATTAGCTATTAATGTTGTAAGCTTTTTAATTTTTTCAGTCGGTTGAATTCAACAACTGTTCCGCCTAAGGCAATCAATATGGTAATAATTGATGCACCTAAAGCTATTAATCCTTTGTGTAAATTGTTGATAAATGTAAATATACCAATCGCCCACATCAGGGAACAAAGTATAAAACCAATTATAATTCCAATTTTAGAATTATTGAAATCGTTGACTTTGTTATAAACGCTGTTTTTCATATAATAGCAAATTTAAGAATTAATTTGTAAGTGCATCATTCCACATCGTGTAGCTATATTTAGCTACTGATAAACTGGTTAGTACCGAGTATTTTTCCTGATCAGTTAATCCCGTATTTGTATTCAGAAAATAGTTTTCATAATCGTTCAAAAGTGACATTGCATCACTCAAATTAGAAACGCCCTGTAAGCCTGATGTAATGTCAGTAACAACTGTTTTGACTGTTGCATCATCATTACAGTACGTATTAATCATATTTGTCAAAGTGATGTTGCCATTATTATCAATCATATGTGTTGGATTACTAACATAATTGCACATATTATATGCAAGGTGTGGTGTGTCCATACTAATTACTTGCAGTTGAAATTGTGACAAGTCTGTAGAAGCATAAGTTAATGTAGTATAATTTAGTGCCAAATCAGTTTGTTTTTGACAAAGTATTTTAACCATTTCATTGTGCTTAATACCTGCCGAATCGTATGGATTGCTATATGGGTTTGGTATTGTGTAATGATCAACATCAGCAACTATTAAAGCCTTTTGATGAGCTTTATTTGAGGTATCTATAGCTATGCCTCCGCAACCTTTATATGTACCGTATGATGTTACGGCCGCTGCTATTACTGTAAGACCAGCACAGGCAAAAGCTCCCCAACCTGAAACACACCACGCCCAAAACGTTCTAGCTGTAGTAGCGGCAGCAACTAAATCAGCACCAGCAGCGGCAGCTTGTGCGCCATTAATTGCGGTTGTCTTACCTCCTTTAAAGTTGTGAGCATACTTTGCATTAATAGCTAACAAGTCACTATTAATAGATGCTAGGGAAACAAGATTTGTTTTGGCGGTTTTTGATTGAACTGGATCATCTTTTTTACACGCACTAAACAGCGTCAAATTTGCGATAGCAATCATTGTGATAACTGTGGTTAATTTCCTGGCAGCTTTTTTCATTACGTGTGTGGCTGTGATAGGTAGCCTTACCTTTAGGGTCGCAAACCTAATGGTTAAAATAGATGCCTATCACGTGAAAAATACCCTCTTTGATGACTTTAACAAAAAACACGTTGTTTAACGGGGATAAATTTAATGATGAGATATCATTATTCATGCATATGAGCTGAACTTATGATCTTTAATTTTGATGCAGGGTGGATTTCCATCTAACTATATTTTGAATTTCTATATCGTTCACTTTTTGCTTGTGTTGTGTGGAACATTGCAAACGCGGACGAGTGAGGGATTGGCTACCTAGGCGACGTAGTGGAACACTACGCCCAACTGGGATTGGCCTGCCGTTACAACGTAGTGGAACACTACGATCAACGAGGAATAGCAAATCTCAAAGGCAATAACTAATTAATTTTATATTTTTACGCTGATTATGCAGCGTTTAACTGATATATTATTTTGGACTGGACAATTGGGACACTTGCCAGTTCACTTATCACCGACTATCAATGATAAATATATCATGCTAAATGGAGTAAGTGGTAACTTTTGCCTTCATTTTGCTGAAAGTGCAGATGAAAGTAATGTCTATTTTTCGCAATCTTGGTCGAGCAACACAAAAAGTTTTGTCGTAATCAATAAAGAAAATATAAGATTATTTAATTGGTATAAAAACTCGGAAGAAAAGATCCCGTTTAATTCAGTTCGAGACAATCTTTACAAATTTTATCAATATTTAATAGCCACTGGGCAAAAATCAGAAAAAGATGTAGTGCCTTTCGTTATTGATATTTTTCGTCAATTCAGAATTTACACAGCCGAAACAGCAAATCCTGTCGAAGCACTTAATTTGTTATTTGTATTGCTTGCTAGTTTGGAAGATGAAAATGTTACAAATCTAAATGCTGAAAAATGGGGAATTTCAGAATTTAAAATACCTGAAGGATTTAATGCATATATAGATAGATTTAAACAAGGCACTAGTAATCTTAGTCCGAATTTAAATTTGATTTTAAGGCATAGTGCTGGAGTTTTGTTTCAGGAAGCGCAAAAAGAGGTGTTATTTTTTAACACTCAGCGAGATTTATTTGGTACCTTTTCTGGACAGATTATAACAAGAGAATTACTTTATTCCAGCATTCATTACACACCTTCATACTTAGCGCGTTCAATTGTTGAAAATGCATTAAGGCTCATTGACATTGCCAATTTATCTAAAATAAAAATTCTCGATCCAGCTTGCGGGTCCGCTGAGTTTTTAATCGAGATTTTAAAACAGTTAAAGGAAAAAAATTATTTAGGCAATATACATATAGTAGGATATGACAATTCAGAAACGGCATTTAGCACCTCAAATTTTTTGCTTACGTATGAAAAACGGATGGTTTGGCAAGACAGACTTTCTTTTTCAATTGAAAAAGTAGAGGATTCGCTTACCAAGCAATGGGATGATGATTATGACCTGATTTTGATGAACCCACCTTTTATATCATGGGAACAGTTGGATCGACCCGATAAAAAAGACGCTGTGCGAGAAGTATTAGGAAATCATTTCAAAGGACGTCCTAATCAAGCAAGCGCTTTTTTCTTTAAAGCTATAACTCACCTTGCTCCTAGCGGCATTCTAG
>Ga0070665_100001760_pt1 | contig 24724 bp, 16 predicted proteins | sample KBSS13metaG_FD_65862 | JGI IMG/M metagenome (GOLD analysis project Ga0070665, IMG submission 65862) | Switchgrass rhizosphere microbial communities from Kellogg Biological Station, Michigan, USA - KBS S1-3 metaG | ecosystem: Host-associated > Plants > Roots > Rhizosphere > Soil ... | reverse complement strand
CGCCCACCGCGGTGAGGAAGAGGTCATCCCCGCCATACGCTGCGCCGAAGAACACGACTTTCTTCCTGTGAGGATTGAGCTCGCCCGCGGTCTGCAGATCCGATTTGAGCTGGTGGGTCAGTGCCTGAGGCGACGACTCACGGCTGAGTGGGATGAGCTTCACGCCCTTCAGGAGTTGTCGCGGATCGAGCCGCCGCGCGTGCCCTTCGGCGCGTGGGTCCTGCTTACAGTCATCGGTCTTGACCGACTCTCCGAGGGCCGTGCGCTCCACCATTCGGACGAGCGCACAGCTCTTGTCCGAGAGTTCCGCGTGCACACCGTAGCGGACCGGCACCTCACCGTCACCGAAGACGACATGAGAATGATCGCTCATCATCCAGGTGCGCCAGGCATTGCGCCAGCACGCGAGCCGCGGATTCGTGGCGCGAAAGGGTTCCAGCAGTACGGTCGCTGTGCCGGCGCTCCGGACCAGCCGGTAGAGCTCGAGCTCCTCTTCCGTCGCAAGATCTTCCTGAAACTCTGTGTCTTTAGCGCACGTGCCAGCGTTAGCAAGTCGTATCGCCGGCGAGATGTCCAGATCCATCACGACGATATCGGGACCGACTTCGGCAGCGTAGATCGCGGCGAGATTCTTCGTGAGCTGTGCGCGATCGAGCGGCGTCTTCTCGCCGTACTCTTTCTCGAACGTCGCGTCGTCGATCTCGACAACGACGGTGCGATGTTGCTGTCCGCTACCCGCGAGACTGACCGAGGTCAGCTGCCCGAGCGCGAGGAACGTGTACGTGTCGAACGACCTCAGCCAGTGGAAATGCAGATTGGCAATGGTGACGATCGAGGCAACGAGGAGCGCGGAAGCCCATTCCTGCGCACAATGCTCGCGCACGCGCTGCCACCAGCTCCCCTCACCATGCGCGGGCGCGTCGCTCTCGGAAAGGGTAGTCGCAGACATCCCGGGAGTCCCTGGCCGCAGGTCCTGCTGGCCACCGTGTTGTTGTTATTTTCGAGGGTGATCGTGCCTTCTTTTAGAGCTAGGCACCAGTGAATTTTTTACTGCGGCGGGACATATTCCGATGCGCCGAGCGCCTTCGGCCCGAAGAACTTGATGAGGTCTTCCGCATAGGTGTCCGCGTGGGTGGTGTCGAAACCCCCGCCGATGCGGGTTCCTGCCATCTTGCGGTCGAGGATCACGAGCTGCCGGGTGTTATAGCGGTTCACTTCGCGCACGACGTCTGACAGTTTTTCCTCGTGGAAGGAGATTCGTCCTGTCGTCCACTGCAGCGTGCGCTCGATCTCCTTCAGCGAGAGCCGGGTGATGCGGGCTGTGTGCGCGTCAACGAGGATCCGGTCTCCCGCGACGAGCGTGCGGGCGACCGGTTTCGGTGCAGTCGGCAATCCCAGCAGATGCTGCTCTCTGAGTACGAGTACGCGGCCCTCGGTGACGAGAGTCTCTACACTCGCGTTGTCATGAAGCCGCACTGAGAACTTCGTCCCCACCGCCCGCGAGACAATGCCCGCCGCGACGACTTCCATGGGACGACTGGCGTCGTGCGCGACGCCCAACAGCACTTCACCACGATCCAGCAGGATCTTCCGTTGCGCGTCCGTGAACTGAACTCTGACCTCCGTGTTGGTGTTGAGGTCCAGCACGCTGCCGTCATCCAGTATCACGTGCTGATGCCCGCCAATCGGTGTGGAGTACGTGACTTGGGACGCCGGTTCGATGAGTGCGGCGAGGACGACCGCGAACGCGGCGAGGATCGCTATGCCAACCGCGAGGCGCGGTAACCAAGCGATTCGCAGCATTGCGAGCGGCGGGCCGAATCCGCGAGAGCGTTTAGCGTGGCGTTTCAGAAGATCCGGATCGACTGTGCCGGGCGGGTCCAGCGGACGCAGACGTCGGACCGCGTCCATCCGCTTCCACGCGACAGACAGCCTCATGTACGCGACGCGGTTGCGCGTGCTTTCCGCCATCCACTTGGCGTGTTCTTCAATCAGCTCCGGCGAACGTGCGGCATCCAACCGAATCAGCCATCGTGTGGCCTGTGCCTCTGTATCCATTCCAACCAACTCCCTGGCGAAAGGACTATGAAGGATTTCCTCTAATTGTTGGTCTCTCGCGTGCCGACGAGGCGGATCACTTCTGCCCCGTCTCCATCACTCGACGGTGAGGGAAACGCTCGTACTCCGAGAGTCTTCTCGAGCGCGGCAATGAAGCTTTCAGGGTCTGTGGCCTCGAAGCCTCCGCCGATACGGAGGTTTTCGATGGCCGGATCTGCCACCACCATCTGCCGACGGTTGTAGCGGTTGAACTCTGCGACGACGTCCTTGAGTGTCTGACGTTCGAACCACAAGCGGCCTTCCGTCCAGGACAGCTTCTTATCGACGTCTGCCTCGGCAACTTTCTGGACCTGCATCTGCGGCAGCTCGGTGGTCACGCGCTTCGTGGTGATCGTCACGGCTTCGCCCGCAGACAGGGTCGACATGGAAGGCGGTAGCGCGGCCGCCCGCTCCATCGCCTTGGCATTATCTTTCGGCGGGTCGATGGCGACACGGCCTTCTTTGACGAGAACTTCGATGTCCTTCCCGCCACCGGACGTTTCCACCGGTTCACGCACGCGCACCGAGAACTCTGTGCCCACAGCGCGCACGGTAGTGCTGCCCGCGTCGACATCGAAGGGGCGTTTCTTGTCGTGCGTGACTTTGAACAGCGCTTCGCCGCGTTCGAGCACGACGTGGCGCAGCTCAGGCGTCAGCTGCACGCGCATCAGGCTATTGGTGTTCAGGTTCACGACGCTGCCGTCGTTCAGCACGATGCGTGAGAGGCCGCCAAAGTCCGTCGTGTATTCCTGCCAGCCGTGGCGCTCGTAGGCGCGCCACATGAAGCCGCCAACGGCGATCAGCGCTACGGCGGCCGCTGCAGCCAAAGGCATTACCCACCGGCGCGGCTTCCGTTCGACGAAGTCCGCCTCGATCACCGCACGATTGGGAATCTGCACGAGATCGGAGCTCTTGCCTGTGCCCTCGCGGGCCGGGTACTCGTCCATCGGTACGGGTTCGAACGGCGAGTGCTCCAGGAGATCCGCATCGGCGTCGCCATCGAGAGGGCGCAGACGGCGCAGACCGTCGGCGCGTTTCCAGGCGAGCTCCAGCCGCACGTAGGCCGCACGCGCGCGCGGGTCGGCGTCCATCCACGCGTCAAACTCCGCCTGCTCAGCTGCAGGCAAGCCACCCGCGTCTCGCTTCACGAGCCACGCGGCGGCCTGGGCTTCAAGTTCTGATGCGGTAGTCATCATCAGCGGTTGAGTAGCTCTTCCACAGCTTCGTCCGGCATCCCTAGCCGGGTGGCGAAGTCCTTGCCCGAAAAGCCCCATGCGAGCTGCGCCACACGCACTAGCTCGGGGGCATCGGCACTGAGGCTTTCTCGTGTCTCTGACATTCTTGACGGGCGGCACCGATTAAACCGTTACGCACAGAAATCACAGTTTCGGTGCAGCGGGCACTCAATTGTGCCTCAAGCGTGCCGGGATCAGCAGGCTCAAAATTGTGCCCGCGGCAATAACGGAAACGCTTAGGCAATCCGTCCTGTAGTTCTAATAGCCGACTACACCCTGCCGCGTGGCGGTGTCCGAGTTCCTGTCGGTTCCACCAGCGAGGCAATCGCTTCGACGTTCTCAGCACCCTGGCCTATGAATTTCACGTAGCCGCGGATCGCATCGCCTTCCGTCTGTCGGAAGTGCATGAGAAGCGGCTCTGTAGCGACCCAGGGCGCCTCGGCAAGGCCGAGATACACCCGGTGGCTGCTCCACACGTAATCCGCCGCGTCCGCAGCCAGGCCCGCCTTGAGAGGCGCCAGGTGGATATGGCGAACGAGATCGATGAGGGCGGTCTGGCCATCGACCTTCACACCCCGGCACTTCTGCTCGAAGTGCGAGCCGGTGATCGCAATATCCCGCTCCAGCCGCTGAGCATGTTGTTTACCCACCAGCTGCGCGAATTTGTTGACCGAGACGCCCGAAATCTTCGCAGCCAGACGCGCCTCGGATTTCAGCCAGCAATAGGCGAATACAGTGACCCCGCAGGCCGCAGCCTGTTCGGCTACCACCGTGGTGAAGTGCTCGCGGTCATCATCGGTATGGAAGATGGGCTGTCGGCCGGCGCCACGCAGGACTATGTAGTACAGGTCGTTCGATTCGCTCATGCGTGGGGAGAAGACCGCCTCTTTCCGGGCGCAACCCCGGGACACTGGGGGAAGGGGGCGATTTATCTCACCTGTATCGCAAGAAATTCTCCGCCGGGCGAGGGCGCACGCTGATGGTGCGCTCGTTGATGAACTCGAAGGTCAGGCCGCTGCCCTGGAACATGCGGACCAGCGCCTCGGCCGCGTCGAACTGCCCGCTGACTTCGTTTGTGTTGATCGCGTGGATGGCGTCGAAGTCGAACAGCACCTGGAAGCCGCTCTGGCGGATGAACTCGGCGAGGGCTTCCGGTGCCGGACCGGCGGAAATCTTGAACGTGCGTTTTTCCAGCGGACTGGCCTGCGCCCTCGCGACGGCGAGGGTGCCAGCCAGCGATATCAGGACGCGGCGTACGGCGGAACGGCGTGAAAGCGAGGGAGGCATCTTGACGGCGACCTGTTAGGAAAGAGACGCGCGGTCCGGGCTATTCCGTTAGATTGAGTCGAGCTATCAGTGGACGCCGAGTGTTCGGAGTGCTGGGCAAATAGTCTTGCATTGTCACTACAGGCGGCTCGCCGGCGCCCTCTGCATGACAGCGCCGGCCAACGAGTGCCGCCTGAGTCACTTACGTGGCGATCTGCTTGCCGGATCACATCTCACCTGGCCCAGCGCGATTGACGCCTCGGCGCTCCCGCACCACCTTCGCACGGCTCGAAGCTGACAGGGATAGTCACGACGAAGGGCAAAGGACCGGGGGCGCTCATGCGCCCTCATTGCCCCTTCGGGCGCCGCGCCTCACGACCCGATTCATAAGCCAAAAATCCAAGCTCTGTCACAGAAGCGGGACGGAGCACCGCGAACCGTCGGGCTCGTGAGGCGCGGCAGGCTCTGCCGCGTCGGCACCGCTGCGCACCCTCGATCTCACCCGCCCGCGCCGGCATGCGCCGCGGCCGTGTCAGGCACCGCGTTCGACGCCGGCGTGCGCGGTGCGCAGGTGGCGTTCCCCGGAGTTGTTTGATCTTCGAATCAAAAAGGAGGCCTCGGCGCAGAGACACCGCGTTTGACCTATTGCCGGCCGGTAACCGATTTTGATCCGGGTTGCAGATGCATATGTACAACCGCGTGGCGCACGCCGGATCGTGGCGAATCATTGCCCGGGTGCGGGCAGTCCTAACGACTCAGGCGCCTCTATTGACCGCGCGAGTCGCGGCCGGCAGGGTGCACGGCGCTTCGACCCTATCGACAAGGAGTGCTCGATGACGAACGTCCAATGGAAGGACCCGGCGCGCCGGGCGCACCGGTCAACCCCAATTGTGACGAAGGCGGGGCAGCCCCACGCCGCATGGAGCATTCATCCCGATTCTCCACGCGTCGTTCGCGGCTGAGTCCTTCGAGGGCCCGCGGCGCAAGGGACATGCAACCTGGCCGCGGTTTCAAGGAACCGATCATCTGTGATTCAAGGAGACTGCCGTGAACCCTGTAACTATTGCGAAAGAGCAAGAAACCGAGCATCCCGAGCCGGTCGAGCTGCTGGATTGTGGCCAGGCATCGAAGGTGACGAAGGGCCTGGTGTTCCTGGTGCTATGGGAGATGGGCGTTCCGCCGTTCGATACATCTCTGCTTCGCTGAGGATCGCGCGAGAGCGGCGATAAGACTGCAATAACAAGAATCGCGCGATGCCGCAGTATGTACTGGCACGCCACGTGTTCGTCTGTGTACAGGGCGAACACGTGGTCTTTCTGGATGTGCGCAAGGATCGCTACTTCGCGCTCGAATCGGCAAGGACAGCGGGCCTTGGGTGCTTTGTGCCGGGCTGGCCTGTCGCGGCGCCGTTCGGGATCGACTTCGTCCAGCAGGATGCCGATTCGGCGGCTCGTGCGTTCGCTGAGACGCTGGATCGCGGCACGCTGTCCGGCGTCATCTCGCTGCTGCTCGAAAAAGGCATCCTTATTGTCAACCCTGAGCAGGGCAAGGCAGCTGACGTCACAGTCGCCGAGCCGCTTCGTGGGGACCTGACAGCCGATGGCAGTGACGAGCGGCCGCGCATCGGCGCGCGCCTGTTCCTGAGATTCGTGACGGCCGCCGTGCGCGCCCGCCTTCTGCTCAAGTACAGAACGTTCGAAACAGTCGTCGAACGCGTGAAGTCTCGCCGCGGACGGACCCGAGCGCCGGTCACGGACAGCGAGCTTGCCGGGCTCGTCAGCGCTTTCGCGACGCTGCGTCCTTTCTTCTTCGCGGCGAAGGATGCCTGTCTGTTCGATGCGCTTTCCCTCAGTGAATTCCTCGGCGGCTACGGAGTCATTCCACACTGGGTGTTTGGTGTGCAGTCGCGCCCGTTCGCGGCTCACTGCTGGCTGCAACTCGACGGCTTCGTGCTCAACGACACGGTCGACAACGTCCAACGCTACACGCCAATCATGGTCGTGTAGGCGAAAGCGCTTCTGTGTATCGCTATCTCGTCCTGATTTGGGAGGGCCAGGATCCCGCCGCGGCGTCGGACGCGAAGCGGGTTGGTGAGCGCCTCGCCCGGGAGCAGCCGGACTGGTCGAGGGTCGTCGACGAGACCGGGCTCGTGGCTTTCCACGCCGACGCGGGCGGTCTCGATGCGACAGCGCGCAGCCAGCTGACGTCCTGCGAGTCGCGTGTGTTGTCGGGGCGGAGAAAGGGCGTGGTCTTCGGGCGCATCTTCCGTCGTGGCAGCGAGTTGGTGTCGCATGCATTCGGCGAGCCTTTCGATGCCACCGAATCGGAGCGGATGTGCGACTCCGGTGGCGTGCACCTCATCGAGAACTATTGGGGGCGCTACGTTGCGGTCATGCGCGACGGCCACAAGGTTCGCGTCATCCGCGATCCGAGCGGTGGCTTGCCGTGCTTCATGGCGACCTGGAATCGCATCGGGCTCGTCTTCTCGGACATCGAGTTCTGCATGAAGCTCGGGCTGCTGCAGTTCTCGATCAACTGGAAGTTCATCGCTTCGATGCTGCCGTACTCGTCGCTGCAGATCCGGGAGACGGGGCTGAATCAGGTCAGCGAGCTGCAGCCCGGTGAACGCGCGAGCTTCGATGGGAAGAGCGTCGAATACACGTTGCTGTGGCGTCCTGATGAGATCGCTCGCCGCGCACGCATTCTCGATCCGGCGCAGGCAACAGCCGCCGTTCGTGAGTCTGTCAGGGAGACGGTGCACGCCTGGGCCTCGCTGCATCGGTCCGTCACGCACAACCTGTCGGGCGGGCTGGATTCATCGATCGTTCTGGGATGCCTCAAGAGCGCACCCACTGAGCCGCTCGTGACCTGCATTCACTACTTCGCGCCGGCGGGCAACGAGGATGAGCGCAAGTATGCGCGCCTCACGGCCACTCACATGCAAACAGAGCTCGTGGAATGCGAGCTGGATGCTGCTGACGTGTCCCTCCACAGACTGTCGGAGGTTCGTCTGACCCCGAAGCCGTGGTTCTACATCTACGATCTCGTGCACAGCCCGATCGAAGTGCGCATTCAGACGGATCGGGGTGCGACAGGCTCGTTCTCGGGCTCTGGCGGCGACGCACTCTTCTTCCAGGCGAGAGCCGATCTCGCGGTAGTCGATTACCTTCGACATCACGGAATTCGCCCAGGCGTACTGGGCGTTGCTCTCGATGCCGCACGGATCAATCACGCGTCGATCTGGCGGATACTTCACGATGGTTTGTTGCTGCACTGGAAACGTCCGTCTCGCGAGGTGCTATCCGCGTTTGGCGGACGACGAGCTGTCATTCCGCAGGAGGTATACGAGCGTGCACGCGCCGACCTTACGCTGCTGCCTCCGTGGATCCGCGAGGCCGAGCATCTGACACCCGGCCTCATGTGGCAGATCCTCGGTCTTTCCATCCCTGCGCAGTTTTATGAGTCTTTCGGTGGAGCAACCGCCATCGAGCGCACGCCGGTGCTGATGTCACAGCCTGTCATGGAAGTGTGCCTTCGCATTCCGGCGTATGTATGGATCGACGGAGGTCGCGACCGCTCGATCGCCCGCCGGGCTTTCGCGGATGTGCTGCCCCAAGCCGTCATCCGCAGAACCCAGAAAGGTCTCGCCGATCGCTACAACCGCCGGATGCTCGATGAGAATGTCGCCTTCCTGCGCGAGATGCTGCTCGACGGTGTGCTGGTGAAACAGGGTTTGCTCGATCGCGAGAGGTTGGCAACCTTCATCAACCCTGATAGCACGGACGGCAGCTTCGAATACAACGAGGTGCTGCGGCATCACCTCTGCACGGAGATCTGGATACGGCGCTGGATGGCCGTCACCACTTCTTCCTGACGCTGAGGCTCCACATACGACCGATAAGATCGCCGTTCTCCTGGTCGTAGCCCGTGCCAATCGGGTTGTTGAGAAACGGTGGGTCCTCGTCGAGCAGGTTGACGATGCCCAGCGATAGCGTCGTGTCCCCGAGCCAGCTGTCCTTTGGCGCGCGTAACGCGTAGGAGGCGTGCAAATCCACCGTCGTCCACGAATCCACGTGCCGATGAGGGGTGCTGACCGTGTCCCGGTAACCGTCCGCGTAATTCACGGCGCTCGTTACGTCCAGCGCGCCGCGTTGCCAGCGCACCGTGCTCCGTGCCTTGAAGTCGATTGGGTTGTTCTGTGTGCTCACCCTGTCGGTCAGCGGTGCGTCTGGCGAGAACGCGTCAGCAAACTGCAGGATGTAGGTGCCGTTCAGCGAGAACGACAAAGTGCCGAACGGGGTTTGGATCGCATGACGACCGAGCAGGTCGATCCCGCGAGTATGAGTGATCGAATTGTTGCGCAATCGGCCATCGATAATTGCCGAAACGGGGCGCGTCAGGCAGTCCGCGGCTGGCGAGGGCGACTGGGGCGAGCGGGTGCAGACCGCTTCCCGATAGTCGGCGGAGGGGGTTCGATCTACCAGCCCCTGAAGCGTGGGATCGGCGAGGGCGTTGATCAGCGCGGGGCCCGAGGGACTGTTCAGTCGGTCATCGAAGTTCGTGTGGAAATAGGTCAACGCCAGCATCGAATCCGGGTAATCGGGAAGCGTCAGCTCGAATCCGGCCGTCCAGCTCCTCGCGTTCTCCGCGCGGAGGTCGCGATTCTTGCCGAGCCACACGAGCGCCCGTGAAAAGCCGGTGGCGGATTGCGGGTCCCGGAGTGCCAGGAACTGATATGCATTGGTGCTTTCATCGAGGTCCAGCAATCCCGGTGGGCGAAACGACTCGGAATAGGTGCCACGCAGCGTCAAGCCCTTGATCGCAGTCCAGGCGAGGCCGAGTCGGTTGGCACGGTCGGGCCCGAAGTCGTTGTAGTGCTCGTAACGTCTGGCGACCGAGAACGTGAGCTCTTCGAGGCCGGGCAACCGGTTCGGGCTTCCGAAGATCGGAATCAGCAACTCCCCGAAGGCGGCGGCAACGGTTCGACTCTTGTTCGCAGGGGGTGGCAGCGGCGTGAGGACCGTCTCGGTAAAGAGATCGGATTTGAACGATTGCTCGCGACCTTCGCCACCCAGCGACAGGCGAAGATCTCCGCCCGGCAACGTGACGAGCGGCCCCCTGACGAGCATTCCCGCGGTCTTGAGGAACGATCGGTAGTTGAAATCGCTATGCGAACGCAGCGAGTTGAGTGTTTCGGCACTCGTATGCGATCCGTCTCCGAACGGGTTGAACGCCTGGTTGCGGTCGGAGCTGGCCAGCGCATCGGCGAGCGCCTTCGCGCCGACCTGGTTCATCACCCTGGAGTCCACCCGTTCGCTCGAGTAGCTGGCGGTCAGCTGCGCGTCCCACGCGACCCCAAGCTGGAACTGCAGGCCTGTCGTAGCGGCCGTGCTCCGCACGTCAGCCTCGGTCAACATTGGACCGAGATCGTCGATGAAGTTGTAGGCGACGACGAGCGGACCGGTGACGCCCGGCGGCGCGACGTAGAACGCGTTGGACGTTGGAACGGCGAGAGGCAGCGCAAAGCCGCTCCCATGTCCGCGCGCCTCGCGCTGGCCGACGAGCAGGTCGCTGAACCAGGTGATGTTGGCGCTCAGGTCCTGACGCCAGGTGCCGAAAGCGCTCCAGCGTTCCTGCGACGGCAGCACGTCTGCGCCTTCCCATTGGTTCTGGCGGTTCGTCGTGCTGGGAACGAAGCTCGTGGAATTGAGAGCAGTCCCGTCCTGCCCGGCAGGAATGGCGTACGAGACGTTGCCAACGAGAATGTTTCCGGGGTTCGACGTGGTCACGTCGAAATTCGTGCCGCCGAACTCGGTCAGATTGCTCTTCGCCTGCCGGCGGGTCGAGGCGGCGAGATCGCCTCGCGAGTAGAAATCCAGCGCGAGCAGGCCGCGACCCCGGTCTGCCTGCAGGCCGACGAGCTGCGAGACGTAGCGCTCGCCGAGCGAGCCGCGAGTGGAGCTGCCGAAATAGGCTTCCGTCTGGCGACCGGCAAATCCGTCGCGCATGACGAAGTTGACCACGCCGCCTACCGCATCGGAACCGTAAAACGTGGAAGAGTTGTCCGGCAGGATGTCGATGCGTTCGATCGCGTCGAGCGGCAGGTTCGAGATGTCCACGAACGTCCCCTGCGAGCCGCCTCCCGGCAGTCGCAGGCCGTTCATCAGCACGAGCGTGGAGCTTGCCCCGAGACCGCGCAGATTGATGCCGGATCCTCTCGCCGTATTGGTTCTCGCTTCGGTGCTGCCGGAGGGGTTCGTATCCTCCGTCGGACCGCCGCCAAAGACCTGTGGCAGAGTGCGTATGACGCCCTGAGCCGTGACGAACCCGTTCGCATCGATATCGGTACGAGGCACGGTGAGCACCGGTGCACCGGTTGCAGCGAGCGTGGACTCGTAGTTGCTGCCGGTTACCCGCACTTCCGGTAGTAGCGTGCTCGCGCTGCGTCTGTCGCTCGGTCCTGTATCCCTCTGACGAGGGGATCTCCCGGACCACATCCCCGGCCCCGAGCGCGTGAGCGTGACGGTCCGCCGATTGACGAACTCATAGTGGATATCCGTTCCCTTGATCATCAGATTCAGCGCGTCGAACGGTTTGTACTCGCCATGCACGGCGGCGACGCTGATGCCCTTCATGTCCTCGAAGTTGAAGAGCAACTGCATGCCCGACTGCGTGCCGAACTCGTTCAGGCGCAAGGCGGCAACGCCTTGGGGAATGTCGAAGAGGTAGCGCTCGTTCGGGTTGCCCATGGCGCTCGCGGACAGCGTGCGCAGGCAACACAACACGAGTGCAAAAAGCAACGTTGCTTTACAGCGCGTTCCCTGAGGTTGCGCTCTCATTCTTCCTTATCCATCCACGTCAGCCGACCAGTCCTGGCCGTGCAAATCCTTGTGCTGGTGTCGGGCGGTGCATGGCCCTAAGGCACACCGCTGTCGAGCGTAATCGCGTCCCCGCCAAACGATTTCGAGACCAGATGCGACTTGATGCCGAAGGTGGCACCGAGCGCTCGCGCGAACCCGTCGGGATCCGTGGCCTGAAACGTGCCTCCGATCGTCAGGTCCGCGATGTCGGGGTCTGTGATCTGGAGCTTGCGTTGATTGTAGCGATTGAACTCCTGGATCACGTCGCTCAACTTCTCGCCTTGGAACATTAATCTGCCGGTGGTCCAGCTGAACTTGCTGGTTATGTCCTCGCCAGCGACGACTGTTGCGTCGACGCGGCCGTTTCGCACGATTGCGACACTGCCTGCGGCGTAGGTCTCCTTCGACGGCGGGTTTATTGCGATGCGTCCCTCCGAGACGACCACGTCTACCCGTTCGTTCGTGCCGACTTCATGCAAGCGCACGGAGAACGCGGTGCCCACTGCGCGCACCGTCGTGCTGCCGGCTTCAACGTCGAAAGGCTTCTCTTTGTTCTTGGCAACCTTGAAGAGTGCCTCGCCGCGTGTGAGATCGACGTGGCGATAGCGAGACGAGTAACGCACGCGCACTTCGCTGTCTGTGTTCAGCGAGATGCTGCTTCCGTCTTCGAGCGTTACGTGCTGGAGCTCACCGACATGCGTCGCATACGTCTGGGTGTTCCGCTGCTCGACTGCGTACCAGGCGCCAATGCCACCGAGAGCGGTGATAGCGAGCACGGTGACTGAAGCTGCGAGACGTGAGGTCGCGAAGCGACGCACGCCGGAGACTTCATGCGTGAACATGTCCGACTCATCGTTCGCCGACGTGTCGTTGCGCGCGCGATAGACACGTGCCGCAGCCCAATCCTTATCCGCCGATGTCGGATCTTCTGTAGAGGCCACGACGCGGAGGGCTCGCACGGGCATGTCTGTTTTCGATCGGGCCGGATCGAGAAGGTCGGGATCGACAGCGCCGCTGAGCGGAGCGAGCTTCTTCAGCTCGTCCGCTCTGCGCCAGGCTACCGAGAGGCGCAGGAACGCTGCGCGGTGACGAGGGCTCGTGTTGAGCCAGGCGTCCAGTGCCGTCCATTCTTCCGGGGTACCCCGCACATCGATGCGGGCTACCCATTCTGCTGCCTGTTGCTCTATTTCGTTGGCGCGCCGCTTGCCGCTGTCTTCGCAGTCATCCTGTGTTCTTGTCATGCAGTTTCATGCGTCGTCGCAGTCTCGCGAACATTCCGTTGTCCTCCCGCGCGGTCTTCGGTGATTCGAAAAGCACCTGCGCACATCGGCGCGCCGCTTTCGTCAGGTGTTGCTCGACGGTGTTCTCGGAAATCTGCAACCGCTCCGCAATCTCCTTCTGGCTGAAACCGTACACTTTACGCAGCGTGAACACTTGCCTGCAGCGCGTGGGCAATTGCTCCACTGCGCTCGCCAGAAGCGCGAGCTCCTGATGGGCGTTCACGATTTCTTCGATCTGCGCTCCCTCGTCCAATACATCCAGCGCTTCCATGTCTGCGACCAGATCGATCGGCACGATCTGGCGATGTCGCAACCAGTCGAGCGCGACGTTGCGTGCGACGGTGAGACAGAACGCGCGCATCGAACGAACATTGGGTTGCGACGTGCTGCCGGCAACCAGAAGTCGCGCGTATGTTTCCTGGAGAAGCTCGTCGACGTCGCTGACGTTTCGCGTGTATCGATAAAGGCACGCACGCAGAACGCTTTCGAACTCGAGAGCGTGGAGGAGAAATCGATCCTCAATTTTAGCCACGCGAGACCCCGTTTGACTCTTTGGCTCCCCTCCGTGTCATTCGCCGCGACTTTCTTCGTGAATTGTCGCTAACGACGCCATCCGCTGGTGCGCTGAGGATCTTACTCGCCACGCGTCTGTAACGGAATTGCCATGTGGCGCCGTCTACCAAGACATAGGGCTGTGTTCTCTAGTCTCTTTCGCGCTTCACGCGATATCTATTCACGATAGCCACGGTCGGCTCCTTGTCAGGGTCGAGAAGGTGACTGTGGTGAGCGCCCGCCGCAGGTTCGCTTGCGGCGGGCGTTTTACACTTAATCCCGGCGACTCCTCCTCCGCTGCACTGCGTGCGTGCTGTGCGGACGTTGGGTTATCTGAGCCAGTCCCGTCTGGAATCCGCCTCTTGCGCATTGGGCTCCGCGGCATGAACCTTGCGCCGCCCAAGTTGGGAGGGGAGTCCTATGGTTTTGAAGCGGATGGGTTTGGCACTGGCGGCGGTGGCGGTTCTGGGCCTCGCAGCGGGTTGTGAAACGGTGCGGACCACGGAAGGCGGTGCGGTTGGCGTCAACCGCAAGCAGCGCATGCTCGTATCCGAAGAGCAGGTCGAGCAGGGCGCGGTCGAGGCGTACAACCAGGAGAAGAGCAAGGCGCAGTCGGAAGGGAAGCTCAACGCGGACGGTGCGCTGACTACACGCGTGCGCAACGTGTCGCAGCGGTTGATCCCGGGCACGGCGGTCTTCCGACCCGACGCGGTCAACTGGAAATGGGAGATCAACACGCTCACGACCAAGGAGCTGAACGCCTACTGCATGCCGGGCGGGAAGATCATGGTCTACAGCGGTTTGGTGGAGCAGCTCAAACTCACGGATGCGGAAATGGCTGCCGTCATCGGCCACGAGATGGCGCACGCGCTTCGCGAGCACAGCCGCGAGCGAATCTCGCGTATGACCGCTCAGCAGTTGATCATTGGAGGCGTCGCCGCCGCGGCTGGTGCGGGTGATGCTGTCGCGGGTCTCGCCAATCAAGTGGCCTCTGTGACATTCCAGTTGCCGCATAGCCGGGAGCAGGAATCGGAAGCCGATGTCATTGGTCTCGAGCTGATGGCTCGTGCCGGCTACGACCCGAACGCTGCCGTCAGCGTGTGGAACAAGATGATGTCGGCGGAGCAGGGCGGTCAGCCAGAGTTCCTCAGCACGCATCCCTCGCCGAAGTCGCGCATCCAGGAACTGCAGTCCCAGATTCCGAAGGTGATGCCGCTCTACCAACAGGCGAAGAAGTAGCGGCATAGGGATTGCTAAAGTCCACGCACGAGTGCGCTGGATCCCCGCTGCGTTCCATGGAAGGGAACGCAGCGGCGGGGACAAGGAAGAACGCACATCCGCTGCGACGATCCGGCTATTTCTGGGCGGCCCGCCATCTCGCGAGCCAGGGCCCGCGCCACTGACGTGAAAGCCCAGAAATAGCCCGATCGCCGCGGCGGGGCGTCCGCGAAGGCCCTCGAAAAGCACATTCAATCAAGGCTTTGGCGTGCGGAAGGTCGCCCCCATGGGCGATAATCCGCACCGTGAGCACTCATATGGATGTCCTTCCCGCACGCGGGAAGCCGGGGCTGGCCCGGGTAGTGATCGTCGGCTGCGGCTTTGGCGGGCTGTTCTGTGCGCGGGCGCTGAAGAACGCGGCTGTCGATCTGACTGTCGTCGACCGTAACAACTACCATCTGTTCCAACCGCTGCTCTATCAGGTAGCCAGCGCCGCGCTGGCTCCGGCCGACATCGCCCAACCGATCCGCACGATTCTTCGCGGGCAGAAGAACGCGTTCGTGATGCTCGGTGACGTGGAACGTGTCGACCTTCAGCAGAAATGTATTTTCGTCAAAAGCACGGCTGTGCCTTATGACTATCTGGTGCTCGCGCCCGGTGCTGTCGATAACTACTTCGGTCATTCCGAATGGGCGAAGTACGCGCCGGGCATGAAGGAAGTGGAGGACGCGACGCTCATTCGCTCGCGCTTGCTGATGTCGTTCGAGGCGGCCGAGCTGGAAGAAAATCCTGCGGAGCGCGCTGCGGATCTTTCCTTTGTCATCGTCGGTGGCGGCCCCACCGGCGTCGAGTTGGCGGGGGCGATCAAGGAGTTGGCGGTTGACGTGATCCCTCGGGATTTCCGTGTGGCGGACACCCGGCGCGCACGGGTGATCCTGATCGAAGCGGGGCCCCGCCTGCTGCCGGCGCTGGAGCCGGCGTCCTCGGAGCGCGCACTCAAGCAGCTTCAGGCGCTGGGCGTGGAGGTTTGGCTCGGCAAGCGGGTGACGGACATCTTCGACGGTGGAGTGGCAGTGGATGGCGAACGGCTCGCCAGCCACAACGTTATCTGGGCGGCCGGCGTGCGGCCTTCGCCGCTGGTGGCAACGCTAGGGGCGGAGCTTGGGCCCGGCGGGCGCATAAAAGTGCAGCCGGACTGCTCTGTTCCCGGTCAACCCAACGTCTTTGTGATCGGCGACGCCGCGTATCTGGTGGATTCGAAGACCGGCAAGCAGGTGCCGGGGGTTTCCCAAGGTGCGCTGCAGATGGGGAGGTATGTCGCCGCGATCATCGCGGAGGAGCAGGCTGGACCCGGTCATTTGGCGGGTGCCACGCGTGCGAAGGGATTCCACTATAAGGACTTCGGCTCGATGGCGACGGTAGGGAAGTCGCGTGCCGTTGTGGAGATCGGGCCTTTCAAGTTCGGCGGGCTGCTGGCGTGGTTTGCCTGGCTGGCCCTGCACATCACCGTGCTCATCGGGTTTCGCAACCGCATTTCCGTGCTGGTTTCGTGGATTTACGGCTACGTGTTCTTCCGGCGCGGCTCGCGGTTGATCACGCGTTCCTATGACAAGAGTGGACGCCCCGTGCAGGAAACGTTGAATTCCCCGCCCGCGAGCCCAAGTCAGGCGCGCAATGGCTGAACGCGCGCAGGCTTCTCACATTCCCCCGGGGCGATATTCCAGACGACTGGGGGATGGCGCGTCTGCGGGCGGTGCTGCCTCCGCCGCTGGCGTGCCCGGCAGCGGTGGCGCGGCAGCTCCAGGTGCCGGCGTCGCTCCAAGCTCCAATTTCAGCATTCGCAACTTCCTCGCCGTCTTCAAGTACAGCCGACGCGCGCTCGAGCTGGTGTGGAGCACGAACAAGTTCCTCTCCATCGTCATCGCGCTTCTCACGGTGGCAGCGGGTGCACTACCGGCCGGCGTTGCGTATATCGGGTCGCTGATCGTCGACGCGGTCGTTGCTGCCATCCGTTCGGGAGGCCTGGATTCGGCACGCGTGATCGAGCTCGTAGCGCTCGAAGGCGTGCTCATCGCAGGCATCGCTGCAGCTCAGCGCGGGTTATCGCTCTGCCAGTGGCTGCTGCGAGCGCAGCTCGGCCAGCGCGTGAACGTGATGATCCTGGAGAAGGCGCTCACGCTGGATCTGCGTCACTTCGAGGACTCGGAGTTCTACGACAAGCTCACGCGCGCGCGACGTGAAGCGTCGAGCCGGCCGCTCAGCCTGGTGATGCGCACGTTCGGGCTTGTCCAGAACGCTATCTCGCTCATCAGCTTCGGAACGCTGCTGGTGCACTTCTCGCCGTGGGCCGTGGCGATCCTGCTGCTGGCGGGTTTGCCGGCGTTCATCGCGGAAGCGAAGTTTTCAGGGGATGCGTTCAGCCTGTTCCGCTGGCGTTCGCCGGATACGCGCATGCAGATGTATCTGGAGACCGTGCTTGCCCGCGACGAGCATGCCAAGGAAGTGAAGCTCTACAACCTGGGCGACCGCTTCCTCGACCGCTATCAGACCATCTTCAAGAAGCTGTACACGGCGGACCGCGCGCTCGCGATCAAGCGCGACGTGTGGGGCTTCGCGCTGGGGCTCGTCGCCACGGTCGCACTCTACGGCGCGTATGCGTGGATCGCCGTCAGCACCGTTCGCGGGCTCATCACGCTCGGTCAGATGACGATGTACGTGATGCTGTTCCGGCAAGGGCAGTCGGCGGTCACAGCGAGTCTCTCGGCTGTCGGCGGCATGTACGAGGACAACCTTTACCTCTCGACGCTCTACGACTACCTGGAGACCGAGGTCGCGGCGCCTGTTGGCGACGCGAAGCGCGGGCCGCATCCCGAGGACGGCGTGCGGTTCGAGAATGTGAGCTTCACGTATCCCGGTGCCAGCGAGCCGGCGCTCGAAGGAGTGACTCTCCATCTGAAGCCGGGAAATAGCCTGGCCCTTGTGGGCGAGAACGGGTCCGGCAAGACGACGCTGATCAAGCTGCTGACGCGACTCTATGAGCCGACGGGCGGTCGCATCCTGCTGGATGGGTTGGATCTGAAGGAATGGGACGAGAGCGCCGTGCGCGAGCGGGTCGGCGTGATCTTCCAGGATTTCATTCGCTATCAGATGCTGGTGGGCGAAAACGTTGGCGCGGGCGACGAAGCGCATTTCGATGACCAGACCCGGTGGCAGGACGCCGCTGTGAAAGGGCAGGCGAGCGACTTCATCGAGACGCTGCCGCAGAAATACGAGACCCAGCTCGGCAAGTGGTTCAAGGATGGGCGCGAGCTCTCAGGCGGGCAGTGGCAGAAGATCGCACTATCGCGCGCGTTCATGCGCACGCGTGCCGACATTCTCGTCCTGGATGAGCCCACCGCCGCGATGGATGCGCAGGCCGAGGCCGACGTGTTCGAGCGCTTCCGCCAGCTCGCGCGAGACCGCATCACCATTCTGATCTCGCATCGCTTCTCGACGGTGCGCATGGCCGACCAGATCGCCGTGCTCGACCGCGGCCGCATCGTCGAGATGGGCAGCCACGAAGAGCTGATGAAGCTCGACGGGCGCTACGCGCATCTCTTTACGTTGCAGGCCCGCGGATATCGCTGAGTAGCGCGACGGGGAAGTCGGAGAATACGGCGGCCGCGGTGAGCACGCGCTCATCGCCGCTCGACTGAACCGCAACAGACTTGCGGTTCATTGCGTTCTCGAACGAGACGCCGGCAATCTTCTTGGGTAGCTCGATGCGCGTGTCGCCCCACACGTCTGCGCCGTGTGGGAATCGGTGCTTCTCGCTGAGCAGCCGGACGTACAGCCGAGGCATCGCGATGATCGCGACTTCGTCGCCCAGCTTGCGGGCGTACGCCAGGAGATGCGCCGCTCGCTCACCCGATACCTTGAGCGGGATGTAGCTCCCTTCGCGAAACAGCTTCTCGCGCGCCGTGCGCACCTGTAGCGCCGCCCAGATGACGTGCAATTTGATGCGGCCGTCTTCGATGCTCTCGAGTGCCGCGCTCAGATTTTCGGCAGACCAGCTTTGCACTTCTTCCAGCAGCCGCTGGCGGATCGCGAAGTCCACCGGACGGCGGTTGTCAGGGTCGACGAGCGACCAGTCCCAGATCTCATTGCCCTGATAGATGTCGGGCACGCCCGGCGCGGTCAGCTTGCAGAGCGTCTGAGAAAGGCTGTTGAAATAGCCGAAGCGCGCAATCCGGCGCGCAAACTCGCCGATCTCCGCGGGGAACGGATTCCCTTCACGTGCTTCGAGCGACAGCCGGATGAACTGACGAAGGGCGTTCTCATACTCCTCATTCACATTCGCCCAGCTGGTGCGGCGCTTGGCCTCGCGCGACGCCTTCACCATGTATTCTTCAATGCGCTCGCGATAAGTCGCGAACTCCTCTTCGCTCGCCGTGAGGGGCCAGGTGCCCAGCAGCGTCTGATACAGCAGGTACTCCGCGTGCGGCCCCGGCGCCGGCAAGTCATTGACGATTTTCCGCCGTGCCCGATTCATCCGGCTCCAGCGTTGAATGGACTTGCGCCACAGCGCTGGCATCTCGGAAAGGCAGTTCATCCGTGCACGAACGTCTTCCGACCGTTTGGTGTCGTGAGTGGAGCTGCCGAGCATTTCGTGCGGCCAGCTCTTCGAGCGGTGCTGCGCATCCGTGTGGAACTGGCGGATGCTGGTGCCGAACGTTTCCGGCTCGCCGCCCACCTCGTTCAGAGACGCAAGGCGCGTGAAGCGATAGAGCGCCGTGTCCTCGACGCCTTTCGCCGTGACCGGCGCGGTCACCTGCTGGAACTTGCGCGCGAACGCCTTCACCTGCGCGTGATACGGCTCGGCAATCGCTTCAGTGTCGGCAAGCAGCATCGACCGAACGAAATCGAGCAGCGGAATATTCGTCGAAGAGCTGCGACTGCGAGCCCGCGCGATCGCCCACTCGATGTAGCGGCGATCTTCGTCTGAGGCGCTATCCGTGACGTAGGTGCGGTAGACCGGGAATGCCGCGATCACATCCGTCAGTGCCTGCCGAAGGTTGGTGAGCGTGAAGTCGCGCGTATGGCGATCGGTCTGGGCAATTCGTGCGAGCTGGTTGGCGAGCACGTTCAGCTCGGCGGCGAGCGACGTGCGCAACACCAGCACCTTGGAGTCGTACGCCGTATCGTGCCACTCCAGATAGTCGCCGATGAACGAACGGTACACCCGGTCGAGCCGGCTCTTCGCCCGCGATTCGACGAACAGGCCGTTCACCACGTTCACGAAGTTGTAGCCGGTCGTGCCGTGCACGGGCCACGACGTGGGAAGCCGCTCGAAGCCCGCGGTGATCTTCTCGACGAGCAGGTAGAGATCCCGGTCGGTCGCCTCTCGCGCCTTCGCCTGCAGCTTCTGAAAGTACTGCGCCGGATCGTAGAGCCCGTCGGGATGATCGATGCGCAGGCCGTCGAGCTTGCCTTCGCGAAGCAGCTCCAGCACGAGTCGGTGCGTGGATTCGAACACCGCATCGTTTTCCATGCGGAGCGCGGCGAGATCGTTGACGTCGAAGAAGCGGCGGTAGTTGATGTCATCCGCCGCGACTCGCCAGTAGGCGAGGCGGTAACACTGCCGCTCCAGCAGATCGTGTAGCGCATCGAAGCTCGAAGAATTGCCCGGCGAGCCGCTGATCTCCGTCGCCGCCGCTTCGACGGCCGCGTGCAGCTCAGGGTTCGCGTTCAGCAGCTCCATCAAACGCTGCTTGTGGATCTCTTCGTCGCGATCCCGCTCGATGACGGCGGTGAGCTCGGTGGTCTCGCGATCCGGCAGATTGCGGAACGCGGCACTCAGGCTTTCGAGCTCGCGAATGCCCGGGATCGGGCTGCCGAAATGCGCCAGCGCCCGCTCGATGACCACCGGATACGTGCGCGGATCGATCGGAAACCGATGCTGGAAATAGAACATCGCGAACGAGCCCAGCTCGGGTTCGTATTTCAACTGCAGCTCGCCGCGCTCGAGGATCGTGCCGTACGGATCGCCGAGCGCGGGCACCAGCAGCTTGTCGGCGAGCGCCGGATTGGGCGGCGACCAGTCGATGTCGAAGAAGTCGGCGAAGCGCGAGGCCTTGCCGTTCTCGAGCACGTCCATCCACCACGCGTTGTCGGCCCCCATGATGCCGACGTGATTGGGGACGAAGTCGAGGATGTGCCCCATGTTGTGCTGGCGGAGCGTCGCGATCAGCTCGTCGAAGTCCTTGCGGGTACCGATCTCCGGGTTGAGCGAGTTGTGGTCGACGACGTCGTAGCCATGCATGCTGCCGGGGCGGGCTTTGAAGTAGGGCGAGCAGTAGAGATGGCTGATGCCCAGCGCGCTGAGGTAGGGCACTAACGCCGTCGCGTCCCGGAATGTAAAGCCGGAGTTCAATTGAAGGCGGTACGTTGCGCGCGGGATGACGGCCGAGGTGCTTTCGGGACTCAGGGCGCGCTCGGGAGCCGGTTCGTCGACGGTGTCGCGGATCGTCCCGCCGCGCGAGCCGGCGTCGCCAGAATCGACGTCGTCGGCGGCAGAACGTCGCGCAGCTGTGTCTTTTTCCCCGCCGGCAGTCGTGCGCTCGGCGTCGGCGTGCCACTTATGCATGCGTGCGCTCCAGCAGCCAGGTCACGCTCCATGGCTCGAGCATGTTGCGTTTCACCGCGCTGCGGATGTTGGGATGGGTGGCAAAGATCTGCCGGCCCGCCGGCTTACCGACGAGCGGCACGGTCTGGTCGCTGAGATTCGCGATGAGGTGCAGCAGGTTGCCGTTATTCGTCGTCCAGTCCACCGCGAACGCGCCGCTGTCCTGCAGCTTCACGCATCGGCCCCCTGAAATTTCAGGGATGAGCGGCACGATGTCGCGCTGACGAATCGCGAGCAGGCGTCGATAGTGCTCGAGCCAGCCCGCGTGGCTCGGCTGATGGAGCACGCTCCAGTTCAGCTTCACGTGCTCGAAGGTGGCCGGATCGGTGGGATCGGGCAACGTTTCGGCTTCCCCGGCGAAGCGCGCAAACTGGGCGAACTCGCGCTTGCGGCCTTCACGCACCTTCTGCGCGAGCTCGGGCTCGAAGTCGCAGAAGTAGGTGAACGGCTCGGGCGCCGCCCACTCTTCGCCCATGAACAGCATCGGAATCGATGGCGCCAGCAGCAGAATGGCGGTGGCGGCGACGAGCGCCGCTTCGTCCTTCACCAGCCGGTGCAGTCGCTCGCCGAAGGCGCGATTGCCGATCTGATCGTGGTTCTGCAGAAAGTTCACGAACGCCGTCGGCGGCAGATGGGTACTCGGCTCGCCGCGCGCGCGGCCGCCTTCGTGGGCCGAGGTTTCGCCCTGGTAGCCGAAGCCCTCCGCGAGACATCGGCACAGCATCGCGTGCGGATGATCTGCGTAGTCGCCGTAATACCCATCGGTCTCACCCGTGAGGATCACGTGCAGGCAGTGGTGAACGTCGTCGTTCCACTGCGCTTCGGCGAGATCGCGCTGACGCGGGCTGCCGAGATAGCTCGCCGTGTTGGCACCGTTCTCGAGCACCAGGTAGACCTCGCGGCGCTCGTTGAACTCGTCGTGCACCCGTTGCGACAGTTCCGTGATGAAGTGACGCTCGCTGTCGTCCAGCATCGCGTGAACGGCGTCGAGGCGCAGGCCATCGAGCTGGTATTCCTCCATCCAGTAAAGCGCGTTGTGGATGAAGAACTCGCGCACCGGTCCGCTGTGCTCGCCGTCGAAGTTGATGGCGGCGCCCCACGGCGTGTGATGCCGTTCGGTGAAGAACTGCGGCGCGTAGGTGTGCAGCCAATTTCCTTCGGGGCCGAAGTGGTTGTAGACGACATCGAGCATCACAGCGATGCCGCGCTCGTGTGCGGCATCGATGAGGGACTTCAACTCGTCAGGCGTGCCGTAGGCGGCATCGGGGGCGAACGGCAGCACGCCGTCGTAGCCCCAGCCGCGTTCGCCGGGGAAGTCCGCGATCGGCATCAGCTCGATGACGGTGATGCCGAGCTGCACGAGATGGTCGAGGCGCGATTCGATGCCTGCGAAGGTGCCTTCGGGCGTGAAGGTGCCGACGTGCAGCTCGTAGATCACCGCTTCGTGCCACGGGCGGCCGCGCCAGTGCTCGTTGCGCCACTCGTATCTGAGCGGATCGACCACGATGCTGGCGCCTTCGATGTCTTCGTTGGCGCGCGCGGCGGGGTCGGGGACTTCCGCGCCGCCGTCTATCCGGAATTTGTAGCGGCTGCCGGGGTGGGCGGTGTTAGTGGTGAGCTCGTACCAACCGTCTCCCTGTGCGGTCATTTCCTGGGCGTGAGGGGCACCGTCTTCGTAGAGCAGCAGGGCTACTGACGTTGCGCGGGGCGCCCACAGACGGAAGCGGACGCCGCCCTCGACGAGGGTGGCGCCGTAGGGCATTTCGTGACGGTGGCGAATGGACATTTGAAGTGGGCGCGGGGCGGCGAGGTCAGCCGCCCTTTGAGTCTTCGCCGAGATTCTCGGGAAGAGGTTGGGTGGCGTTGGTCGGGGCTGCGTCGGGCGGTGCTGTTGCCGCTGCGCTGGCCGATTGCGCCGCTGCGCTCGGCGGCTGCGAAGAGGCCGGTGTCTCCGCTTTGGGCGCCGCGTTTTGCGTTGGCGCCGCTGCGGTCCCCGCCGCCGTCGGGCGCTTCGCCACCGCCGCGGGCGGTTGGGTGGCGTGGACGCCTTTTTCGCCGCCGCGGTAGTGCAGGGCCGGGTGGGGCGCTGTCGCAATCAGCAGGGCCATGGAGCGGCCTTCGAGCGGGTACATCGCGCCGGCTTCATAGGGCTTCTGCTCGAAGGGATGCCTGGCGTTCGCCGTGTCGAGCACCACCTGCCAGCCGCCGCGTTCGTGAAATTCCGGCAGCAGGAAATCGATCTTCTCGTGATGCGCGTTGAACAGCGTCAGGAAGTTGTTGTCGCGCACCGGTTTGCCGCGCTTGTCCACGCGCTCGATCACCGTGCCGGCCATGTAGACGCCGATGCATCGGTTGTACGTCGTGTGCCATTCGGCGTCCGTCATCTCGCCGCCATCGGGGCGCAGCCACGCCACTTCGCGGAGACCGTCGGCCAGCTCGCGCCCTTGCAGGAAGCGACGCCGGCTGAACACCGGATGCCGGCGTCGGAAACTCACCATCTGCGCGACGAACTCGAGAAAGTCGCGTTCCTCGCCGGTGAGATCCCAATCGAGCCAGGACAGCTCATTGTCCTGGCAATAGGCATTGTTGTTGCCGTTCTGGGTCTGACCCAGCTCATCGCCCGCAAGAATCATCGGCACGCCCTGCGAGAGCAGCAGCGTCGCGATCATGTTGCGCTTCTGCTGGGCGCGCAGCGCGTTGATGCCGGCATCCTCCGTCGGCCCTTCGGCGCCGTGATTCCACGAGCGGTTGTTGTCGTTGCCGTCGCGGTTGTCTTCGCCGTTGGCCTCGTTGTGCTTGCCGTTGTAGCTCACGAGATCCTGCATCGTGAAGCCGTCGTGCGCGGTGACGAAATTGACGCTGGCGTGAGGTTTGCGGCCGCTCGCCTCGTACAGATCCGCAGAGCCGGTGAAGCGACGCGCGAAGTCGCCGATCAGGCCTTCGTCGCCCTTCCAGTAAGCGCGCACGGTGTCGCGGTAGCGATCGTTCCACTCGTTCCAGCCCGGCGGGAAGTTGCCGACCTGATAGCCGCCCATGCCCACGTCCCAGGGCTCGGCGATGAGCTTCACCTGGGACAGCACCGGATCCTGCCCGATGGTGTCGAAGAACGAGCCGAGGCGATCCACATCGAACAGCTCGCGCGCAAGCGCGGAGGCGAGGTCGAAGCGGAAGCCGTCGACGTGCATCTCCGTCACCCAGTAGCGCAGGCTGTCCATCAGCAATGCGAGCACACGCGGGTGCTGCATGTTGAGCGTGTTGCCGCAGCCCGTGAAATCCATGTAATAGCGCGGATTGTCGGGCACCAGCCGGTAGTACGAGGCGTTGTCGACGCCGCGGAAGGAAAGCGTCGGGCCCATCTGGTTGCCTTCGGCAGTGTGGTTGTAAACCACGTCGAGGATCACCTCGATGCCCGCCGAGTGCAGCGTCTTCACCATCGTCTTGAACTCGCTCACGCGACCCGTCGCGGAATAGCGCATGTCGGGAGCGAAGAAGCCGATGGTGTTGTAGCCCCAGTAGTTCTTCATACCTTTGTCGAGCAGGTGCCGGTCGTCC
>Ga0070665_100001759_pt1 | contig 24763 bp, 16 predicted proteins | sample KBSS13metaG_FD_65862 | JGI IMG/M metagenome (GOLD analysis project Ga0070665, IMG submission 65862) | Switchgrass rhizosphere microbial communities from Kellogg Biological Station, Michigan, USA - KBS S1-3 metaG | ecosystem: Host-associated > Plants > Roots > Rhizosphere > Soil ... | reverse complement strand
CTCTACCCTGCCCTGCACCGTCTCGTGAAACGCGAATGGCTCAAGGCGGAGTGGGGCGTCAGCGAAGCCAACCAGCGCGCGAAGTTCTACAGGTTGACGGCGGCCGGAAAGGCCCAGCTGTCGCGCGAACAGGATCGATGGTCGCAGCTCGTCGACGCGATCGGCCGCGTCATGAATCCAGCCCGCGCCGGCAAGGAGTAACAAAATGCGGCCAAGCCAGAACGATCTGGACGACGAGATTCGCGGGCACATGGCGCTCAGCATCAAGGAGCGCATCGAGCGGGGCGAGGATCCGGAATCGGCGAGGCTGGCCGCCTTGAAGGAGTTCGGCAACGTCACGCTCACCCGCGATTCGATGAACGCGGTCTGGCATCATCGCTGGCGGGAATCGGTCGAGGCGCTCGGACGCGACATTCGCTTCGCTGTCCGCGCCTTGTTACGCGCAAAAGGGCTCGCCGCCACCGTCGTCGTCACCCTCGCCCTCGGCATCGGCGCGAACGCCGCGATCTTCAGCGTCGTCCGCGGCGTGCTGCTCCGGCCGCTCGTCAACCGTGACGAGGATCGACTCATCTACATCCGCCAGAGCGCGCCGGGCGTCGGCGCGGCGAATCTCAACTTCTCGGTTCCGGAGATCATCGACATCAAGTCTCGCGCCACGACGGTCAGCGCGATCGGCGACTTCTCCACCGTGGACTTCGCGCTGATCGGCCTCGGCGGCGAGCCGCGCATGGTGAAGGCGGGCGTGGTCGGCGGTTCGTTCTTCGACGTGATGGGCCTTCGCCCGGTGCTCGGACGGCTGCTCGGCCCGCAGGACGATGGCCCGAATGCGGAGGGAGCCGCGGTGTTGACCAACCGCTTCTGGACCACTTCGCTGAACAGCGATCCGACGGTCGTCGGCAAACGGATCCGCCTCGGTCAGCGCAGCGCGGTCGTCGTCGGCGTGCTCGAGCCGTCGGTGCCGTATCCGGCGGACACCGAGATCATCGCCAACGTCGTCAGCAGCCCGCATCATCTCGGGGCGACGATGGTCACGAGCCGGACCCACCGGATGACCGAGCTCTTCGCCCGTTTGGCCCCGGGGGCGACCGTCGAAGATGCGAGAGCCGAGCTGACGGCGATTCACGCCGGCATCGTGCGAGACCACCCGGAGGCGTACGTGCCGAAGGCCAACACGCAGCTGCGCGTGTCGAAGCTGCGTGAACAGATCGCCGCTCCGGCGCGGACAATCCTCCTCGTCCTGCTGGCGGCGGCCGCGGTCGTCTTCGTCATCGCCTGTTCCAACGTCGCCAACCTGATCCTCGCGCGCTCGGTCCGGCGCGAGGGCGAGCTCGCCGTCCGCGCCGCGCTCGGCGCCGGGCAGCATGCGCTGCGCCGGACGCTGCTCGCCGAGAGCCTCGTGCTCTGCGGCGCCGGCGCCGCGCTCGGCATTCTGCTCGCGCAGCCGATGGTCGCGCTCGTGGCACGGTATGCCGCGCGCTTCTCCGTGCGCGCGCTCGAAGTCAGGGTCGATACCAGCGTGCTCTGGGTCGGCGTGGGGCTGGCGATGATTGCGGCCGTGCTGCTCGCATACGTGCCGCGCCTGCCGTCGCCGTGCGCGCCGGCGGGCCTCGGCCTCGCCTCCGGCGGCGTCCGGATCACGCCGGGCACCAACCGCCGCCTCCGAATCTTTGCCACCACGCAGATTGCGTTCTCGTTCGTGCTGCTCGCCGGCGCCGGCATGCTGCTCGCCACGCTCGTCGCGCTGCAATCGGCGCGCACCGGCTACGACATGCGTCACGTCGTGGCCTTCGACATCCCGACGCCGGCAACCGGCGTCGGCGGCGCCAAGGTCCTCGATTTCTACCAGCGTGCGACGGAACGCGTCAGCACGCTGCCGGGCGTGACCGGTGCCGCGGTCGGCAGTTTCGTTCCATGGCGTGACGCCGGCACTTTCGGTCCCGGCATCCAGTTCACCGTCGACGGCTACAAGCTCGCCGACGGCGAAGAGAACCCCCGCGCGCGGTTCCGTATCGCCGGGCCGAACTTTTTCTCGGTGCTCGGCGTGCCGCTGATCGCCGGGCGCGACTTCACGAACGAGGATCGCGAAGGCACCGAGCTCGTGTCGATCGTCAGCCAGAGCGTCGCGCAGCGTCTGTTCCCGAACGGCGACGCCATCAATCGGCACATGTGGTGGGTGGATCCATACTTCGGCCCCAAGCCCGCGCCGCGGCGCATCGTCGGCGTCGTCGCGGACGTGGACGACGAGCAGGTGCTGCAGCGGACGGCGATGACGATCTACCAGCCCGTGCGGCAGATCGGCCTGGCGGGCCGGCTCTTCGTGCACACTGCCGGCGATCCGCATTCGGTGATGCCCGAAGTGGCGCGCGTCATCCACGAGCTCTCGTCGGACCAGCCGGTCGAGCGAGGCGCGACGCTCGAGGACGTGAGGGCGGAAGTGCTGTCGCCTGAACGCGTGAACGCCTTCGTGTTCTCCGGCTTTGCCGGCATCGCGCTGCTGATTGCCGTCGTCGGAGTCGCAGGCGTGCTGGCGTTCTCGGTCAGCGCGCGCACGCGCGAGTTCGGCGTGCGTCTGGCGGTCGGCGCCGCACCGCGCCACCTGCTCGCTCGCGTGCTGTCAGAAGGCATCGTGATCGCCGCAATCGGGATCGCGGCTGGGGCGGCGGGCGGCTACGCGCTCGCGCGCATGGCGGCGAGCGTCTTCGATCAGGTTCAACTGCCTGGTGTACTGACCGTGACCGTCGCGGCGGGCGTGCTCATCGGCGCCGCGGTCATCGCGTCGCTGATGCCGGCCACGCGCGCGTCACGCGTCGACGTGCTGCAGGCGCTCAGGTCTGAATAGATGACTTTGTTCAAGGACTTCATCGACGATTTGCTCTACGCGGTTCGCAGCCTTCGCCGCACGCCGGGGCACAGCGCGCTCGTCGTGCTCACGCTCGCGCTCGGCATCGGCTTGACGACCACGCCGTTCAGCATGGTCGACGCGCTCATCTTCCGGCCGTACCCGGTTCCGCATCCGGGCAGCGTCGTGAACCTGGTGAGCACGTCACGCGACAACGCGTTCGATCTCTTCTCGTATCGCGAGTACCGCGACATTCGCGCGAACGCACGGAGTTATGACGGCGTCATCGCCAACGCGCAGCTGCGGGCCGTGGGGTTCAGCGTCGGCCGGGCCGAGACACCGCGGATCAGGGCGGGCATGACGGTGTCAGGCAACTACTTCCGAACGCTCGACGTGGAGCCGCAGCTCGGTCGCGGCTTCCGAGACGATGAAGACCAAGTGCCAGGCCGCGATGCCGTCGTCGTGCTGGGGCCGGACTTCTGGAAACGCGAATTCGGAAGCGACCCGTCCGTTGTCGGCAAGACGATCCGGCTGAACGGCGTGGAGTTCACCGTGATTGGAGTGGCGCCCGATTCGTTCCCGGGAATGCAGATCTTCGTGCCTCCCGACTTCTACATGCCTCTGGCGATGGCGCGAGTCTTGTCGGCGGACACCCAGAAGAACTTCTTCGAGGATCGCGACGACCGTGTCTTGAGCGTCAAGGCGAGGTTGAAGGCAGGCGCGACGCTCGTGCAGGCGCGCAACGAGCTCGGCATGCTCGCGAAGAACTTCGCGCACGACTATCCGCAGTTCAATCGCGACCGCGGCGGAGCGGTGCGCACCCAGTTCGAAATGCGCACGCAAGACGACGACATCAACTGGAAATTCAGCGTCATCTTCGCCGTGCTCGCGATGGCGGTGCTGCTCGTGGCGTGCACGAACGTCGCCGGGCTGCTGCTGAGCCGCGCTCGCTCGCGCACGCGCGAGATCGCCGTGCGCCTCGCGCTCGGCGCCGGGCGTTTCCGGTTGATCCGCCTCCTGCTGGCGGAGAGCCTCCTGCTCTCGTGTCTCGGCGGCGTGGGCGGTATGGCCGTCGGCTACGCCGGCATCGCGTACTTGACCAAGTTCAGGATTCCGAGCGAGCTTCCGGTCACGATCCCGTTTCGGATGGACGCCCGGGTCCTGATCGCCGGCATGGTGCTGTCCGCCGTGAGCGCGCTGCTTTGCGGCCTGGCGCCGGCACTTCAGAGCACGCGCGCGGATCTCGTGAACGGCCTGAAGGCCGCCGACGCCGACATCCCGGGACGCAGACGCCTCTGGGGACGCAACGCGCTGGTCGTCGCGCAGGTCTCCGCGTCGCTGATGCTGCTCGCCGCCTCGTTCCTGATGATCCGCGGCTTCGAACAGAGTCTGGCGGAAGGCACGGGGTTCGCGAAAGATCACCTGCTGATGTCGCGGTTCGATCCGCGCCTGGTCCAATACGATTCAGCGAGGACGCAGCAGTTCTACAAGCTCCTGACGGAGCGCGCGCGGCTGGCGCCCGGCGTGCGGAGCGCGGGCCTCACGCAGACTCCCCCGCTCGGCCTCGATAATTTCGACAGCCTGCAACTGGTGCCGGACGGCGTCGAGATGCCGCGCGATCGCGAGCACGTCACGTCGACGATGGACACCGTCGACGAAGGCTACTTCGAGACGATGGGGATCCGGATTGTTCGCGGCCGCGGCCTGCTGGCGTCCGATACCGCGGAGGCGCCGCGCGTGGCCGTTGTCAACGAGCAGTTCGCCAGGCACTACTGGCCCGGCGTCGACGCGGTGGGCAAACACTTCCGGCTCGAGAACCGGACGGGCACGTCGGTCGAAGTCGTTGGCGTCGCGCAAACGATCAAGTACCGGCAAGGCAGCGAGCGGCCGACCGATTTCGTGTATCTGCCGCTGGCGCAGCATCCCGTTCCGCGGATGATCCTGTTGATGAGAACGGAGGGCGACCCGCTGCAATTCGCCGACGCCCTGAAGGACATCGTCAGGACGCTCAATCCCAATCTGCCGATGATGGAGACGAGGACCTACGAGGATCTCTACCGCTATCACGCGGTCGAGGGGCCGCGGGTGGCGATCGAGCTGGTGGGGATCATGGGCGCGGTCGGACTCCTGCTCGCGATCGCCGGTCTGTACGGGCTGATCGCGTACAACGTGAGCCGCAGGACCCGCGAGATCGGCATTCGCATGGCGATCGGCGCGGGACAAGGCGATGTGCTGCGCCTCGTCATGAGCAAAGGCCTCGTGCTGGTGGGAATCGGCACGGCGATCGGCGTCGCGATGAGCTTCGCCGTCGAGCGGTTCATGAACTCGATGCTCTTCAACGCGGGCGGGATCGACATCGTCGCCTACCTGACCGTCGTGCCCGCGATGGTGCTGGCCACGATGCTGGCCGCCTACCTGCCGGCGCGACGGGCGTCCCGCATCGCTCCGACACAAGCGCTCAGGTGCGAGTAGGGCCAGCGATACACCTAGAGCCCGAGCCAGTAGACGGGGAACAGCGCGGCGAGTCCCGCCGCGAACTGCAGTGACAGTATCTCCAGGGCGGAGCGTGGAGCGCGAGGCAGCCACTTGACGGCAAAGAACGCCACGACGGGGATCTGTCCGGCCATGAGCAGCTGCCAGATGTGCGCCGCCGTTCCTTCGTCGGCTTCCCGCGCAGTGCCGTAGAGCGTGATGTGAATCAGCACGGTCGCGAGCGCCGCGAGCGACATTCCGATCGGGACCCATGCGCTCGCGTGTTTCATCGGTGAGACATTCATCGCCGCACCCCCAAAACCGACATCATGCAAATTACTTTGCATTGTGAAGCACAACAGGCCCGGCTGTCAAGCGTCCGCGCTTTCCCTCGGGCGTGCCGCTTGCGCGAGGATGCCGTCGATCTCTCTCATCAGCGAATCGAGTGATGCGGTACGGCCTGCCGCGTACGCCCGGGTCCATCGATCGGGACCCAGTCGCCCCCGCACTTGACGTTCCGCCTGTTCTCGCAGGTCGTGGACCGACTTGTCGACGACGGTCACGCCCGTACGATCGGTGACGGCGTCGCGCGCACCCAGAATCCTGGCGGCCCACGCGTCGTCCCCCTTCAGGACCGCCGCCGCGGCGAGGGTGCCGAGAGCATAGACGAGCGCGAACTTGTCGTGCAGCTCGCGAATGCGCGTGAGACTCTGACGAACGAGCGCGATCGCCGTGTCGGGGTTCCCGCGCCGCACGGCGGAGAGCGCGCGAGCATACAGTGTCCACGTCAGGAACCACGGGCCGGCGTGCTGAAGCACCGAGGTGGCCTCGTCGAGCAGCTTTTCCGCCGTCGCCGCATCGCCGGCGGCGAGCGTGGTCACCGCCATGCCGGTCAGCGCGTTGCCGATGCCCGATGGAAGCGCCAGCGCGCGGAAGCCTTCGACACTGCACACGAACCGTTCGCGCGCGCCGCTGACGTTGCCGCCGGCGCGTTCGATGTGCCCGTACAGGTTCTGCGCCTGCACGACGGCATCCATGTCGGCGCCGCGATGATCCAGCGCGAGCGCGCGGTCGAGCGCCGAGGATGCCCGGGTCAGCTCCCCTTGCGTGTACCACAGCGTCGCCGCCCCCACGAGCGCCCGCAATTCGGCGATTGGCGGCAGCGACGGCAGATTCAGGATCTGTTGATACCACTGGACGCCCTCGGCGGCATGCCCGCGGATCAGCCAGAAATACTTCAGTGCCCACGCGATGCCCGACGCTTCAGCGGGACGCCGGCGCTCGATGAGCCAGGTCAAGGCGGCGCGATAGCTCTCGAGATCGTCGCGCACGCGATCCAGCCATTCCGCTTGCTTCGCGCCGACCAGCCCCCGCCCGGCCAGTGCCGCCTCACCGGTGCAGTAACGCACCACGCCGGCAAGCGCCTGGTCGCGCTCGCCCGCGGTCGCGAGCTCGAGCGCCGCGAACGCTCGGACGGTCTCGAGCATCTGGTAGAGCGGACGGCTCGCCACGGACGTTTCAGCTCGCAAGAGAAGGCTCTTGTCGACCAGGCCGGCTGCCGCGGTCAGGACATCGTCGCCGCCCGCGGACGTACTTGCAGAACCGGCGAACATCGCCGTGGCCGCGTCGATCGGAAAGCGGCCCGGCAGCGCACCGAGGCATCGGAACAAATGCTGCTCGTTCGGAGCGAGCAGCTGATAGCTCCAGGCCACCGTGGCGTTCATCGTCTGCTGGCGCTCGGGCAGATCGCGCCGGCCGACCACCGAGAGGAGCGTGTCCTGCGTGAGCCGTTGAAGCAGATCGTCGGCAGACAGCACTTTGAGCCACGGCGCGGCGAGCTCGAGTGCGAGCGGGAGCGCGTCGAGACGGCGGCAGATCGCGGCGACGGCGGGAGCGTTGGCCGTCGTCAGTTGAAAGTCAGGCCGCACGTCGCGGACCCGCTCCACGAACAGCCGTACGGCTGGAGAGCGTTCGAGATCGGCAGGCGACACCGCATCGTCGCTGCCTTCGAGCGCGAGCGGTCCGACGCCGTACTCGCGTTCGCCACGAAGGCGAAGCGGGGCCCGGCTGGTCGCGAGCACGCGGAACGTGGCGACCGACGAGAGCAGGTCGGCGACGAGCGGCGCGGCATCCAGCACCTGCTCGAAATTGTCGAGGATCAGCAGCGTCGGCTGATCGGCGCACGCCAGCCTGGCAAGCCGCGGCAGATCGAGCGCGGTCACGTCCGACAGGCCCAGCGCCTCCGCGATCGCCGACGCCACGAACGGCGCTTCGCGAATGGCGGCCAACGCGACGAACACCACGCGGATCGCCCCTTCGGCCGCGATGGCGTGCGCGAGCTCCAGGGCCAGACGCGTTTTGCCGGCGCCGCCCGGCCCGGTGAGGGTAATGAGGCGCGATGCCGGGTCGGCGAGCCACTGGCGCAGCGTCTGGACGTCGGCGTCCCGACCGACGAGGACCGTGGGAGCGATCGGGAGGGCGACGTCGCTCAACTCGACGGCCGCCGTCCTTGGAACCGGCTGGCGCGCGTTGCCAATCAGCGCGTCGCGCGTCGGACCGGTCAGATCGAGCGCGGCCGACAGGGCGCGGACGGTGTCCACATGCGGACGCCGGCGCTCCCCCCGCTCCAGCGCGCTGACCGCATGGACCGACAGGCCTGCGATGGTCGCCAGCTCCTCCTGCGTGAAGCCCGCCGCCTCGCGAAGCGCTTTGAGTTGCGCGCCGAATGCCCCCGGTGCGCCGGCTTTCATGACCCTCTATCTTACTGCGGCGTACGGCCGTCGTACGGGTCCTGTACGAGTGATGTCGGTGTCGCCTTCCTCCTCGGGCCAGCACACTGGCTCTGGTCACAAACAGCACGTGTAAGCCGGGATATACCAGGAACGTTTCATGAGTCACGAACCCCGTCGGCCGGCTCCGGTAGCGGCGATGGGCGAGCGTTTCGAAGACGTCGTCCTTCCCCACCTCGATGCGGCCTACCGGCTCGCGCGATGGCTCCTGCGCAACGAGCACGACGCGGAAGACGCGGTGCAGGAGGCGTCGCTTCGAGCGTTCCGGTACTTCGGCACGTATTCCGCCGGAAACGGCCGCGCGTGGTTCCTCTGCATCGTTCGGAACACCTGTCGCGCATGGCACGGCCACAGCGACCAGAAGCCGTTCGATCCGTTCGATGAAGAACTGCACAGCCAGAACTTCCGCCAGGCCACACCGGAGACATTGCTGTTGCAAATCGACGATGCCGCCGTGATCGAACGCGCGCTGCGCGCCATCCCGGATCGATTCCGCGAGCTCCTCGTGCTCCGCGAGCTGGAAGGGCTCACCTATCGAGAGGTCGCCGACGTCCTGGACATTCCGATCGGCACCGTGATGTCCGGCCTCTCACGCGCGCGCCAGGCACTACGTGCCGCGCTGACCGAGGAGCTGAAGCCCACGAATGCGCTCACTCCCGCGGAGGAGGGCGAGCCGGTACTCACGTAATTTCCCACGCAGTTGCTGGAGGAGAACCCTGTGAACACTGTCAGGAACGGTCGCGGCGAATCGCTCACGCCGGCGATCTTCGGCCCGCACTTTCACGAGTACGGCATCGTCGGCCAGAGCCGAGCCATCGCAGAGGTCATTCAACGCATTCATCTCGTGGCGGCCACGCGCAGCACCGTGCTGATCACCGGCGAAACCGGCACCGGCAAGGAACTGGTCGCGCGCGCCATCCACGATCGCAGCGCGCAGCAGGGCATGCCGTTCATCAGGGTCAACTGCGCGGCGATTCCCGACACGCTGGTGGAGTCGGAGCTGTTCGGCCACGTCCGCGGCGCGTTCACCGACGCGACCGGGTCGCGGAAAGGCAAGTTCTCGCTCGCCAATCGCAGCTCGATCTTCCTCGATGAGATCGGGACCCTCAGCCCGGGCGTCCAGGCCAAGTTGTTACGCGTGCTGCAGGAACGCGAAATCGAGCCGCTCGGCGGCGAGCACATCGAGCAGATAGACGTTCGCGTGATTGCCGCCACCAACCGCGACCTGCGCCAGCTGGTGGGAGAGGGACGCTTTCAGGACGACCTGTTCTATCGGCTGCACGTGATCCCGATTGTGGTCCCGCCGCTGCGGGAGCGCCTCGACGACATTCCGCTCCTCGTCCGGTATTTCACCGAGAAGCATGCGGCGCACTGCGGCAAGTCGATTGTTGGCATCGAGGATGGTGTGGTCGCGTCCCTGCAGGCGTATCGCTGGCCCGGCAACGTGCGTGAGCTCGAGAACACCATCGAGCGGGCCGTCGTGTTGACAAGGGGTTCGACAATCGCGCGGGAGACGGTCACCATCGAAGAGACAGCGCACGCTCCGGGCGCGGTCATCCCTTCGATGAAGCTGCGCTACAACGTCGAATGGATCGAACAGGAAACGATCCGGCGGGCGCTCGAGCTGACGACCGCCAAGCGGCACGCGGCTGAATTGCTGGGAATCAGCCCTCGCGCGCTGTCCCACTACCTGGCGAAATATCCGTCCATCGATCAGAGCCGGAGCCACAAGGCCCCCGTGCCGCCTTCCGTTCCGGTCGACGCCCCTGCGGAAGAAGATCTTTGCGAGGAAGAGGAAGAAGTGTGCGTCTGACGTGACCGTTCGCGCTCCCCAATAGTTTTACCGTCCTTTCACAATCGGCGAGTATCATCCGCCACGTGAAGCAGTCTTCAGTGCGAGAGCTGCGGTCGGACGCCGCTGAGGGCGGAACAGAGGAGCGTCGGTCATGCCTGAGAGTAGCGAGAGCGCGGCAGCCGCGGCCCTCGAGCGCCGGCTCAAACGACTGGGTCTGACCGACGACGCCGACTGGGCCGACAGGTATCTGCTCTGCGAGCACGTCGTGGATCCGGTCAGCGCGCGCTCGCGTCAGCGATTCGAGGCGATTGCCCGGTTCATCCGCGATCTGGTGGCGCACCGCTGGGTGAAAACCCGCCTGGCCCGCGAGAAGGCCAACCCCAAGCGCGTGTACTACCTGTCGATGGAGTTCCTGCTCGGGCGCACGTTGAACAACAACATCATCAACCTGGGCGCCGCCCCGCTCGTGCAGCGCGCGCTCGACCGCGAAGGGTGGGACCTGACACGCCTCCTCGAAGAAGAGCCTGACGCCGGTCTCGGCAACGGCGGCCTGGGCCGTCTCGCGGCCTGCTTCATCGATTCGCTGGCGACGCTGCAGTACTCGGCGATGGGCTACGGCCTTCAGTACGAGTACGGGATTTTCCGTCAGTCGGTGCGAGGCGGATATCAAGTCGAGGAGCCGGACAACTGGTTGCGGCAGCCCGACCCCTGGCAGGTTGCGCGTCCCGGAAAGGAGTACGAAGTCCCGCTGGAAGGAAGCTTCGAGCTGCGCGGCTCCGCGATCCGGTTCATCCCGAACCGGCCGTCGGTCATCCTGGGCGTGCCCAACGATCGCCCGGTCGTCGGCTACGGCGTGCGCTGCGTCAACACGCTCCGGCTGTGGGCCGCCACGGCTCCGAAGTCGTTCGACTTCACTGAATTCTCACACGGCGATTTCGTCGGCGCCGTCATCAGCAACGTCGCCGCCGAATCGCTCACGCGCGTGCTCTATCCCGACGACTCGACCGAGGCGGGCCGGAGCCTGCGGTTTCTCCAGGAGTATTTCCTGGTCAGCTGCTCGCTGCAGGACATCCTGACGCGCTTTCGCAAAGGCGACGTGGGCTGGCCCGAGCTGCCGAATCATGTCGCCATTCAGCTCAACGACACGCACCCGGCGCTCGCCGTCGCCGAGTTGATGCGCATCCTCGTCGACGAGGCGCACCTGGGCTGGGACGAAGCCTGGGACCTCACGGTGCGCACGCTCGCCTACACCAATCACACGCTGCTTCCAGAAGCGCTGGAGAAGTGGCCGGTCGAATTGTTCGAGCTGCTCGTGCCGCGGCATCTCGAAATCATCTACGAGATCAACCGGCGCTTTCTCGATGACGTCGCTCGCAGACACCCGGGCGACGAGGCGCGCCGGCGGCGCATGAGCCTCATCGAAGAAACGCCCACGCGCAAGGTTCGGATGGCGCACCTCGCCGTTGTCGGGACCCACAGCACCAACGGTGTGGCTGAAATTCACTCCGGCTTGCTGAAAAGCAGCGTGCTCGCCGACTTCGCCGAGATGTTTCCGGCGCGATTCAACAACAAGACCAACGGCGTCACGCCGAGGCGCTGGCTCTTGCTGGCGAACCCGGCCCTCTCTCGCTTGATCACGGACGCCATCGGCGACTCGTGGATGACGGACCTGTCGCAGCTGCGCGCGCTGGCGCCTCTGGCGAAGGATTCGTCGTTCCAGCAGCGATTCACCGATGCGAAACGTCTGGCGAAGCAAAGGCTCGTGGATTGGCTGAAGCGGTCATGCGGCCAGACCATCGATCCGGACACGCTCTTCGACAGCCAGGTGAAGCGGATTCACGAGTACAAGCGGCAGCTGCTGAACGTGCTGCACATCGTCATCCTCTACAACCGGATGCGCCGCGATCCGGATCGAGCCGTCACGCCGCGCACGTTCTTCTTCGCCGGCAAGGCCGCGCCGGCGTACAACTTCGCCAAGCTGATCATCAAACTGATCAACAGCGTCGCCGCGACGATCGACGAGGATCCGGCGACGGCCGGACGCCTGAAAGTGCTGTTCCTTCCGGACTACAACGTGAGCATGGCCGAGTGGCTGATCCCCGCGAGCGACGTGTCCGAGCAGATCTCGACCGCGGGCTACGAAGCCAGCGGCACGAGCAACATGAAGTTCATGATGAATGGCGCGCTGACGGTCGGCACCCGGGACGGCGCGACCATCGAGATGGCCCGGGAAGTCGGCGAGGAGAACATGTTCCTGTTTGGTTTGACCGCCGAGCAGGTCGCGGCGAGTGCCGACTGGTACAAACCGTGGTGGCACTACGAGCACGATCCGGAGACTCGAGACGCGCTCGACCTGATTTTCTCCAACTACTTCAGCCGCGATGAACCCGGCGTGTTCGATCCCATTCGCGACACGCTGCTCACGCGCGGTGACTACTATCGCCACCTCGCCGATCTCACGTCGTACGCCGATGCCCAGGCGCGTGTGGCTGCGCTGTACACGGATTCCGCCGCCTGGGCGGAAAAGGCGATCCTCAACGTCGCCTGCTCCGGCCGCTTCTCCAGCGATCGAACCATCGCGGAATATGCCGAGCAGATCTGGCAGACGAAACCGTGCCCGGTTCCGTAAGGCCGCCGCGTGCGAAGGCACGCCGCGTGCTTCTGCTCACGCGCCGACGCGATTGATCCCGTCGAACGCCGCCGTTTTGTAGCACTCTGCAAGCGTCGGGTAGTTGAAGACGGTGTCGACGAAGTAATCCACTTTGCCGCCAAGCGCCAGGACCGCCTGTCCGATGTGCACGAGCTCGGCGGCCTCGGCCCCGATGATGTGCACGCCCAGCAGGTTCCGCGTCTCGCGGTGGAAGATCAGCTTCAACAGGCCCGTGCGGTCGCCGAGAATCTGGCCGCGCGCAATCTCTCGATACTGCGCGCGGCCGACTTCGTACGGGACGCCTTCCTGCGTGAGCTGCTCCTCGGTCTTTCCCACCATCGACATGCCGGGCACGGTGAAGATGCCGTACGGAAACAGCTCGGGCATGCTGTGGGTCGCGACGCCAAACGCGTGGCACGCGGCGAGGCGGCCCTGTTCCATCGACGTCGACGCCAGGCTCGGGAAGCCGATGACGTCGCCGACCGCGTAGATGTGCGGCACGGGCGTCTGGTAGTGCTCGTTCACGTACATTCGCCCGCGATCGTCGGCCTTCAGGCCGGCAGCCTCCAGCCGCAGCGTGTCGGTCGCACCGCGGCGGCCAACGCTATATAGCACCTTGTCCGTCACGACCTGCTTGCCGCTCACGAGGCCAAGGCGCACGTGATCGCCGTGCTCGTCGTGATAGGGCTCGACCGACGAGACCTGTTCGCCCAGGTGAAGCGTCGCCCTGTTCTCACGGAGGTGGTAGACGAGCGTGTCCATGATCTCCCGATCGACGAACGGCAGGAGCTGGTTGCGGGCATCGATCAGCGTCACGCGAACGCCGAGCGCCGCGAAGATGCACCCGTACTCCAGGCCGATGACGCCGGCGCCGACGACGGTAAGGGAGCGGGGCAGGTTCTCGAGGCTTAGAAGATCGTCGCAGGTGAACACGTGCTGCCCGTCGCACGGCGCGAACGGATCGTGCATCGTCGCCGAGCCGACGGCGATGATGATGGATGCGGCCGTGACTTCGTGGCTCGTGCCTTCTGGCACCTGTTCGAGACGAACGCGGTGCGGATCGACGAACGAGGCCGCCGCGGTGAGGATATCCACCCCGTTCCGCATCAACTGATGCCGGGCTACGTCGATTTCGTTGCTGATCACGTGATCGACGCGAAACAGCAGGTCGCGCATGGTGATGTGCTGCTTCACGGTATACGAAGCGCCGTAGATCCCGCGCTCGCGATAGCCGGAGAGTCGTAGCGCAGCCTCGCGAAGCGTCTTGCTCGGAATCGTGCCCGAGTTGATGCACACGCCTCCTACGACCGTGCGCTTCTCGACAACGGCGACGCGCTTGTCCAGTTTCGCGCCCTGGATCGCCGCCCGATGCCCGGCCGGGCCCGATCCGATGACAAGCAGGTCGTAATCGTAGTGAGTCATCGATGTGCACCTTCTTCACGAAATCGTCGCGCCAATAGTGGATGCTCCCATGAAGACGACTTCAAGGGCGCACCCCGCCCGAGGAGGTTACATGGTGATGAAGTCCGATATCCAGAGCCTGCGTGAAGATGGTCCCGAACCGGCGGCGCCGCTGTTCCCAACCGTGACCCTGTCAATACGACCCGTCGGCCATGCCCGGCGGCGCGACGATGCGCAGTTCGACGTGGTGTGGAGCGGCATCGGGCCGCTGCCTGGCGCGGGCGGAGCGGCCGGCCTCGGCTCGACCCTGTCGGGCATCCATTTCTCCATCGGGAGGCGGAGGTAGTTGGGATCGGGAGCCGGCGGAGAGCCGGTGAAAGCGATGCGGTTCCGCGGCATATGATGAGGTGGGAGAAGAGAGTCAATGGATGCAGCGTTGAGTGGAGCGGAGTTCAAGAAGCAGTTGCGCGATGGCAAGACGAAGCTGGGGTTGTTCCTGAATTCTCATAGTCCGACTGTGGCCGAGCAGCTCGCGCACAGCGGATACGACTGGCTGCTGGTCGACACGCAGCACGGGCCGATGGGCAACGAACGGCTGTCGGGCATGCTCGCCGGCGTCGGCAGCGGCGGGGCGGCGTCGATCGTGCGCGTCGGCGGGTACGCCGACCGGCCCGGCATCCAGCAGTCGCTGGACATGGGCGCCGACGGCGTGCTCGTCCCCTATATCAACACCGCCGAGGAAGCGCGGGCGGCCGTCAGCTGCTGCCGCTACCCCACCGCGGGGACGCGCTCGGTGTACTTCCCGCAGCGCAGCATGAACAAAGGCGGCCTGCTCGGCTACGCGGGCGCCGCAAACGACAACGTGATCGTGGCCCTGCAGGTGGAAACCGCGGACTGCATCCGGAACATCGACGAGATCGCCGCGGTACCCGGCGTCGACATGCTGTTCCTCGGCCAGAACGACCTGTGCATGTCGATGGGTTTATACGAGAAGTACAAGTTTCCTGACATGTACACGTCCCCCGAGCTCGGCGATGCGACGAACAAGCTGGTCGCGGCCGCGCGAAAGAACAACGTGATCCTCGGCATCTTCCTGTTCGGCACCTCGCGCGTGGCCGAGTTCCTGGGCAAGGGATTCCGCTTCTTCAGCATCGGCAACGATCTCCACCACATCCTCACGCAGGCCGGCGCGTACGTGAAGGACGTGGAGAGCATCTCGGTGGACGGCGCCCAGGCGTGGACGCATCGATCCTCAGCGCTCATCTGAAACCCTCGCGGGACGACACGCATCCGCCACGAAATCACGAAGGCACGGAACCACGATAGTTTTTCGTGTGTTTCGTGTTTTCGTGGCCGATCCATGCGCGGTATTGAATCAGCGGACGACTCCACTAGAATCGGCGTCAGGAGCTGTCCATGACCCGCCGCACATGTGTTCTGATCGCCATCGGTCTCCTCACGTCATCTGGCGCCGGCCCGCTCGCGCAGCCGGCGCCGGCGGACTGGGACGCGAAATTCCGCGAGCTGCCGCAGGCGGCGAACATCCGCGCCTCGATGGAGCGGATGAGCGCGCGGCCGCACCACGTGGGATCGCCGTACGACAAGGACAACGCTGAATGGCTGCTCGCGCGATTCAAGGAGTATGGGTGGGACGCCCAGATCGAAACCTTCAGCGTTCTCTTTCCGACGCCGACTGAACGCCTGCTCGAACTGGTCGAACCGACCCGCTTCACCGCCACACTCGAGGAACCGGCCGTCGGCGTCGATCCCACCTCGAATCAGAAGAACGAGCAGCTGCCGACGTACAACGCCTACTCGATTGACGGTGATGTCACCGGCCCGCTCGTCTACGTCAACTACGGCCGGCCTGAGGATTACGACGTGCTCGAGCGCTACGGAATCTCGGTCAAAGGCGCGATCGTCATGGCTCGCTACGGCGAATCGTGGCGCGGCATCAAGCCGAAGGTCGCCGCGGAGCACGGCGCGATCGGCTGCTTGATCTACTCCGATCCGAAAGACGATGGCTTTGCCGTGGGGGACGTGTTTCCGAAGGGCCCGATGCGTCCCGCCGACGGAGCGCAGCGCGGAAGCGTGATGGACATGCCCGTCTATCCGGGCGATCCGCTCACGCCCGGCGTCGGCGCCACGCCCGGCGCGAAACGGCTCGCGCTCAAGGACGCGACCACGATTACGAAGATTCCGGTCATGCCGATCTCGTACGCCGATGCGCAGCCGCTGCTCGCGTCGCTGACCGGTGCAGTCGTGCCGGCCGAGTGGCGCGGCGGGCTGCCCATCACGTACCGGTTCGGCCCGGGCGCCGGGAAAGCGCACCTGAAACTCGCGTTCAACTGGGACCAGAAGCCGCTGTACGACGTGATCGCGCGCCTCAAGGGATCGACGTTTCCGGATCAGTGGGTGATCCGCGGCAACCATCACGACGGATGGGTCAACGGCGCCGAAGATCCGGTGAGCGGCATGGCGGCCACGCTCGAAGAGGCGCGCGCACTCGGCGAGCTCCACAAACAGGGATGGACGCCGAAGCGCACGATCATCTATTGCGCGTGGGACGGCGAAGAGCCCGCGCTGCTCGGATCGACCGAGTGGGCCGAAACCCACGATACCGAGCTGCAGCAGCACGCCGTCGTCTACATCAACTCCGACGACAGCACGCGCGGGTTTCTGCAGGCCGAAGGCTCGCACTCGCTGGAACATTTCATCAACGATGTCGCGAGGGACATCCAGGATCCGGAAACGCATCTCAGCGTGTGGAAACGGAAGCAGGCGAAGGCCATCGACGAGGCCAAGGCGGAGGACAAGGAAAAGGTTCGAAGCCGGCCCGACTGGCGGATCGGCGCGCTCGGATCCGGCTCCGACTTCACGCCGTTCCTCCAGCATCTCGGCGTGCCGACGCTGAACATCGGCTACGGCGGCGAAGACGAGAGCGGAATCTACCACTCGATCTACGACGACTTCTATTTCTACACGCACTTCCTCGACACCGATTTCGCCTACGGGCGGACGCTGGCGCAGACCGGCGGCACGGCGATCATCCGTCTGGCCGATGCCGATCTCCTGCCCTTTCAGTACGGCAACCTCGTCGACACCGTCCGCACGTATCACGAAGAACTGCAGCAGCTCGTGAAGAAGAAGCGGGAAGAGATCGCTGAGCGAAACCGAGAAATCGCAGACGGCGTGTTCGCGGCGATCAACGATCCGCGCCGGCCTCTGGTTGCCCCGAAGGTCGAGCCCGTGCCCCCGGCCATCGAGTTGACACCGCTCTCGCGCGCGATCGAGGTGATGGCGAGACAGGCGGCGTTGTTCGACGAAGCGCGTGCCGCGGCCGTGAAGAAAAAGCTGCCCGCCGCGTCGATGACGGCCATCGACGTCAAGATCGCGAAATCCGAGCAGCAACTGCTCGACGCCGCGGGACTCCTCCACCGGGAGTGGTTCAAGCATCTGCTGTACGCGCCCGGCTTCTACACCGGGTACGGCGTGAAGACGCTGCCCGGCGTCCGAGAGGCGATCGAGCAGGGGCAGTACGACACGGTGCCCGCCGAGATTGCGCGCGCCGCGAAGGCGCTCGAGCGCGAAGCGGCCTGGCTGGACTCGATCACCAAAGACCTTCGCAGCCTGAAGTAGCAGAACGCAGGGCTAAAGCCCTGCGCCACTCTTCGTTGTACGCCCCTGCGCCACTCTTCGTTGGAGGGTCCTGCGCCACATCATTGTCAGTGGTGCAGGCCTTCAGGCCTGCTACCGCGAAGTGGCGCCGCCCTTCAGGGCTGCGGGCTGAAAGGCTTTCCAGCTTTCGTTCCTATCCATCATCGCGGGCCGCGTGTCCCTTGCGCGGCCCGGCCGCCGCAGGTTTGTCTTGATGGAGGAAACGCACATGAAGAGATGGTTGCTGTTCACCGCCGGCCTTGGACTGATGCTCTCCGCCGCCGCAATATCGGCACAGAGCAAACCGGTCATCGTCGTCCAGCCGTTCACGACGGCGTCCGGAGTCGACCTCCCCTACGACATGAAGCAGATGCAGACGCAGCTCGTTCCCGAGTTCAAGGTCATGCTCGGCAAGGAGTTCGACATCACCACCGAGGTGCCGGCGGCTCCTCAGGGCACGATCTACATGGTCGACGCGCAAATCACGGCCTGGCGGCCGGGCAACGCCGCGAAGCGCATGCTCGTCGGCATGGGGTCCGGCCGGGAAGCCAGTGACATCGAGTATCGAGTCACCGACAGCACGGGCCGGAAGGTCATCGATCGGAAAGAGACCGTCCGGACGAATTTCTACGCGCAGGGTACCGGATCGAGCGGCACGCTGGCGCATCCGATCGCGCAGAAAATCGCTGAAGGGATCAAGGACGCGAAGCTGAAATAGCCGCGTGCGCCACACTGGAAACGAACGTGCACACCGAGAAACTGAGGAACAGAGCACGCGCAGAGGCCTACCCGCCGAACCGCGAAGGATCTGGCGCACGCGTTCCGATCGGCTGGCAGCCCCGTTCGTCCTCCGCTGCTCAGTTCCTCCTGTAAACCGTGGGCTCGATCAATTCTATAGCCGTGCACAACAGCGGAAAGGCCTTCAGCGTCCCTGCCAGACCGGCGTTCGCTTTCCGAGAAATGCGTCGATGCCTTCCGAGGCGTCGTCCAGCAGCATGTTGCAGGCCATGACTTCGCCGGTGCCGGCGTACGCCGCGGCAATCGGCTGCTCGATCTGGGCGTAGAACGCCTGTTTGCCGACGCGAATCGTCGCGGCGCTGCGCGCCTTGATGATGTCGGTGAAATGGCGCACGGCCGCATCGAGCGAGTCGGCGGGCACGACGCGGTTGACGAGGCCCCAGGCGAGCGCCGTCTGCGCGTCAACGAGTTCGCCGGTCAGCAGCATTTCCATCGCGCGTTTGCGGCCGACGTTGCGCACGACTCCCACCGCCGGCGTCGAGCAGAACACGCCGATGTTGACGCCGGGCAGGGCGAACGTCGCGGTGTCGGCGGCGACGGCAAGGTCGCACATCGACACCAGCTGGCAGCCGGCGGCAGTCGCGATCCCGTGCACGCGGGCGATGACCGGCTGCGGCAGCTCCGTGATCCGCGTCATCATGCAGCCGCACGCGTCGAACAGCGCCTGCTGCCAGGCCTTGTCGCCCGCATGAGCGCGCATCTCTTTCAGATCGTGGCCGGCCGAGAATCCCCGGCCCGCCGCCGCGAGCACGATGACGCGGACGGACGCGTCCTGCGCTGCGCGGTCGAACTCTTCATCGAGCGCGGCAATCATCGCGAGCGACAACGGATTGAAGCGCTCGCCGCGGTTCAGCGTCAGCGACAGCACGCCGTCCTCCAGCGTCCGCAGCACCATCGGTTGGTCGTGATCGGTCACGGCAGCCTCCTCAACGGGATCCATGTTACCGCTTACTGATCACGTCCGGTGTCGCCGCACGTTATGACGCTTCCAATTCGAGCTAGCGGCATTTAACCAACACAAAGGCCACGAAGGACACGAAGGTAAGACCCGTACTCTTTCCTTTGTGCCCTTGGTGTCCTCCGCGTTCGATCAGCGTTGCGACACAGGACGCCATACCGAAACGAGAAGCGATCTAGCCGTTGATGGATCGGTAGTGTCCGGCTTTAGCCGGACCCGACGTCTCCCCAGCGATCGATCGCGAACAGATCCATTCGCCGTGCGGTCGCGTTCAGCGCGAGATCCGCCACCATCTCGCCGACGGCGCTGCAGAACTTGAAGCCATGTCCGGAGAAGCCGCCAGCGACGATCACCTCGGGATGATCGGGAAGCCGGTCGATCACGAAATGCTCGTCCGGTGTATTCGTGAACAGGCAGGTTGACGAGGACAGCTTCGGACCGTTCGCATCTGGAAAATAGTGCGAGAGCGCCTCGCGCAGCGTCGCTTCGTCCTCAGCCGAGCACGCACGGTCGAGCGCATCGGGGTCCGTGATCTCGCGACGATGATGGTACTTGCCGATCTTGAATCCGCGTGCGCCGTCCGCAGGGAACCCGTAGAAGGCGCCGCGAGGCGTGTCGATGTAAAACACCGGAAATCTTCCGGGCGTGAACAGCTCCGGCCGTAGCGGTTGTGTCCAGATCACGACCTGTCGTTCCACGCTCAGTCGAGGCGCCAGCGCCGGCATCACGGATGGCAGCCACGGGCCCGCCGCGATGACCAGCTTCGCGGCGTCGTAGCGGCCGCGGTCGGTCGTCACGTGCACGCCGCCATCGGAGGCCGACCATTCGATCACCCGTTCACCTGTGTGAACAGACGCGCTCAGCTCGCGGGCCGCGTTCACGTGCGCCACGACGCAGTGTTCGGGATGGAGAAAACCGCCGTCCGGCTGAAATACCGCGACGAGGTCAGCGGGCAGTCGATAGCCGGGGACCCGCGCGGTCAGCGCGGCAGCATCGAGCAAATCGTGCTCGAGACCGTGAGTGCGGCACGCGGCCAGCGCGCCACGAATCATGCGGCTGTCGCGGGGTCCGGCGTCGATGCTCCCCGTCACGGTCAGCAGCGATTCGTCGGTGACGCGCTCGAGCTCGCGCCACAGGTCGTACGCACGCCGCACGAAGGGCACGTAATCGGGATGCTCCCAGTACGCGAGCCGGATGATCCGGCTCAACCCGTGTGACGATCCGCGGTCGTGAGGGATCTCGAATCGTTCGATGCCGAGCACGCGCGCTCCGCGCCGCGCGAGATGATAGACAGCCGCGCTGCCCATGCCTCCCACACCGATCACTATCGCGTCGTATGTCACTCCGGAGTCAGTAGACATCTGCCTTAACTTACAACGCAGGGCTGAAGCCCTGCGCTACACACGGGGTGCCGCTCTGCTAGGATCACGCTCGTTGGTGTCGCAGCCCTTCAGGGCTGCGACAAAAACATCTTCGCGGAGCAGGACATGAGAATGGGACCGTCGCTCGCCGTTGCTGTCGTCCTCGCGTTCGGCGGATCGGACACCTTCCCCCGCGCGGCGGTCGCCGCGCCGGTTGCGTGCGAGTCGCTCGCAAAGATGACGCTCGCCAACGGGACGGTGATCTCCGCCGAATCGATTCCGGCAGGCGGGTTCGTGCCGCAGCCCCCACCCAACGCGTCAGCGGCGACGGTGTTCAGTACCCTGCCGGCCTTCTGCCGCGTCACCGCGCGATTGACGCCGACGACCGACTCGGACATCCGGATCGAAGTGTGGCTGCCGCTCGCAGGGTGGAACCGTAAAGTACAGGCCGCCGGCAACGGCGGCCTCGGTGGCGCGATGCCGTATCCGGCGCTGGCGGCGGCGGTCAAGGCGGGCTATGCGGCCGCGGGGACGGACACCGGCCACGTCGGCGGCAATGCCGACTTCGTTCCCGGACATCCCGAAAAGCTCGTGGACTTCGCGTATCGCGCCATTCACGAAATGACCGTATCAGCCAAAGCGGTCGTGGCAGCTCACTACGACGCGCGACCGGTGAAGTCCTACTTCAGCTCGTGCTCCACCGGCGGCAGGCAGGCGCTCATCGAGGCGCAGCGCTACCCGGAGGACTTCGACGGCATCGTGGCCGGCGACGCGTCCTGGGACCAGATGCGGCTCTATGCCGCACGGGTCGCGTTGAACGTCTACATGAACCGGGACCCGGCCGCCGTCATCCCACCGAACAAGTACCCGATGATCCACAACGCCGTGTTGAATGCGTGCGACGCGAAGGACGGCGTGAAAGACGGCGTGATTGAAGATCCGTCACGCTGCTCCTTCGATTTCGCCGCGCTCGCATGCGCTGGAGAAGATCGCGCCGACTGTTTGACCAGACCCCAGGTCGAATCCGCCAGGGCGATGGCCTCGCCGATTACCGATCGGCGGAGCGGCGCCGTGCTGCACCCGGGCCGCTACTATCCCGGATCCGAGCTCGGGTGGGGCGGCGTCGGCGGCCCAACGCCCTCCGGCGAATCGTGGGAAGGCATGAAGAAGATCGTCTTCACCGCCGATTGGGACTACCACACGATTCGGGTGCCCGACGATGTGGAACGGGCGGTGAAGGCCGACAAGGGATTGCTCTACGGTGGAGATGCGAACCTCGCTCCTTACTTCAAGCGGGGCGGCAAGCTGCTGATGTACCACGGCTGGGCGGATCCGCTCGTGACTCCGGACGCCAGCCTCATCATGTTCAAGCGAATCAACGAGACCGTCGGGCCGTCAGCCGCGAACTCGCTCGCGTTGTTCATGGTACCCGGCATGGGCCACTGTCAGGGCGGCCCGGGCACGGATGTCTTCGACAAGGTCGCGGTCGTCGATCGCTGGGTCGAGTCGGGCACGAAGCCGCAGTCGATCATTGCGTCCCACATGACGGGAACCGTCGCCGATCGGACGCGGCCTCTGTGCGCGTACCCGTCAGTCGCACACTACATCGGCTCGGGCAGCACGGATGACGCGAAGAATTTCCGCTGCCAGGCGCCAGTCCCGTGATCCAATCTCTTAGCCGGGATCACACCGATGCCCAAGAACATCGTCATTTGCTTCGACGGCACGAACAACGAGTTCGGCTCGCAGAACACGAACGTTGTCAGGCTGGTGCAGATGCTCGAGCGCAACCCGCTGACGCAGCGCCTGTACTACGACCCGGGCGTCGGGACGCTCCCTGAACCGGGCGTCTGGAGCGCGCTCGGCAAGTGGATCTCGAAAGTCTACGGGCTCGCGTTTGGACGAGGGTTCTCCTGGAAAGTGCAGGAGGCCTATTCATATCTGATGGACTTCTGGGAACCCGGCGATCAGGTGCTGGTCTTCGGATTCAGCCGCGGCGCCTACTCGGCCCGCGTGCTCGCGGGAATGCTCCACGCCCTCGGGCTCCTTCCGCGCGGGAACCACAACCTGGTTCCCTACGTGATGAATCTCTACGGCGCGATGCGCGGTAAGGGATCGGGGCCCGAGCAGTGGAGGACGCTGTGCGATCAGTTCCGCTGGACGTTCGCCCGCGTCGTGCCGGAGGATCCGCACGAGCGCCACTTTCATGTTCACTATCTCGGGCTGTGGGACACAGTGTCCTCGGTCGGATGGGTATGGGATCCGGCGTCGTATCCGAATACGACCTGCAACCCGAGCGTCCACGCCGCGCGGCATGCGATTGCGATCGACGAGCGCCGGTGGTTCTTTCGCCAGAACCGGCTCGAGAAGGTGGCGGCGGATCAGCGGATCGATCAGCTCTGGTTCCCCGGCGTGCACTCCGACATCGGTGGCGGGTATCCGGTCAAGGACGGTTCGCTCTGGCGTGAGCCCTTCGAATGGATCCTGGGCGGAGCAGAGAACGCCGGGTTGAAGATTAACGCCGCACGCCGGGCACAAATACTTCCGACCATACCAGCGGATTCCACCGCCACCGACGGGAAACACGAGTCGCTGCATGGCTCCTGGTGGCTCGCCGAGTTCTTCCCGAAATCGCAATGGAGCTCGCAACGCAGGAAATCGCGACTCGCGATTGGGGGCGGACGCTTCAGGAGCATCGGGACGGGAGACCGCCTGCATCGCTCGGCCGTCGTGCGGCTCCGTTCGGACGCGACGTACCGGCCGAACAATCTAGTGCCTGAATTCGTCGAGGCCGTTCGAGCGCTGCCGGAAGTCCCGGACACGATCGCGTATGAAGGCGGCACTCGCCGGCAACCGTTGGGTGGCAAGCTCATGATCGTTGCGGCGCTCTGTGCAGTCCTTGTGACCGTGGTAGCCGTGACGCTTCTGCTGCGTGGCGGCATCTGGATCGCGGAACGCACGAACGTCGAATGCGATCGGGCGCCCAGGCAGGCACCGTTCCACACGTCGCAACCCTGTTGGGACATCGGACACCGTGTCGAAGCCGGACGAAACTATCGAGTCAGCCTCACTGTCGGCGAGCCCTGGGTTGATCTCGGCATTCCTGCATCGCCGAATGGTTTCGGTGTGCGGCAGATGACGCCGATTGGCAACCTCTTCACGCCTTTTCGGCGATCCGTATTCCACCGCTGGTTTCAGCCTATGGTGAAGATCGTGCCTTACCGCGGCGGCGTGACGCTGATTCCTCTCGAGATGACGCAGAGCGGCTCGAATCCGGCAGAGTGGACCGCTGATTTCGTCGCATCGAACCAGGGCCAAGCATTCATGTTCGTGAACGACGTGATCCTTCCGCCGTGGGTGCCGGGGCACCGCACCTTCTACGACAACAACCAAGGCACGGTGACGGCGATCAATCTCGAGGAAACAGACAAGTAGAGCTGACCCGATACCATGGCGCCGATCCAACCAGACCCGAAGCGGATCAAGAGCTTTCGTACGGCAGCCGCGTTTGAGAGATGGCTGAGCGCAAACCACGATCGACAGCCGGAGATCTGGCTGAAAATCCACAAGAAGGACAGCGGGCTGCCTTCGGTCACCGCCGCCGAAGCGCTGGACGTCGTACTGTGCTGGGGCTGGATTGACAGCACACGGAAGTCGTTCGACGAACGTTCCTTCCTGCAACGCTACAGTCCACGCGGCGCCAGGAGCATCTGGAGCCAGATCAATCGGGAATCGGTCGCGCGCCTGACGAGAGAAGGCCGGATGACGCCGCACGGTCGACGGCAGGTCGATGCCGCCAAGGCAGACGGCCGATGGGACGCCGCCTATGCGCCGATGCGAAACACCAGCGCGTCGACGATGCCGGCGGATCTGCGTGCGGCGATCAACGCGAACCCTCGCGCGCGGAAGACGTTCGAGAGCCTGGGACGCATGAGCCTCTTCAGGCTCGCGTTCCGCACCAACAAGATGAAGACGCCCGCCGGCCGCGAGAGGAAGATCAGCGAGCTCGTGGACCTGCTGGCTCGCGGTGAAACGATGGACCC